>Ga0099825_1008232_pt1 | contig 12422 bp, 5 predicted proteins | sample SiratroredBW_FD_76838 | JGI IMG/M metagenome (GOLD analysis project Ga0099825, IMG submission 76838) | Root nodule microbial communities of legume samples collected from California, USA - Siratro red BW | ecosystem: Host-associated > Plants > Roots > Nodule | place: USA: California | collected...
TTATGTGTTAAATGATGTATACTTGTGATTATTTGAGATTAATTGAGATATTTTGAATTACTAGCTTACCCTTTCTTGTTTCTGGTGTGTGTTTGTTTCTACTGCGATGATCGTGTTATACACAGGAGCAGGTAATATTGCAGATGGTACTGTGGAAGGTGTTCTTGAATGAGCCAGTTGCAGCCTTAAAAGCTTTTTGAAAAACAAAAATCTTATCAATGTAATTAGTTATGTTTTAATTTCCTATGAAGAAGGAAATCTTTTGAAATACAATGTTAGTGAATGGTCGATATAAATATTTTTGTTATGCATTATGTTTTAACTACTGTTTTAGATAGATTAGATGTTATAGATAATTTTTTTTTTTTGGTGTTACAAGTGTGTTGTAGATTCCCTCAATACACGTGCTTGTCAAACTGTTTTTTTATAAATAATATTTTATGGATTAATCAATATATAGAAATACAATGAATACTTGACGGTGATTAGTTATGATTAATTTTATTAGCTGCTGAGTGTCTTTTGATTCATATTGTGTTGTAAACTAGTTTTTAGTCTAATTAAAATGATGAATTATACTTCTAGAACCGAATATGAATCTCTTAGTGATGAACTAAATAAAGAATTGTTTTTTGTTCTAGAAGAAATTTAGCGAGAGGGTACTGCATCTAAATTTTGAGATGATTTGATAGAATTGGTCAAAAAGATGTAAAAACATGCATTATGCAAGCATTGTGGACAAGCATATAAACAGACACTTCTTCCATGTTGATGTGATTTGAAACGGGAAAAAAATTATAGAAGTTGGAAATATGGTGATTGATCAATTTTTGAATCCTATAATTCAAATTTCATGAAAAGTTAAATTTGTAATTCATGCACATATGCTTGATTTTTATTTTACTTTTGTGGCAACATTTAAATTTTGGTCTTCATTTCAATCAATTAGGAAGACTAAAATAAGACTAACTTTAAAAGATCTGGAGAGAATGGATTAGGCTTGTTGTTTATAGCTTTATTTTTACTTTTTTTCAAATTATGTTGTTTTCTACATTTAAGGTGGGTCCATTCAAACGTTTAGAAGTTGAATGTTTCATGAATGCAGACTCATATCTCTCTCTCTCTATATATATATATAATCTTTTCTTTTCATTTTATATGTCTATATCTCTTGTGTGGGTATATACTTAAAAAAAAAATTACATAACTGTACTTCTTATGTAAGTCCTGAATTTCATTTTAGACGTGTATTTAATGAAGACATATTCACCTTTTTCCTAAATCTTATTCACTGTCATTTGCATTAATGTGATAATGGAAAGAGTGCTTCCTAATAGACCAAATATTAATGCATGAAAGCTACTCAGTACCTAAAAAGATGGAGTGGCATCAAAATTATTTATGCAATCATAAACGAGTATTGATATGAGCATCAAAATTATATCAGTAGCAAATGGTCATATTTACTACTTTTTACACTTCTTTCTTTAAAAGTAGAGAGAAAAATCAATGTTATTATTGGTTAAGAAATGTGTCATTGTTCTGTATCTTTTATTTACATGTAAAATGAGGACGATGAAATATGTATATTATGGGAGAAAGAGAAATTCGTGTGTACTTCTTTACAATGTATGAAAAATAAATTCTAGTGACTATACATGAATATTAGATATTAAAACTATTATATTTAATTTAAATCTATTATTTTAGTCTAAAATTATTGATCCAAATCCGTTTAGTGTACAGTGATCAAACTTCATAATCCCACAGAAGCAAGAATAAATAAAATATAGATAAAATTTTTAAGATTTTATAATGACATTTATAACAAAATTAAAATTTCAACTCAATAATCTTTATAGACTTATTATGAAAATTTATTAAGTATATTACCATTTAAGAAAATTATTGAAGAAACAGCACACAAAAAACCTAAAAATGTATTTAAGTTTTGTTCATTATAAATACAGATGCACATTATTTTCGTTTTAGGTCAATACTGTCAAATCAAATGAATGCACTACAAAATTGACCGACGACAATATTCCTTTTAAGTTAATGACACATTCGAAGATTATTATTAAATATTTAAAACAACCTTACACTATATTTTTATGTTCAAATTCAATAATTAAAAGAATCCATCTTTTGTTAAGATAATAATCTCATAATTGTGTTTAAATGTCATGTTGTAAGTAGAAATTAACCCACACCTAAATTTTATAATAAACAGCATCCGTCTAACACTATTAGGCACACACTCTTTCCATGTATAATTACAATATTGGTTCATACTATTGATTTGAGTGTTATAATGTATTTACAAATATGAAAGCTTGATGGCGTTTGCAAATATCCATTATCTCCACAAAGGGTCAAGGCCAGCACCTTTGTTCACCATCATAAATCACCATTCAATTCTGTAGCACCTAGTTTTCATTTGCTTTGAGAAGTTTTCAAAATGTTTACATCGCCATAATTATTAGATTTGTATTTGAAGATGTATGTATAGGTATTTACACTAGAAAGAACTAAGGAAGGAAGGATGAGAAATTGGAGTGCAAGGTTCATGTTGACAAAGACAAATCATGGGGAACCAACCTTGGAATAAATAATTCACACATTTATTGATTGCTTTAAGCTATCAATCAAGCTGTGTGCTTGTCGATAAAATCTCCATGGACATCACACCACATGGCAATTGGCATTAATCTTGACCATTGACCCATTACTCCATGCATATATCGATCACTTATTTCTCTTCTCTTCAAAATTCAGGGATAGAAGTAGGGCCAATCCTGTTTGATTGTATACTCCATTGGAAGCTCTTCAACAACATTTTGCTAGTGTCCACATTATGAACTATTGCGACGTGTGAGTAGTTGCCAAATCATTATAATCATATTCTACAAATGATGAACATACAAAACTTCATATTAGTACAAACCATTACAAGTCCCATCTAATTCTTCTTGCCGGTTCGCTTTAGTCAATTTTAAGCGTGATTCCCACGTATTATAATATCCACAAACAATTATTGAGTTCACCACAGTAATCTCACGCCCATTTGCAAATGCATTATAATCCTCATTTCCATTCTTCAACTCAATAAGTTTGAACCATCTCACACAGAAGAAGACACACATAGGAATATGGAGAGTGCGAATTCCATGACTTTGTACTTAATTTGTAAAAAGAAACATCCCATAAAAACATAGCCATGAAAGTTATGTATCTAAACAAGGCTAATATACATTATATTAGGAAGGCTAAGAAGTACTTACGTAAAGGGTTTTATTTTTACCTATAATGTAAAGATAGATAAGGCGTGTATCTGATATCGCATCAGAAATTGTGTCTGAGTGACAAGGTGATAATTCGGACCCGCGCATGTGTGCCTTGTCCAGCAGTGCTGTTTGATATGCTTGGCTTTCATCAACCTTTTGATCCTTGTTTTGCATCCCAACAACTCCAAACACTGTCAAACCTCTAACCACTAGTCTCTGGATGCTAGTATTTATCGTTGCCAAACCAATGATGTAATCAACACACATATACATTGAGTTCAGTATTTAGTTGAAGTAGTTAATAGTATAATAACATTGAGTTGAGAATAAATCCTCTCAAATTTATTTCTTTTCTTATTACCCTTTAGGAAAATAAATGTTTATTTTTCCAGATGTATAAGGAGAAGATGTTTTGCCCTTTTAACTCCCTGGATTGGTTTGAAGTTGGTTACCTTTTCTGTGAGCCTTTTCTTAGTTACAGGTATTGTTACCTCACTTTAGTTCACCTTATCTTTCTTTCTTTCTTTCTTTCTGGTTTCTGCCCCCATCTTGATCATGTTATATGGAACCATCTTTTTCTTTTTTAAAGTGGCTTTCACTGCTGGCACTTGAGGAATAGGGTCCACCCATTTGACATTAGTTTGATTAGATGGGTGGTCAAAAGCAAACACCAACTCTAGAATCACCACATTCAATGATCCGTTTCGGTGAGGCCAGAAGAAAAATAATTGAAACATTCTGTGAGAACTACTTGACAGTCCTTGACTTGGAAAGTTCTTCAGAAAATGTGAACTTGTGATTATCCTTCTTCTTCTCAAACTACGCAATCACTGCCTTCATTTCATCTCTATTATGCGACAAAATTTTCAGCTTCTCCCATTCCCTCTCTCATAGTCATAGTCATTCATAAATTGCACTCTAGCCATGTGCCTTCACTTCTTCTCACACGTGACACTTGTTCTAGCTTTTATTGGATTAGACCTTCAGATCATATCACTTTGCCATAATTTAAGCAAATCTTAATCTAACTCGTTTTATATTTTCTCTTTTTTCAGAACAAGAAGTTGGACCACAAGGGAACATTTACAAAGTTTTAAGAACTTTTTTCATATCTTCTTAAGAATACACTGTCTAATGCAAACTTTAAATTAAAAAGAAAATTTGAAATTTTAGAAATTATAAAATTATTAAATAGTTTTATATTTAAAGTTTGAAGAAGCCTTTTAGAATCTAAAAATATCCTACCGAACAATCCTAATCTTGATGCCCTAGCTAAGATGAAGACTCGGATTTGAAAGGTGAAATAGAGCAGTGCATGTGGATGAGGTTGGTATCTACTTTTATTCACGTTGTGCCCATTTACTCTTGATCATCATAGATAACTTTATGAACAAAACCAAGGACGATATGGTAGGCCAACCACGAGTTGGGCCCATTGCCTTTGCTTAGGCCCATCTGGTTCGGTTCCCTGACATCAGATAAACTTTTGACTTGATTACACATTTAACTTTATTCTTATAATTATTATAATTAATGTGAAATTTAAAAAAAATAAACATTTGTTTAAAAAATTGTTTTTTATTATCATATCAATTAAATATTTTATATTTATTTTTTTACTTAAAATCTCAAAATTTCAATTTTACTAATAAATTATATAAATCAATCAATTAAATTATTTTGTAGTATTTCATTCAGTATAGTTCAATTAAAAGATCTAATTTAAAATAAAATTTGAAAATTCAAGATTTCCGGAATCCTAACTTCATTTCTTAAAAATCCTTCCATATTCTTTAAACATTTGTCACTAAAAATTTATAAAAAAATAACTACAAGTAAAAAGAAGTTTTAAGTCTATAAAAGGTTTTATCAATTCATATTGTTAAGTCTATAAAAATAACAAACTATATGATGTTGTTAATTGAGGTCGATTATATTGAATATTTTATCATTAACATGGTTTATATTTTTTATATTATAAATTATATCTTTTTCAATTAAGAGAGAAAGAAGTGAGAAAGATAGAAAGGAAAAACCTCATGCAACGAAGGAGGAAGGTTATATAGCTGGTTATTGATTAAAAAAATTTAAAAAAACGTTAATTTTTCTTCAATAAAAAAACATTTCCTCATGAATTGAACCTTGGATGACTTAGAACAACTAAACATAATTTTTGTAATGATATTTTACATTTTTTTTTACAAGTGCGAGGTAATTATTTTTATTGGGTATAGTAGATAGTAATTCTCGAGGAAAAAAAATCATCATTTGTCATCAATATGAATGTTAGGCATATTTTTGAAAGTTGAATTATGTGATATACTTTCATTGACAAACAAAATTCCCATTAAGGTTTAGAGTTATTTAGGATTTAGTTGTTTAGAGTTGTTATTATTAATACCGGAATTTCACAAAATTGAGAAAACGAAAATTCTCTAAAATTCGCAATTATTTTTTTTTTCTTTTACATACATCATATATCTCAGTTTCTTGTATCAGTTTCCAAATACATTTAATAGTATTCATGTGAACTAAAAACATTACAAAAAAAATTTGCATTTACCTACCACAAAAATGTAATGGACAAAATCTGTATATAATTTAAAATTATCTATAGATTACATACAGACAAAAATATGTATGTAATTACATATAGATAAAATCCGTATGTAACTATAACATATTTTTTAAAATAAATTATTTATTATTACAATTATTATTATATTTTTATTATTACTATTTGCATTATTATTATACTTTCATTATTACCAGGTCCTTCAACATACATACACAAGTCATAATCACTATACCAACATCAACTTTGCAATCATATACACATTGTTATTATTCTTATAATGACCCTTGTTATTATTATTTTTGTCAATATTAGTAAATATAATATTAAATAGTACTAAAATAATAATATTATTATTTTAGTACTATTTAATATTATATTTACTAATATTGACAAAAATAATAATAACAAGGGTCATTATAAGAATAATAACAATGTGTATATGATTGCAAAGTTGATGTTGGTATAGTGATTATGACTTGTGTATGTATGTTGAAGGACCTGGTAATAATGAAAGTATAATAATAATGCAAATAGTAATAATAAAAATATAATAATAATTGTAATAATAAATAATTTATTTTAAAAAATATGTTATAGTTACATACGGATTTTATCTATATGTAATTACATACATATTTTTGTCTGTATGTAATCTATAGATAATTTTAAATTATATACAGATTTTGTCCATTACATTTTTGTGGTAGGTAAATGCAAATTTTTTTTGTAATGTTTTTAGTTCACATGAATACTATTAAATGTATTTGGAAACTGATACAAGAAACTGAGATATATGATGTATGTAAAAGAAAAAAAAAATAATTGCGAATTTTAGAGAATTTTCGTTTTCTCAATTTTGTGAAATTCCGGTATTAATAATAACAACTCTAAACAACTAAATCCTAAATAACTCTAAACCTTAATGGGAATTTTGTTTGTCAATGAAAGTATATCACATAATTCAACTTTCAAAAATATGCCTAACATTCATATTGATGACAAATGATGATTTTTTTTCCTCGAGAATTACTATCTACTATACCCAATAAAAATAATTACCTCGCACTTGTAAAAAAAAATGTAAAATATCATTACAAAAATTATGTTTAGTTGTTCTAAGTCATCCAAGGTTCAATTCATGAGGAAATGTTTTTTTATTGAAGAAAAATTAACGTTTTTTTAAATTTTTTTAATCAATAACCAGCTATATAACCTTCCTCCTTCGTTGCATGAGGTTTTTCCTTTCTATCTTTCTCACTTCTTTCTCTCTTAATTGAAAAAGATATAATTTATAATATAAAAAATATAAACCATGTTAATGATAAAATATTCAATATAATCGACCTCAATTAACAACATCATATAGTTTGTTATTTTTATAGACTTAACAATATGAATTGATAAAACCTTTTATAGACTTAAAACTTCTTTTTACTTGTAGTTATTTTTTTATAAATTTTTAGTGACAAATGTTTAAAGAATATGGAAGGATTTTTAAGAAATGAAGTTAGGATTCCGGAAATCTTGAATTTTCAAATTTTATTTTAAATTAGATCTTTTAATTGAACTATACTGAATGAAATACTACAAAATAATTTAATTGATTGATTTATATAATTTATTAGTAAAATTGAAATTTTGAGATTTTAAGTAAAAAAATAAATATAAAATATTTAATTGATATGATAATAAAAAACAATTTTTTAAACAAATGTTTATTTTTTTTAAATTTCACATTAATTATAATAATTATAAGAATAAAGTTAAATGTGTAATCAAGTCAAAAGTTTATCTGATGTCAGGGAACCGAACCAGATGGGCCTAAGCAAAGGCAATGGGCCCAACTCGTGGTTGGCCTACCATATCGTCCTTGGTTTTGTTCATAAAGTTATCTATGATGATCAAGAGTAAATGGGCACAACGTGAATAAAAGTAGATACCAACCTCATCCACATGCACTGCTCTATTTCACCTTTCAAATCCGAGTCTTCATCTTAGCTAGGGCATCAAGATTAGGATTGTTCGGTAGGATATTTTTAGATTCTAAAAGGCTTCTTCAAACTTTAAATATAAAACTATTTAATAATTTTATAATTTCTAAAATTTCAAATTTTCTTTTTAATTTAAAGTTTGCATTAGACAGTGTATTCTTAAGAAGATATGAAAAAAGTTCTTAAAACTTTGTAAATGTTCCCTTGTGGTCCAACTTCTTGTTCTGAAAAAAGAGAAAATATAAAACGAGTTAGATTAAGATTTGCTTAAATTATGGCAAAGTGATATGATCTGAAGGTCTAATCCAATAAAAGCTAGAACAAGTGTCACGTGTGAGAAGAAGTGAAGGCACATGGCTAGAGTGCAATTTATGAATGACTATGACTATGAGAGAGGGAATGGGAGAAGCTGAAAATTTTGTCGCATAATAGAGATGAAATGAAGGCAGTGATTGCGTAGTTTGAGAAGAAGAAGGATAATCACAAGTTCACATTTTCTGAAGAACTTTCCAAGTCAAGGACTGTCAAGTAGTTCTCACAGAATGTTTCAATTATTTTTCTTCTGGCCTCACCGAAACGGATCATTGAATGTGGTGATTCTAGAGTTGGTGTTTGCTTTTGACCACCCATCTAATCAAACTAATGTCAAATGGGTGGACCCTATTCCTCAAGTGCCAGCAGTGAAAGCCACTTTAAAAAAGAAAAAGATGGTTCCATATAACATGATCAAGATGGGGGCAGAAACCAGAAAGAAAGAAAGAAAGAAAGATAAGGTGAACTAAAGTGAGGTAACAATACCTGTAACTAAGAAAAGGCTCACAGAAAAGGTAACCAACTTCAAACCAATCCAGGGAGTTAAAAGGGCAAAACATCTTCTCCTTATACATCTGGAAAAATAAACATTTATTTTCCTAAAGGGTAATAAGAAAAGAAATAAATTTGAGAGGATTTATTCTCAACTCAATGTTATTATACTATTAACTACTTCAACTAAATACTGAACTCAATGTATATGTGTGTTGATTACATCATTGGTTTGGCAACGATAAATACTAGCATCCAGAGACTAGTGGTTAGAGGTTTGACAGTGTTTGGAGTTGTTGGGATGCAAAACAAGGATCAAAAGGTTGATGAAAGCCAAGCATATCAAACAGCACTGCTGGACAAGGCACACATGCGCGGGTCCGAATTATCACCTTGTCACTCAGACACAATTTCTGATGCGATATCAGATACACGCCTTATCTATCTTTACATTATAGGTAAAAATAAAACCCTTTACGTAAGTACTTCTTAGCCTTCCTAATATAATGTATATTAGCCTTGTTTAGATACATAACTTTCATGGCTATGTTTTTATGGGATGTTTCTTTTTACAAATTAAGTACAAAGTCATGGAATTCGCACTCTCCATATTCCTATGTGTGTCTTCTTCTGTGTGAGATGGTTCAAACTTATTGAGTTGAAGAATGGAAATGAGGATTATAATGCATTTGCAAATGGGCGTGAGATTACTGTGGTGAACTCAATAATTGTTTGTGGATATTATAATACGTGGGAATCACGCTTAAAATTGACTAAAGCGAACCGGCAAGAAGAATTAGATGGGACTTGTAATGGTTTGTACTAATATGAAGTTTTGTATGTTCATCATTTGTAGAATATGATTATAATGATTTGGCAACTACTCACACGTCGCAATAGTTCATAATGTGGACACTAGCAAAATGTTGTTGAAGAGCTTCCAATGGAGTATACAATCAAACAGGATTGGCCCTACTTCTATCCCTGAATTTTGAAGAGAAGAGAAATAAGTGATCGATATATGCATGGAGTAATGGGTCAATGGTCAAGATTAATGCCAATTGCCATGTGGTGTGATGTCCATGGAGATTTTATCGACAAGCACACAGCTTGATTGATAGCTTAAAGCAATCAATAAATGTGTGAATTATTTATTCCAAGGTTGGTTCCCCATGATTTGTCTTTGTCAACATGAACCTTGCACTCCAATTTCTCATCCTTCCTTCCTTAGTTCTTTCTAGTGTAAATACCTATACATACATCTTCAAATACAAATCTAATAATTATGGCGATGTAAACATTTTGAAAACTTCTCAAAGCAAATGAAAACTAGGTGCTACAGAATTGAATGGTGATTTATGATGGTGAACAAAGGTGCTGGCCTTGACCCTTTGTGGAGATAATGGATATTTGCAAACGCCATCAAGCTTTCATATTTGTAAATACATTATAACACTCAAATCAATAGTATGAACCAATATTGTAATTATACATGGAAAGAGTGTGTGCCTAATAGTGTTAGACGGATGCTGTTTATTATAAAATTTAGGTGTGGGTTAATTTCTACTTACAACATGACATTTAAACACAATTATGAGATTATTATCTTAACAAAAGATGGATTCTTTTAATTATTGAATTTGAACATAAAAATATAGTGTAAGGTTGTTTTAAATATTTAATAATAATCTTCGAATGTGTCATTAACTTAAAAGGAATATTGTCGTCGGTCAATTTTGTAGTGCATTCATTTGATTTGACAGTATTGACCTAAAACGAAAATAATGTGCATCTGTATTTATAATGAACAAAACTTAAATACATTTTTAGGTTTTTTGTGTGCTGTTTCTTCAATAATTTTCTTAAATGGTAATATACTTAATAAATTTTCATAATAAGTCTATAAAGATTATTGAGTTGAAATTTTAATTTTGTTATAAATGTCATTATAAAATCTTAAAAATTTTATCTATATTTTATTTATTCTTGCTTCTGTGGGATTATGAAGTTTGATCACTGTACACTAAACGGATTTGGATCAATAATTTTAGACTAAAATAATAGATTTAAATTAAATATAATAGTTTTAATATCTAATATTCATGTATAGTCACTAGAATTTATTTTTCATACATTGTAAAGAAGTACACACGAATTTCTCTTTCTCCCATAATATACATATTTCATCGTCCTCATTTTACATGTAAATAAAAGATACAGAACAATGACACATTTCTTAACCAATAATAACATTGATTTTTCTCTCTACTTTTAAAGAAAGAAGTGTAAAAAGTAGTAAATATGACCATTTGCTACTGATATAATTTTGATGCTCATATCAATACTCGTTTATGATTGCATAAATAATTTTGATGCCACTCCATCTTTTTAGGTACTGAGTAGCTTTCATGCATTAATATTTGGTCTATTAGGAAGCACTCTTTCCATTATCACATTAATGCAAATGACAGTGAATAAGATTTAGGAAAAAGGTGAATATGTCTTCATTAAATACACGTCTAAAATGAAATTCAGGACTTACATAAGAAGTACAGTTATGTAATTTTTTTTTTAAGTATATACCCACACAAGAGATATAGACATATAAAATGAAAAGAAAAGATTATATATATATATAGAGAGAGAGAGATATGAGTCTGCATTCATGAAACATTCAACTTCTAAACGTTTGAATGGACCCACCTTAAATGTAGAAAACAACATAATTTGAAAAAAAGTAAAAATAAAGCTATAAACAACAAGCCTAATCCATTCTCTCCAGATCTTTTAAAGTTAGTCTTATTTTAGTCTTCCTAATTGATTGAAATGAAGACCAAAATTTAAATGTTGCCACAAAAGTAAAATAAAAATCAAGCATATGTGCATGAATTACAAATTTAACTTTTCATGAAATTTGAATTATAGGATTCAAAAATTGATCAATCACCATATTTCCAACTTCTATAATTTTTTTCCCGTTTCAAATCACATCAACATGGAAGAAGTGTCTGTTTATATGCTTGTCCACAATGCTTGCATAATGCATGTTTTTACATCTTTTTGACCAATTCTATCAAATCATCTCAAAATTTAGATGCAGTACCCTCTCGCTAAATTTCTTCTAGAACAAAAAACAATTCTTTATTTAGTTCATCACTAAGAGATTCATATTCGGTTCTAGAAGTATAATTCATCATTTTAATTAGACTAAAAACTAGTTTACAACACAATATGAATCAAAAGACACTCAGCAGCTAATAAAATTAATCATAACTAATCACCGTCAAGTATTCATTGTATTTCTATATATTGATTAATCCATAAAATATTATTTATAAAAAAACAGTTTGACAAGCACGTGTATTGAGGGAATCTACAACACACTTGTAACACCAAAAAAAAAAAATTATCTATAACATCTAATCTATCTAAAACAGTAGTTAAAACATAATGCATAACAAAAATATTTATATCGACCATTCACTAACATTGTATTTCAAAAGATTTCCTTCTTCATAGGAAATTAAAACATAACTAATTACATTGATAAGATTTTTGTTTTTCAAAAAGCTTTTAAGGCTGCAACTGGCTCATTCAAGAACACCTTCCACAGTACCATCTGCAATATTACCTGCTCCTGTGTATAACACGATCATCGCAGTAGAAACAAACACACACCAGAAACAAGAAAGGGTAAGCTAGTAATTCAAAATATCTCAATTAATCTCAAATAATCACAAGTATACATCATTTAACACATAA
>Ga0099825_1008234_pt1 | contig 12420 bp, 9 predicted proteins | sample SiratroredBW_FD_76838 | JGI IMG/M metagenome (GOLD analysis project Ga0099825, IMG submission 76838) | Root nodule microbial communities of legume samples collected from California, USA - Siratro red BW | ecosystem: Host-associated > Plants > Roots > Nodule | place: USA: California | collected...
AAAAAAAATTTCAAACTTGATAACATAAAGTAAAGAAAATTTACAAATTACATTAAGTAAAAGAAATTTTAAATGAAAAGGTAAAGTGAAAATTTCATTTTTATAGAGACGAACCAAATGAAATTATTGGAGTTAAAAAAAGAAATCCAGATATAAAGCAAACGAAAATAACTAGCAACACCCATATTTTCCTGCCAGCAAACATCGCGGACCCCATTTCCCTTTTTATCGCAAGTTGTTCAAAAAATATATCAGACGGAATCGCCTGCAGCCTGTAAAGTCAGGAACCTGAAGAAAAAAAAAAAAAGAAATTGGCTGAATGGTCTTCTCAATTCTTTAATGTTATGTTTTTTCAAATTCGTATATAAATTTATAAAATCATCTTTCGTTTTTCCATAAGACCGAAAATCCTGCAAAGTACATCTCACAGGTGTAGGGGTTGTGTCAATTGAGAATCAACTCTTTATTGAAAAGAAGGATAAAGCTGAAGTCGGTCGATTAAGTTTCACATTATTATGTTTTTGAAATTAAAAATGTTGAATAAATATTTTATTAATTCAAGGATAAAATTGATCACCATAATTAAATAAATAATAAATAATAAAATGACAAATATAATGAAGTCTATTTAAATTCTAGAACTTAATTCTTGGTACGTGATACTATATCATTTCTACTAAAAAATATTCCTCATGCCGTGTCTATCCTTTCCAGAACCGTGTGGCGCACACGTGTTCTCTTCCCTCCCCTACAAACACGAGGTCCGGTTCTAATTTCGTGACAGCATCAATACCCTCCACTCGCGACCTCTTTTCTTTTTCATTTCTGCAATTATTCTGAACGGTGCTTGCGGCAGATCTAGATCGCCGGCAATGGCGGACTTGCCGGAAGATTGCCGGCACTCTTCTCACAGTTCAAAGGATCCCGGAAACGGCAAGGACATGGAGGATAGTGTGCACTCTGCTGCCAATGGTACAAATAGCTCTTCAGCCTCAGGTTACTCTAACTCTCTCTCTCGACACTTTTATACTTTCACTGAATTTCTTGTTTGGGTAAGTTAAGTAGTAGTTAACCTGAATTGAAGAAAGAAGTGGTAACGACACGAAGAGAAAAAGGGGAGAAAACTAAGTGATTGAGTTCATTTCTTTTTGATGAAAGCTAGATCGCGAGATTCTTCTTTTTTTTCTTTTTTTGAAAGTTGCTCAGGTTGCTGTGCTGAGTTGTTTTATTTATTTTTTTTCTTTTTGGAAATAGTGTGAGCCGAAATTATGGGATCAGATTCCTTTCGGTGCGGGGCTAAGCTAATGATAATGTATTTGAACCCATAATATAGCGTGTAAATTATGTGATGGAAGATATGAAAATTACACTTGGCAGGGTTAATGATCGGTATTTAGTTAGGGAAGGCAGAGGATAAGCAAAGTTTTGCTGTTCAGAGATATCGATTAAAGGAAATAATATCTAGCTCTGTTTAGGGGTTAAGGCATGCATAAGGTGGTCTCTGCAAGGTCTTTAGAATTTGAATACAATCTAAACAATTTCCCTTGGAGTAGGGCTGCTGAAGGTGGACTCTGTTTTGACCATAAACAAAGCAAGTGAGTTTAGAGTGAGATATCAATTAATTAACGATGGACTTGCGGAAGGTGGACTCTGTTTTGACTTTTCAATCCCTCGATTCAGATGTCCACATTGTGAACCCTCTGTGTGCCTTGCACTGCACGGATTTCTCAATAGGTCTAAGAACTGGAGCTTTAATACTAGCTATAAAGCATTGACTCGATCATAGATACCAAACACGGAATTTAGACAGCTAAAATCTAAAACATTAGACATGGGGCAAGTCATATGTATTATATGATAAACGTCGCAAAAGTTTAAATTGGTAATTAAGATTTATATATTCATCTTTAAACAATTTAAGCGTTATAATAAACAATTTAGTTTCTTCTTGATTGTATTCAAAGGAGTCAAAGATTGCTATGAACCATTTCTAGATCTTCTATCCAATTGAGTTAAATAAAAAGAGACAATATATTTTAAAGAGCTTGAATCACTTCTCTTATGTTCTCATACTTATATTGATAGAATTCTGATACAATTAGTCGAGTGAATAGCAAAGATCAAAAGACAAAACTAGAGTATTAGGTACAACTCAGAGGTAGAACACTTAGTAGTTTTCCAATAAAATTATTTAGTGCCTATATTTAATACCTATTCTAACACTCCCTTACAAGCATAGGATATGAATGATAACATTCCAATTATCAATGCAAGGAGCCTGCATGAACTGACTAGCAACACCAACTACGAAAGACAGATTAGATCTAGTAATACTAAGATAAATAAGTTTCCCTACCAATTTTCTATATCTTTCTAGATCAGAAAAATATTCACCTTGTTCTCCATTAATTTCTAATTTGGGTCCATAGGACTATCCAATGGTCTACAATCCAAAATAGTATAAGCCTCTAGATTCATGTCCTTTTCGAATCAGTAGCTCTATACCACATTTGTGTATAACAAAAGAATTGACATCAAAGGTTAGTGAACAATTTAAAGACTTGGTCAATTGACTTAAAGAAATAAGATTGAAAGGACAAGCGGGAACAAGAAGAACAAATTCTAGATTTGAGGAAGGAGAAAGGGAAACTTTACTGATCCCTTGGGGGAAACTTTAAAACCATTGGTTAATATTATGAAATGAGGATTTTTGGGAAAAGAAAGGGATGAGAACAAAGAGGTATTACCACAAATGTGATTAGAAGCACCCGAGTCAACTATATATGGATTTTGACTTCCCACGTGAGATGCAAGCTGTTGGCAAGTTGGGATTTGCATATGATTATGCAAAGTTATTAGATTTCAACCTCATATTCTTAGTATTCTTCATCAGAGAATTTGGGCTCAGGAGCTTCACGTTTAGAGATATTAGCTGCCTTGTCAGGAAAGCCATGCAAAGAGAAGCAGTTTTCTTGAAGGTGACCCACACTTGTAGTACATGCTTTGAGGACGCCCCTACTGCAATGTCCTCCTCTAGCATTGTGCCCTCCTCTTCCACGTGTAGAAATCGTGACAAACGATTCCATAGGTTCTTTAACATTCATGTTTTGAAGAGTTGGAGCTTGTAAAAGCTGTGTCGTCAAGCTTTCCATGGATGTGATTTTTTATATGTTAAAAGTTGATCTCTATGTTCAAAGTTTGGATGTATGGTATGGAGGATCATAACAATATAGAATTTGTCTAGGTTTTTCTTAATCTCGTCTAAGGACTCAACCTCTTAAGAACATTTTCAATTCTTCAGTAGTAGATTGGGCTTCACTCATAAAAGACTTCATGTCTCATGATTTGTTTTCTTAAGAGAGGCAAAATTATTGGTAGAGCCATAAAGGCGTTGAATATCAATTGCAAAAGTATTTTAAGCTTTTTTCCAAAAGGAGTTGTGTGTTTTGAATGATCTAAGAGTAGCCAATAATTTGGGTTTCACATATTGCCATAATAGCGCGCAAAGCTGAAAATTAGTTTTCTTCCATTGTTTAGCTTGATTGGATGACATATTACTCCAGTCTTGCTCAAGGTGATTGCGGAAACCTAGGCAAAGAAACCAAAGTTCAATTGAGACAAACTAAGAGAGATAATTTTTCCCATTAAGTTTTTTAGAAGTAATGGTAGGAGTTCTAGAGAAGGAGGCAATAGGTCCAAAAGACATTTTCGTGGAAGGAGACCAACAAAAGAAAAACAGCCAATAACAAACAAATAGAGGATTTCAGATTTGACTTTCAACCATACTGGAAATGAAGAATCAACAGTCAGGACAGAGACAAGGAGGTCCAGCGAGTCCTCTAAGACCAGACTGAGACCAGCAGAGCAGAATCGACCTGGTCTTCGATGTCGGATACTCTTTCATTAAAAGAGACAATATATTTAGAGAGCTTGAATACCTCTCTTATATCCTCATATTTATATTGATACAATTCTAATACAATGAGTGGAGGGAAGAGCAAAAATCAAAAATAGAACTAGAGTCCTAGGTACAGAGATAGGTACAACACTTAGTAGTTTTCCAATAAAATTATTTAATGCTTATATTTAATACCTATTCTAAAATTCCCTAAGGTGCCATGTTATTTCTTGTAGAATGAATGAAAGAGTATATTCTCTTATTTCTTTCACAACATGAAATGAACAAGGTTGCCGAAGTTGCTTAAGGGCAATCTTTAAAGTTTTGGTACATGAGCACCATGAAACCCCAAAGGTTTTCATCCATTTGACTTCTATCACCTAAAGAGTCAACATCATCAAAGCTTTCTCTTCAATCTAAAAAATTGCAAACTTCACATTCACTTGTATCATTACATTTGCACCAACAAGGTACCCTTTAAAGTAATTCTTTCTTTCAACAATAAGTTTCATATCTTGATATAGAGGAAATTTGTGTAAATAATGTGAAAGATAAATATAGAGGAAATTTGTGTAATTGATGTGAAAAATAAACATTGGAAGTTAATAATTTATATTTAAGAATTTAAAGAATGAGCTAAACAAAAAAGAGGTGTGTTACTCTTAGTCCAATGATCAGTTAATATTGAGTGTACAATCTTCTAAACGGTTTATTATTCACTTTCTACCTTTCTTTCATATGATATATTGTTCTCACTTTACAATTGTCGAGTCCCACATTTCGTATGCCAAGGGAAGAGAAGTTGCGTATGTATTTTGTTTTTTGAGAACATTATAGATGGGAGAGTTGAAATAAAGTAAATAATCTACCTTGTCCCACCAAATATCATCCAATAATGTCTTTTTCACAAATTTTGTCTTTCCAACATCATACTGCACGTAAGAAGATAACCATAACCAATATCTAAAAATTAAAAGTAAAGAAACATGATACGGTACAAAATATCTAGAAATAATAAGAAAAAAGAATAAGAGCTCTGAGAAGAAAATAGGAACCAAGCAACACGAAGTTAGAAAGAAAGAAAGAAAAAAAAAAAAAAAAAACAGAATTTCTTTTATTTAATAAAAAAAAAAAAAAAAAAAAAAATGAAAAAAAAAAAAGAAAAAAGAAAAACAAAGAAAAAAAAAAAAAAAAAAAAAAAAAAAAAAAGAACAGAATTGCATATAAGGAATAAAAGGAATAGAAACTAGAAACTTGATAATTGTTACTATACTCATTCATCTTATTATGTTTTCTCTTTGTATCTTCACAAGAAAAAAAATCTTTAGAGAAGAGAAAGAAAAATGTACAAAATAGGAAAGTTACCCTCCTATAAAAGCCAAAGAAAAGTGGAAACTAGACATTCAAGAAAACACAATTAGGTAGCAAAGATTGTCAATGTCTTTATATATTCAACAAAGAAACCTTTGTGATTACTTAAACTTGATTGTGCCAAGGAGCTCTTAGATTCTATATCATACTTGATACATCTCTCGAATTTTGTTTGGAAGTTCTTGTTTAATTTTATGCTCATCTTGGAACTATGCGTAAATGATCTTGTTTTTGCTCCTTATTCAGACGTTCTTGGCAAGGTGTTGTCTAAAGTTACCACAATGCCAGTAGACATATCACATGGAGATAAATTAGAGTCAAGTTCAAGTAAGTTTAGGATGGAAAGGTCAAAGACAGAGAAGCTTAGACACTTAAGTCCTGAAGATGCAGCACAAATTTTTGATGACAAAATTCCCGTCCAAGAGAAGGTATATTTTTGTGTTTTTTCATCTTTTACCATATACACTTGATAAAGTTTTCATGTATTTTGGTAAATTCTTATGCATTGTTTGGATAGGGGATTTGGTTAGAAAAATGAAGCTAGGAAATTGATGATTATTTTCAAACATGATATTTGATATTTATAAATATGGAAATATGTAAACCAAAAAATTAGGATTACTTTTCTTTCTTTGTTCTACTTGAGAAAAAAAATGGAGAATGAATTTGAGAGAGTGAATTCCCCTTTCTTAGGATCTCATTTATAATGACATTGTGATTTCAAATAAAGCAAATGAGAGGGAAGAAAAGAGAATAAGAAAGCTCATATCTAGAAACTAGGTACAACACAAAGCATATAAAAACTCTTCAATAAATTCTATTTAAGATGATTTATTCTAACAGTCTCGCTCAAGCTGGAGCACAAAAATTGTGTGTGCCAAGCTTGGAAGAAATGAATTCAATTCAAGGTCCTCTCAAGGATTTTAATATATCTGCAGGTTGATCATTTGATTGACAAACTCAGTGCAGATTTCTTTGTATAACAACTTTTCCAGAATAAAATGAAAAATGAGAGTCAATTTCTATGAGTTTAATCTTTTCATGGAACACTTGATTGGAAGTAATGTGGAGAGCAACTTGATTATCAAAGTACATCTGTATTTGCTGAATCTCACAAAAATATAATTCTTGGAGGAACTGTTTTACCTATATAAGCTCACAAGTGAGAGTTGTCGCTGCCGTTCAACAGTTGATTGAGCAACCACATTTTGTTTCATGCTTTTCCAATAGATAATATTTTCTCCAAAGAAAACACAATATGTTATAGTGGAGCATTTGCCCATAGTAGAACCTGCTCAATTAGCATTACAATATCTAGAGATTTTGGTATTCCCTTCATCTTCATAAAGTAGACCTTTCGTGGAGCCTTTTTGAGATACCTTGGAATATGGGTGATAACATTCCAATGATTAATACAAAGATTATGCATAAATTGACTCACAACACCATAAGACATATGTGGTCTAGTAATGGTAAGATAAATAAGAGATTTTGGTATTCCCTTCATCTTCATAAAGTAGACCTTTTTGTGGAGCCTTTTTGAGATACCTTGGAATATGGGTGATAACATTTCAATGATTAATACAAGGATTATGCAGAAATTGACTCACAACACCATAAGACATATATGGTCTAGTAATGGTTTAGGTTTTTTGACCGGACTTCTATATCTTATAGAAAGTTTCTCTTTGTTCTGCCATTAATTTGTGATTTGGATCCACCCGACAATTTACAGGTTTGCAATCAATCATATATGTCTCTTTTAGGATGTTAAGGGCATATTTCCTTTTATTGAAAGTGCTCAAAATATTGAGTTTTAGTGATTGCCAAAGTAGAGCACAAAGTTATAACTCAATTTTTTTCCTAGTATTGAACTTGATCTGGTGGTACTCTACTCCCATATTCTTCTGAATGATCATGAAAACCTTGCCAAGGAACCAAATTTTAATCGAGGCAGACCAAGGTAGGTAGTTTTTCCCATGTAATTTCTCAGAAGTTATAAAAGGAGTCCCAAGATGCTGTCTATGTAGTTGTAATTTGACCAACACTAATTCGGCTACCCAAAACTCCATTGGTATATGTTTTTTGTCAACAAATTTCTTCATTCGATGTTGTGATTTACTCAAATGAGCTTTTAGTTGAGTGATGGTGAGGTCTCATTACTGCAATAATTCTTTTCGGGAAGGTGGATTAGTGTAATCCAATTGATGGTTGGCAATAGTTGGGGTCTCTAACATACACAGCTCGAGAAGGAGCCATGCCAATGCTAGAATGGAAGGAACTATTGTACCAAAATTCAGCCTATGGAAGTAACTTACTCCATTCCCTTGGATTATCCACAATGAAACATGTCAAATACATCTATAAACGTGTATTGAGGGCCTCCGATTCTCCATCACTTTGAGGGTGATATGCTGAGCTCATGGAAAAAGTGTCACTCAATTTAAAACCACCAAATGTATGAGGCTCACGTTAATAGAAAAAGAGAAGTGCAGATAAGACAAGAATTATTGAAATACCTCTGTATTGTATTATAAGTATTTAATAATTGGATATCTTACATAATGGAAAGAAGGAACACTGTACCGGTGAAACAAAATACAAAGAAAAAAGTAAAAGATGCTCCCTGAAGGGCCAGAGAGAATATAGATTTCTACAAAATTTCTACCCGTTTCTCCTTTTCTCTAATTCTTTTATGAAGATCTCTTTCAGCACAAAATCTTGGATTGGCCCTCCATGTGCGCTCACTTTTTCTGCTAACCTTGTTTTCCTCGACCTCCTTTTCTGTTAACTTTGATTTCCTTATCCTCTGGCACTTATATATTATGCATAACGGTTTTTCCACGTTCTTCTCTCACCACTTCATCATTTCTATGTGATTGTGTAATGACGATTCTGCCCTTGTAACAGGTCCTAGAATTGATTGTCTATGTAACAAGTTTGTTGCATTATTGCATGTGCTCCCGTTTGAGTGTTAGATGTTTCTTAGGCATGGGCTTGAGCCTGAGCCCCATCTCCATGTAATGCTGTGCTGTGCTACGTATTATATGTATGCTTGTGTCTATTTCTTTGCCATGTATAATATACACAAGGGAATTCCATAACATATGACTCTACTGTTTCTCTCTACACATCCAATGTTATCAGTTACAAAACCTAAATATAGACGAGGTTGACTTTCTCATCATTATTATTATTATCATTATCTTTATTTTTGTTTTTAATAATGTATGACTGGTACTTCAGTTGATTTTTACAACTGTGCAGCTTAAATTGTTGAACAGAATAGCTACTGTTAAAGATGATGGAACTGTAGAATTTGAAGTTCCTGTAGATGTTGAGCCTGAGGCAATTGTTGCTCAATCCAAAGAAGTAAATCATGTTGTTGATGATTCACTTGATGCAACGGACTTTCATTACATCCCACCATTGAATATAGTCATGCTTATAGTTGGTACACGAGGAGATGTGCAACCATTTATTGCAATAGGCAAACGCTTGCAGGTATGGAGGCATATTCTTATGTCCTAATTTTCTCTTTTCCTGCTTCAGTAATGCATACACATAAGCACATGTGGAGATTTGTTGCCTTTTTGTTAAGGTAGGTGAATGATTGTATCTATAAATACACTTTATAATGTTTATGTTTTCCGCTTCTTATGTATTGGTTATAAATTAGAACCATTCATGCACATGAGGAGATTTGCTGCCCTTGTTAAGCTGGTGTGAGTGCTGTGTTAAGTATATCGTGTAGTTTGTTTTTCTGGTAGTTTTTTATCCTCTTTCTCTATATAAAGAGAACTGTTATAGTTTTGCATGTTACAATTAAAGTTGCATCTTCTTTGTTTTTCTTCTCTGTTGCTCCGCTCTTTCTCTTTCTGTCAAGAACTCCAGTGTGGTATTAAGAAGAAACCATAGGAGAGGAAACAAATTGAGCTTTAGTCATCCTTGTTTTATGCAAAAGATCATGAATATACTTGCTTTGAGTCATCACTAAAGAGTTGTTTGGCTGATATTGAATTTTTATTCCCAGAAAATAATTTAGTCTGCCCAATTGTTTAAGAGAAAAAGTAGAATTCAAACTAGAAGATATTTGTTGAACAATAGAAATAGATGTACCTATAATAATGATGTCATCAACATATATCAATATGTAAACATTTTGATGATTATGTTAATAGACAAATAAAAATGGACCAACTTGCTTCAACAAAATCCAAGCTTTAACAGACTAGTTTTAAGCTTGTCAAACCACTGTCTCGGTGCATGTTTAAGACCATAGATAGCTTTACTAAGCTTGCAGACTAGAGTTTTGTCCGTAGTCTCAAAACTCGGAGGTTGTATCATACAGTTTCATCAAGATTTCCATTCAATAAGACATTATTGGCATCCACTTGAAACAAATCCTTGTCATTAATTAAAGCAATTGTAAGAATTATTCTTGTTGAATATGACGTGCTTAGCCCATGTTTTCTGTTATTTTGTTACTATTTCTGTTATTTTTATCATTTATAAATAAACATCCTTTTATGTGTATGTTCACATAATTCATAAGGGAATTAATTCTATACTTATTTCTCTATTTTAATATGGTATTTAAAGCCTAGGGTTAGGGTTAAATTTTTTTCTGTGAACCCACTGTTTACCGTCTCATTTAGTTGCCTCCGTCGCCCTGCCTCCGTCGCCGCTGCCGTAACCTTTGCCGTCGCTGCCGCCGCCGATTGGGTTGGCGACACCACCATCAGGAGCGCCTCATCCAGGAGATTACTGTGCCTTTGGAATTGCGGCAATCAGAGCACCGATGCGCTTGCAGTGGCCATTTTAGTTCCGATCACCGTCACTGCTGCCGCCACACGTGGCAGCGCGTGCGGCGACTTTTCTGGCGGCGATTACTGCCGTTGTGATCTCCGTCCTGCAAGCATTCTGGATCTGTCTTCATTATTTTGATTGGAGCACGTTTGAATTTTTGCGTTTTTTCTCTCTCCTCCATGGATTCTTCCGCAACTACCAACGCCTCCTCTACTTTCCCTATACCAGATCACTATACTAATTATGTCAATGTTTATTTGTCAATTGACAAATTAGATGGTAAAAATTATATTACTTGGGCTTCGGAAATTAGGTTATGGCTTAAGAGTCAAGGTTATATTGATCATCTTACAACGTCTGTTGCTAATGTTCCTGAGAATGAGATTTCTCGTTAGTCGAAAATTGATGCTCAATTATGCATGGTTCTCAAATCGACCATTCACTCGTCTTTGAAACAAATTTTTCGCTCTTGTGAGACGTGTTCAGAAATTTAGGAACATGCCAAATTATTATATATCAATGATACTCAACGTCTTTATGAAGTATGTCAAAATCTCCTTCATGTTGCTCCGAAACGTCTTGATGGTACAATTTCTGAGTATCTTGGTAAAATTCATGATCTTTTTCATGATTTTAATGAATTGTTGCCTCCTGCATCCACTCCGTCTCAAGAGATAGAGCAACGGTCCAAGTCTTTTATGTTGTTAGCATTATATGGACTTCTTGATGATTATTCTCCTGTCCGTGATCAGATTTTGGGATCTTTTATTGTGCCCACCCTTACTTCTACTTCTTCCACCCTTATGCGTATACTAGATAAATCCCACAATGATATATCTACTTCAGGTGTACCAGATAAATCCCACAATGATATATCTACTTCAGGTAATGACTCTTCTGCTTTAGTATCTCAATGTGATGACCGCACTCGTTCTTAAAAGCCGAACAAAGGGCATTATAAATGTGACCATTGTGGCAAACTTGGCCACAAAATTGACAGGTGTTATGCCTTACATGGCCGTCCTCTTAAAACTGCTGCGGTTGTCCAAGCAACTCCTGTGTCACCTTCTACCATGGATTCTACTTCATCTGATATCTCAAGTCCACCAATTATTTTCAATGAATTTCTTAAATGGTATGAGGATCGTCAGAACTCTGGTTCCATTGCATCTATTGCATATACAGGTATCTCTTTTGTTGGGCTCACCCACTCCAATTCTCTTGGTCCTTGGGTTCTAGACTCAGGTGCCACAGATCATATTACTGGTAATAAATCATTTTTCTCTTCTTTGTCTACCTCTGGTCATTTACGCTCCATCATCATGGGTAATGGTTCTAAGGTCTCATCCCATGGTGTTGGTACTGTTCATCTTTTCCCTTCTTTGCCTATTGACAATGTTCTTTATGTCCTTGGGTCATCTTTTAATTTATTATCTATCAATCGTCTCACTCGTTCTCTTGATTGTATTATTTCTTTTATCAAAGATTCTGTTTGTTTACAGACCGGAGTTGGAAGTGGATGATTGGCACTGGATGTGAGTCTCATGGTCTTTACTGTTTACGAACATCTGCTCATGTTGGCATGGTCATGGACTCTCCATCTCTTCTTCATGCTCAATTAGGACATCCTAGTCTTATCAAGAGGCAATAACTTGTTCCAAGTTTATCTAAGTTGTCCAGTTTGTCTTGTGAGTCGTGTCTTTTAGGGACACATTCCTAGTAGTGTCTCTCAACATGCTTCGTCCCCTTTTGTCTTAATTTACTCTGACATTTGGGGACCTAGTCGTCTTAAGTCTAATTTAAGATTTCAGTATTTTGTTATTTTTATTGATGATTATTCAAGATGTACTTGTTTATTTTTAATGAAAAGTCGTTCTGAGTTGTTTTGAATATTTTAAATTTTTTTTAATGAGATTAAAAATCAATTTGGTGTTTCAACTCGAATCTTACGGAGTGATAATGCTCGTGAGTATCTTTATCAGTCTTTTACGACTTTTATAAAATCTCCCGGCATTCTTCACCAAACCTTTTGTGCTTATACACCTCAACAAAATGGGATAGCTGAGTGCAAAAATAGACATCTTGTTGAAACTACTCGTACTCTTTTGATTCATTGTGGGTGTCAAAATCACGTTACTTTTATATTTTAGGAAGTTTTATATTTTATCCTTGATGTAATTTTATTCTGTATCACAGCAGTGTCTTTATATTAATATTAAGATTATGTATTTAAGGACAATCCCACAATTATAGGGATTTGTCTCCTTAGGATCAGTTGCTAATATTTCCTAAAATAGCCAGCAGGCTCATGTATATATAGGTCCAATGACCTCATAATTTAA
>Ga0099825_1008236_pt1 | contig 12418 bp, 9 predicted proteins | sample SiratroredBW_FD_76838 | JGI IMG/M metagenome (GOLD analysis project Ga0099825, IMG submission 76838) | Root nodule microbial communities of legume samples collected from California, USA - Siratro red BW | ecosystem: Host-associated > Plants > Roots > Nodule | place: USA: California | collected...
AAATATATATATATATATATATATATATATATATATATATATATATATATATATATATATATATATATATATATATATATATATATATATATATATATATAATACATCAAGATTACAGACAAGACAAAATGTGAAGACCAGTCAAAAGTTAGTCAATAATCTAAAAATAAATATCATGAAAAGTTTTTGTAGGAAAACAGAAACTATAAAAACTTTAATATAAAAAAAGCAAAAACATACCAAATATATATTTACCAAATGACCTGAATAAAAAGTCAAATAAAAATAAATTTATTCTATAAAAACTAATCAATATTTTAATAAATCAATACTTCAATCTACCATATAAAGACTAATCAATATTTTTATATGTATTAAAAAAAAAACACCATTTGTATAAATACATATTTTTCTTGAAAATTTGCTTTCTCATCCCTGTCGCGTGGTCCTTGATTTAAATCAACGTCACGTAAACCGTAAACTACTACGTGTTGGATTAAAATAGAACAAAAAAAAGATACTTGAATGGATCGTGACAATACAATAATAATTAAAGATTTGAAGCAACGTGGATGGTTGAAGGTGTATTTTTTCCTAGGTGTTGAAGAGAATGTGATCTTAAAACATAGCATGAACAGTGTCTCAACAATTGTGGTTGGAATCGAAAAGAGGACACCACTTTCAAATCAATGTTTGATTGCTTCCGCGAATTGCACATTTGTCAGCACACGCTATTTACTCTTTATCATTCTTCAAACAGATTTAAATACTCCATATATATACTCTCCAAATAATAAAAAATAATGCCCTATAAAACTAATATAATACATGAATATATTAACGCGAAAAAACATGTTTATTCCTAAAATTTATTAGTGTTGTTGGTGACGGTGAAAACAAATTCATTGGACCACGTGAAAGATGCCACCTGCAAGTTTTTGGGGGTCAATTATTAATAATTGTACGGATTATTAATGAAATAAAGAATTAAGATTATCATTAGTAAGTGTTTAAACAACTGCATCTCCAATAAAATTCCTTAAGAATATTATATTAGTATGTGTTTTACCAGCTTTCTACAGACAGTGAATATAATAACATCCAAATACTAGAAGACATTCTTTTGTATAAGATAAATACTAAACAAGTGGTAAAAAAATACAATAAATCCCAACTAACCATTTATAGTTTTACACATATTGTAAAACACTTATACTTTACAGAATTTGTACGAAATAATAATAATAATTTTATGACATATTTGAACAACATTTTTTATAAGTTAAAAGTAATTTACATAAATTCATTTAAATTTTTTCTCATAATTTTTAAATTTTATTTTCAACTTATTCATAAAATCATTTTAATTTATAGGGTAAATGTGATAAGGGGGAAAAAGTGGGTTGACTGAGGATTAAAATGAAAGGTGTATAGAAACAACAATGTCATATCATATTGACCTTAGCTTATGCCAAAAAAAAATAAAAACCATGCTGACCTTGGCTTATAGGATCCGTGCCATGTGAAAAATTCCCACATCTTCTGAGTTTTAGAATTATAATTATATTATAATAAAGTAAAAGCAGATACATTACCATGAAGACCACCTTGTTGGAGTTCTTGAGCAAGCATCTTCACTTTTTCTGAGTCTTTTTGCATCTCCAACTATCTGAACCACCCATATCATCGTAATCAGTAATCGCCGTCTCTCTCTTCACGCAACACTCCCTTTTCTTTTTTTTACTACTTCTGTTCCTCTTTTGTGGGAGTGCTTTTAAGATCATTTTTCACTTCCATCAAGGTGAGTTTTTTTTATCCTTTAAATAATTATAGCTGCTGTTCAGATTTTTATTTTTATTTTTTTTTGGATCTTTTTTCTCTTTTCCTCAATTTCCCTTATGTGTTGGATTGGAAGTACGCGGTTTTGTATCTGGTCTTTGTAAGTTATGTTACGCTTGTCTTGCATCATGCATGTCTGTTACATTCATTCAGATTCAATCGGTGTTTTGTTTTGTCAGACTATTCTCCTTAAGAGACGAATTTTATGCTTTCATTGTCTCTAATTTTGATCAAAGTGCAATACCTTTTTAATCCTGTCTCGAGCACCTTTTTGTAATTTAATTTTGGTTTTTCTTGTACTGAGCAATTGTGGTGAATTTGATTTGGGGATTTCTTGAAATCTGTTCATTTATAATTCTTGGGGAGAGTTGGAATTCAAATACCCTTAGACTTAATTTCGGTTTCGTTGTTATCGAGGAGTTGTCATGTTTAAAAATTTGTGTTTGAGTGATTTGTGCCTCTGAAATCAGGGATACTTAACTTTGTGCCTTGGGGTTTATCAGAGGAATTGGGAGTCGTTGAGAATGAGAAACGTGCTCCGGTCTCTGCGACAATTGCGACCAGCCTTTCAGAGGCAAGGTTGTGTTTTGTCCAGTGTTAATGTTGCAGAAGGATCCCCTTATCATTTTGGACTGAGCTGTCATATTCATAGTTCAGCTTATATAGTTGCTGATCATGCTGAGACCAACTTTGTCAAAAACCATTCGTTTGTAACAACCACGAGAGCTTTCTCGACTGATGCTGCGAAACTCACAAACACAGGTTCTCATCTTTTTTGATCTCGGTGTGCTGGATTCAGGAGGGTTGGAAATTTATTCTCTCATGTCTTTATGTATTGGAATCTGTTGTCTCTGTTACAGAAACAAGCAAAGCTGGGCCTCTTGTTGAGTATGAACGAAGAATTGCTAATGGTGAACTTGTAGAAGGTGATGCTTGCCAGGTAGAGTGTCTACATTTCATTTTTAATGTGCCTAATTTCATTGATGAAATGGATTTTCCTGCTTGTTTTATCGGTAAAATGTTGTTGGATATTACTATGTGGATTATAATTGTGGCACTTAATCCGCTGTTGTCGCAGTTATTCTTCTTTTCCTTTGTTTAAGCGTTGTCTTCTTTTCTTTTGAAATAGGTCGACACTCTGTCAGAACTTCAGAGGCTGTACGATGAGCTTGTTGAGTCTGCTGATGCCTGCCAATTGGATCGCAATGCTGAAAAACCTGTAAGGTATGCATTTCTTACTTCCAGTATCTATCTTGCCTGGTGCTGATATGTCTGCTCAAATCTTGAAGCTTATTTTTCACATTTTGTTTACCTATTTGGTTCTGAATTTATTGATCTTTTGATTTTGCAGGAGTGGGTGGCTGTGGTCTAGGCTCTTGTCCCATCCTTCTTACTCACCTGTAAAAGGTTTATATCTTTTTGGAGGAGTGGGTACTGGTAAAACTATGCTGATGGACTTGTTTTTTGATCAACTGTGAGTTTGAATGAATTTATTTTCTATTGATTTTTGTTTTCTCATTTGATGTTGTCTTGTTGCATTTAGTTGTCATACCTTTTCAACTCTCAATATAAGAATACGAGGCATTTTTAGAATATACTATGGAAGTGTGTCCTTATTAGGATTTATACATCTACCGTCTTCACCTTCTGTCTCTTACCAGGCCCTCTAATTGGAGGAAGAAGAGGATTCATTTTCATGACTTTATGTTGAATGTACATAGCATGCTACAAGTAAGTTTACCCAACCTGTTAATTTCCTCTCAAATGTTTTTCTTTTCTTTTCTTTTTGGTAGATAAAAAGGGCAAATCTATTTATTCTGATACATCTTACACGGCAGTTTTCCCAATGCAGTTACTGTTGATAATAAATCCAAGTAACCTACGATGGAATTGCTTTCCTTGTGTCTATTTTTTTGGTTGGAATTCATTACTTAACATAGGGCGACAGTGCCAATAATGATGTATGTTTTTTGACGAAGGATTTGTTTGAAAATCTTCATAGGATACAAAAAGATGTCTTATGCTTTGAGCATTAATTGTGGTTACCAGTTTACAGAATTATGTTGTCTTTGTATGTTGAATTGGCCTACAGAATAAGATGAAATCTATCTCATATTTCCTATTGTTGTATCCTTATAGAAGCATAAGGGATTGTCAGATCCACTTGACGTGGTTGCAGGAGAGATTTCTGAGGATGCAATTTTATTATGTCTTGACGAATTTATGGTAAAGTTTTAGTATAGCATTTATTTATTTTGTGATAATAGATCATGCATAATTTATTTGATGCTATATCTTTGGTTTTTCAATAGGTAACAGATGTCGCAGATGCATTGGTACTAAATCGCTTGTTTAGACATTTGTTCAACAAAGGCATTGTAAGTAATATAACTGTGTGGCGGTCTGTCAAAACAGCAATTGTGGTATTGTTGCCTAATTAATTTCAATTTTTTCGTGTGTTTCAATGTTTGTAGATTCTAGTAGCCACATCCAATCGTGCACCAGATAACTTGTATGAGGGTGGATTGCAGAGGGATCTCTTTCTACCCTTCATTGCAGCACTGAAGGTATGTTGCTACATGTTTCTTAGTTGGGAGAATTGGCTTTCCAAGTCAATTACTATATCTGCTTCGTGGAGTTCGTGTGCGTGCTGTGGAAGAAAGTAAAGAATCCAGGACATATTTATATTTTTCTCTTTTTAATTGCCTATTAATGTTTTCGTATGTTATTTTCCAGTTGTAATTTCCTAATATATGTATACTCCTGCAGGAAAGATGCGTAGTACATGAGATTGGTTCATCAATTGACTACCGCAAAATGACTTCGGTATGATGTAGAATCTTATATATGTAAGTGCACTAATCTCAAATTGTTGGTTTTTTAATTTATTTTCTGCAAATTTGGACTGTAGGGGGAACAAGGATTCTATTTTGTTGGGGGAGATTTATCTGGACTTCTTAAGCAAAGGTTTCAACAGCTGATTGGAGAAGGCACAGCTACTCCCCAAGAAGTAGAAGTAGTTATGGGAAGGAAACTGCAAGTATGTACTAAATTGATACTGGACACATTGAGCACATAATCGTGGTTATTATCAATTATAAGCTGTGCTTGTTTTCTTCATTAGGTTCCATTGGGAGCTAACGGATGTGCCTATTTTCCTTTCGAGGAACTTTGTGATAGACCTCTTGGGGCTGCAGACTATTTTGGGTTATTTAGTAAGTCATTTTGGGTTATTTATTCTCATTGTGGGCAGTTTGGTTTCCTCTTTAAAAGTGCATACATGTGTGTATATATACACACACACACATACACACATACACTATGTATATATTCATAATTTTACTTAGCTGCTAATGTAAGAACCATAAATCGAAGTTCACATTGGATGTCTTTTTTCTTTATTCAGAGAAGTTCCACACATTGGCTTTAGAAGGCATTCCAATTTTTGGGCTTCACAATAAAGCAGCTGCTCATAGATTTGTCACTTTAGTTGACGTAAGTCTCTTGCCATTCTAAATGGCTTTTCCATATATAAAACTTTGTTTGTTGTGAGTTTCATTAGCATATTTTCTCGAAACCTTTATATTGTAATATTTCATCCTGCCCAAGGAATGACCTTGCTATGAGTCGTCCCTTTGCTTGTTGAGTGGATTTCATAGGGTCCCATTAAATTATGTGGATCTCACTTCCCATTCCAGGTTCCACGTGATAGTAGTGTGTAGGAAGTGTATTGTTAACATTTCTCATGTATATTATTATTCTTGCTCTGAATGGCTGAGTATATGTTGAGTGTGATTTTCTCCATCTGGCTGAGTTTGTTCCCGTGAATCTTCATATTTTATCCATATGCCTTTTGTAGCAGAAAATATGGACTTTTGACTAAAAAATAAAGAATAAAATTCTGCATGTGTTTCCAAAATATCCAACGGCCAAGAATTCTTAATGATTGGAAGTTTTATAAGAAAGTGAAGCTTAGGAATAATTACATTTAAATGAATAATCATATTCTTTTCTATTAGCCTCTATGTTTCTTTTTCCTATTGAGAGAAGAATAATTTACTTTTTTTTTAACTGTGATTACAGGTAATATACGAGAACAAGGCCAGACTATTATGTACTGCTGAAGGGACTCCTCAAGATCTCTTTGCAAAAATAGTAACAATATCTGAAGCTAAAAGTATGGCACCCAGAACCTCTTCAAGATCAAGGAAAAATGATGATTCTAATCTTTGCGTGGATAATGAATTGGGGTTTGCAAAAGACCGCACCATTAGTAGGTATGGTATATCTCGAGGCAAAACAACTAGTAATAATTTTTGTAACAATTTTGATTTATTGTTGCCTGCTCAACTGATGACAGTTGGAATATCTCGCCTTTTAATATTATTTATATGATCATCTAAGATCGAGAAACATTATAGATTGAGTATTGGCAATGCAATTGAAGTTGTACCCTTAAATCTGTGAAATAGAGAAAAAAACTCGGCTGCTAAAGAACTGGATAATGGTTGATGTGCAATACTAGGAGCAGACAGCCGCTCTTTTATTCATTAGTATATTTTTTCATAGAAATATTCAAACATTAAATCTTTTACCACGACCTAAGATGTACATCCAGTAGCTGGGATCTTGTAAAGTGTTGGTTATCAGGGATACTGATGGAGTGAGAAAGGATGTACTTGGAAACAACAATCTCCAACATCTTGAGTGTACCAGAATAGTAGAACTGAAACTGCTTTTGCCTACTGTATATTATGAGTCAGTTGCAAAGATGTCTGTAGTGATTCAGGTACATAGGTTACACTCACAGCTTTGTTCATTGTCACAAATTAATAGGGGTCCAGCCGGTTTTGGGGTTGGTTGGTATTGCGTTATTCTGTTTTGACATTACTAAGAGCTAAAAGCAATATAAGCATGGAAATATCACGTACAGTTACCAAGATAACCACAACTCTTCCTTGTAAGGTATGTATTTGTTGCAATTACTGATTGTGATATAAATTTGATGCAGACTAACAGAGATTAACAGCAGGGAATATTTAGAGCATCATGCTGCCATGTTATCAGAAAAGAAGGAAAGAATGGAACAGAATGCCCTTGAAGCCTGAAGAAAGCATCCAAAACCTCTTTTCATTTTGGTTCCTACTGCTGTAACTTAGTGAAAGTGGGGTAAATTGATCCTCAACAACCAAAAATTTCAAAAAAAAAAAAAAAAAAACACATCTGCAGCGCAATATGATTTGGTTCGGTTTGGTTCTTATTGTTGCAGCATTAAATTTTCAATAAGGGAGTGCAGAGAGCTTTATATTTGCCACCTGCACAGGAAGAGAGGTGTTAGATAGAATCAATTAGAGTTAATAGCATATCCAAAAATGTTGTATAATCTATGTAATGCAAAATTTCAAATAATTTATATGGATGACGGTCTTCATAACTACAATTATTTATTATTTATTTTTATTTTCAAGTTTCCATCGTTATATTCATAGGCTTTATAAGTAATATTCCCCTTGTCAAGTCAGTTTGTCCCAGACGAAACCTTTGATATCCTAATTAATTGTTTTATTTTCCCTTTTAGATAAAGTGCACTCACCTTGGCTAGCATAAACATTTGTTCTTCTTTATTCAGATTTTACATATATAAATTTTATACATGTTAATAATTTATATTAATATAAGGGAAATATGTTTTTCGTCCTTGTATTATTTTTTTCTCAAATTTATTTTTGGTCAGTTCTCTAATTTTTGAAAATGTGGTTTTAATATTTTTTTATAGTTAAAATTGAACATTTACGGATAGTTTTTTATTATTACAAATTGATGAAAAAATTAAATTCATATAATATAATAATATTTTTTTATCTAAATTAAACATTTCATTATAGTTTTTTACTGTCATAAAATTAATAAAATGACTAATTTCACATATTTATTAAAGTTTGAGACTAATTAATCAATTTTGAAAGCATTGAGCAGAACCAAGTTTAAAAACAAAAGGCAAATTTAACCCACGTGCACACACATCATGAACATAGTTTGTCATCTCTCAAAACTCCCCATTAAAATTGTACGCATTTTCAACATGTTATATAGTTTTTACAAGTTAATTTGTTAGATTAGTTTTAAGTTATGAAAAAATACTACTTTTTTTTTTCATTTTTAGAGCATTTTTGAACAATTCCAAACAAAAAAAATATTTACCGAACCAAAATTTGCAACCAAACTAATCATAACAGATTTATCCCAAAAAAATTAAGCATAAAATATTTAATACTACTAACGAAAATGGAGGTGCTCTTCTTTTTATGTTATTTTATTGAGTTAAACTAAGTCATTGTAATAATTTTTATTATCTTGCATATTCATATATATATATATATATATATATATATATATTAATTTTAAATTTAATATTCTCTAATACATATTTATTTAATTTATTCATTTTATGTTGTTTTGTTTAAATTTAAAATATTACTTAAAAATTTAAATATAAGATAAGAATTTATAGTCATCACAATACGTGACAGGATAAAGATAAAGAAATAAGATAAAAAAAAAAGTAAATTTTACATATATTACAAAGATATATTAGAAAGTAAAACGTGTAAAAAATATTCACTATCATTTCTTTGATCACTATCACAATGATGGTCACTGTTATATTTTGCTTTTTAATCTCATTAATGAGTTGATTTTAATATAGATTTAATAGTTATAAGTTATTATCATGAACGTTAACATGTAGAAATAGACTCATTTTACATGTACTGGGGCTTTCGTTTTGTGCTTTCTTTCTCTATTAATAATCAACTGAAGTTAGGTATGGCAAGAAGAAATTAGGGAATGAAGAACAAAAGAATAGAATTGAATGGACGTTTGTACAGCAGCAATTGTCTTCCAGTAGTCCCTCTCACAAATTAAATGCTTACTTGAATTGCCACATCATTGTTCCGTTATTAGAAAAGCTAAATGCCAATGTTTTGGAGGAACGTTCATTCAGTCTTCAACAAGCTTGACGGAACCTAAAAGAGGATAAGAAAGGTGTTATAAAAACAAAAAGTAGGCGGAAGCAGGAAATTTGTAATATTATTCTTGTATCGCTAGCAAAGTCATTACCAACCTTGCGAACTGCCAAACCAAAACTAAAATACACTAAAACTATAAAGTCAGGGTGAGTAACATATTCTTAAATGGTGTTTTCAGCAACTACTGAATAATGGCAGCCAGTATATGCAAGGGGAGCAACAAGTTGACGAATTCAGTCCCCGATATAGTGGAACATAGTTCAAATTAAACTTAACTTTAATAACAACTAGGCAAGTCGTACCTATAAAGTCAATACTAAATTACAGGGAATGTTTTGCGCTTCTTCAATAGCTAAAGTTTTGAGACAAGTTTATATAACTCAACAAATCCCTGATTTTCCAGAAACAAACCGAGCTTTACGAACAATAAATCCAAGAACAGGAAGCATGGGATAACAGAAGAATTTTCTTTGGTTTTTATGTCATGTGGTTTAGTGACATTAACTACTATGAAGAAAAATGGATTACCTTCACATGATGAGGCATGATCTTGACATCAAATGGAACATAAAGCCAAGCTTCATGTGAATGCAAAAGAAAATTTTCTGGCTTACTGGTATAAACATCTGCATACTGGTGGATGTGATATGCAAAAGCAGATTCTTGTCCTGTGCTAGTCAGGAATGTTGCTCCAAAACATCTATTAAACATCATCGTCATCTTGCTACGTGCTTTTTGTCTCTCCTCATTAAGTTCTTCCAGAAGTGAATTGAAAGCTGGAGTTCTCAGACTACTCCATGCACTAGCGTGCAATTTACCAAGTAGTTCTTGTATTATATGAAACTTTGCCTGCAGTTTTTAACAGGATACAATGCATAAAATGTGACAGCTCTAACAGTACTTGAAGAAATAAATTATACTGTTAACCAACCAAAAAGACTTTGTTACCTTTTATAACAAGTTAAGTAATATAAAAGCATTCATTTAAGCCTTTTTTTCAATAATATTAAATTAAAATGTTTGAAACAAATCCAATTAATTATTTTTGTGGTTGTACAAACTTCCATAATGTCCACAGGTCTCAGAACATCTGTGATTTTAACTTGAAGGCAGAGAAATGTAATAATTTTCTTAGAGCACACAAGCAAGCTCACAAAGAAGGAAGACTACACTAAACACTAACTTGATTTAATTCTTAAGAATCTTTCTCTAGCATTTCACTGCGTAAAATATGAATTTGCAATTTATATGTCAACTTTTAAATTACAATCATGCACGTGTAGTAAGGTTTAAAGTGGGCTCATAATCAATAAATTGGTTCAATCTCCATAATAAATTGTTTATTAATATGAATATTCCTTAATTTAGGAAAGTGTCTAAAAGTAATAATTTTCATTGTTTAATAAGAGCAGGCAACTATCAAATAAATTACAATTAAACTCTATGAAAAATAATTATGTGTTTATACCAGTAGCTACATGATTTTTTTCTTTTTTTTGAACAGCGAAGAAGTAGCTACATGATTAATATAATTATGTTAGCAATTTTAATTTTATGAAATCTCTCTATGCAAGATAAATTACAACATTTTCATGAACTACTATTGATCCCAAATTCTCCTGAATCATTCACACCTCAAGCCCCTGACATAAGAGTAAAATAGTATTTAGTTGGCGAGCACCGAGTCTTCAATGCAATACAACCACTCAGGGAAAATAACTGGAAACCATCTACAGTATATGCGCTAGAAAGCATGAAGTTGTAGAGAAATAATGTCAATATGAACAAAAACGTGAAGTTACCTGCTCAGAACGGTAGGTATCTTCATTTTGCATTTCAATTTCGCCCTGCATTGTTAAAGAAACAAATTCATAAATGTCCATTTTCTGATGTTAACTATGACAAAAGTTCTATATGCATCAATTCCTAATTAAGTAACGCATAAGTTTGAAAGAGCATTCAGCAAGCATAATTTAACTTAAAAAAAATTGTCAATCTCAATTATATTAATAATGTAGAAACTGCATAACCAACAGGAATTCTAAAGATTCATATTCATCTTTAGCAACTGTTTAAGCAACAGACACATTGAAGACTCAACTCAACTACTACTGTTCTTTACATTTATCATGACCATCATCACATGTACAAAGCAACGGTTTATTAAATTTTACTTTTACAAAGGTCAGTTTTCATATAAATGACGAAAAAAAAAAATCTTCGACAACTTGCATATAACTTCATTGTCATTGTCTAAGTTGACAATATAATAATAAATGAAGAACAAAACAAGCACAATGATGCAGAAAACCGGGTAACCATTTCCTGAAGCTAGGCTGATTGATTAGAGAGGAGAACTCACTGCTAATGGAGTTGTGTCTTACACCCAGCCAATAGGGGACCTACACTACCGCTCAGTATGGACAAGTAAGCAAGAGGCTTATACACACTAGCAATGGTAAACCAAGCTATGGTGCTGGTGCCACTAGTGAGGAGAACCAACACTTGCAAGCGAGGCTGATAAGAGGGAGAGCCTCCTTATGTAAATTAGAGTTCATGTTTCACACTTACAGCTCATATAAGACTCAGATTTTAGTTTCACAAACTCAGGCAAGTAAAATGAGAGCCATCACGAATGCTGTTAAATGAACTAATCTCATTGGAAGCCCGACCACACAAGATATCTAAACTTGTACATATTTTCCATTGGCAAACAAAATATGATACAACATTTTCACACTGCTTTCTAGGGAGTTATATTTATGAACCCATAGGAGGAGGAATGCCAACTCTGATCTATCTATCAGAAGTCATGAAAAATAAAGACAAGCAAGCTCAAAAATCTGTGAAAATGGATTAGATGGCACACATGCCTCTAGTTCATGGATGATTGCTGCTGTACGCCAACCTGCCTTTGATGGCCCTCTCAAGTCGCTAAATAGATGATCTCCAAAATATATCACCTAATTAAAAATGTGAATATTAGCATTTTAGGGACTCCATGTGAAAGAATATTTATGTCAAATTCCATATTTGCTTCACAATTAAAAATAATTGTAAAATTCATGTAAGTAAATGGAAATATTGCATTCAATGGTTTATTATCAGACATCAAATAAAGCATACCTCTGGGCCGTGCCACTTGGTTATTTGGAGAAAGGATTTGAGGCATCCATGATAATAAATTTTACCTGGAAGAAATTCATCAACCTTGGTAAAAGTTAATGTGTCCTTCTCCGTGTCGTAACAACTGCGCGAAGAGCAGGTTTCAGGACCTTTGCAAAGAATTCAAAATTCAAGAATATAAATTCAAAGAGATAATAATGGAAATAAATTATTAGAAAAAAATTGCTTCGCAAAAGAAAATATCCACGTTAGCTACATATCTGGAAAATTATTCGTTTCTAGTCCTTCAATCACTTAATTGTAAAGAAAGCCAAATTTTTTAGCTGTTCAAAAAAAAAAAAAAAAAAAAAAAAAAAAAAAAAAAAAAAAAAAACCAAAAAAAAAATTAAATAAAATATAAAAAAAAAAAAAAAAAAAAAAAAAAA
>Ga0099825_1008237_pt1 | contig 12416 bp, 10 predicted proteins | sample SiratroredBW_FD_76838 | JGI IMG/M metagenome (GOLD analysis project Ga0099825, IMG submission 76838) | Root nodule microbial communities of legume samples collected from California, USA - Siratro red BW | ecosystem: Host-associated > Plants > Roots > Nodule | place: USA: California | collected...
TATATATATATATATATATATATATATATATATATATATATATATATATATATATATATATATATAGATAGATAGATATAGATAACTTCTCTATATGTATATTCTTGTGTTTTAGCTTATATGATTTATTATATTATTCACGCTAAATTCATAAGAAAGAATATATATATATAGGGGTGGCTCAAGGCTCAAGCAAGTAAAGCAACCGCTTTAGGTCTCAAGGTCTCAAAGACCTCAAAAAAATTTAATATGCCTAAAAGGTCACAAAAAAATTTAATATGCTTTAGACATCAAGGCCTCAAAAAAATTTAATACTCATATATTATTATAAACTAAAAAATATGTAATTTTAAAATTATACTAACAAAATTTTAATTAAAAATTTAAATATTTTAACTTATTTTAAGTTTACATTGGTGCTATAAATATTATTTAATGACTTTAAATTTATATTGGTACTATAAATACTATTTAATAAATAATATTCTTTAATATTCTTGAAACTTTCTTCTAATAAATTAATAATATTTAAAAAAAATTGAACAGTTAAGAAATCTTTCTTATCAAAACTTTTTAATTTATCTCTTACCTATATTCCAACATATTGATATCATTTCTTTATGTCATATCATTGTCTGACTCTTCCACTTCTTTCCTTCTTTCTTTCTTTACTTATCTCCTTTATTCCGTTGTCTCTTTGTTCCTTCCATAATATTATTTTAATTTATTTTCAATTTCAAATTTCTTTCATTTCATATTTAATCATTCTATAGTGTGCATTTATGTCCGTCTTTATTTAGAGATTATGAGCAGTAGATTGATTGAGGAAGAATTTGTGTTCACTTTGACTCGTTTTGAATTGATCCCAATTTTTTTTTATTTTTCATTATTGTTTAATTAATCTTAAAATAATTTGTGCATATTTAAGGAAGAGAATTTAGAATTTAGAAGTTACAAATTATATTTAAAGAAATACCAACAGACAGGATCGAAAGATAACAGAAGTTACAAATTATATTTAAAGACATATACAGGATCCAATCATAATAGGAGACTTGAGACTCTACCATCAAGTTTATTGTTGTCTTGACAATCAGGTTTTATCTTTTTAATTTTAACTTATAAGTTATATTCAGTGTGATATATATTATAAATTTTAATTTTATATAAAAATATATAAATATGGAAACTAGAAAATTTGAATCAGGTTATTCAAAACTTCAAAAAAAATAATAAGAGTTGAACTTTTTGTTGAATCATAAAAAGGGACTATGGATAAATTTATAAAAATAAATAAAAAAAATAAATTAGAAAATGCATGTGAATCTTCTTTAAATGAAGAACATAACAATATAAATTTAGGTGAAGATAACAATATAAATATAGGTGAAGACAATAATAAAGTAGTCAACAAAGATAATAATTTGGATTTTTAAACTTAGGGTAATAATTTTGATTCTCCATCAATTCTCAAACTTAAGACAAAATTGTTCTAATATTAAAAATATCATAATTTAATTATTTTATTCATTTAATAAAGGTCTTATTTTTTTATTGGCTTTAGGCCTCCTAAAGCCTTGAGCCGCCACTATATATTACATTAATATTTAGAGGAAACATGGTTATTGTAAACTGCTTTTAAAAGAATAATATAAAAAAGAGGAATGAACTGATACATGTAGTCATCTTCTTTCTCTCTCTTTGTTTTTCAAAAATTTCTCTTCCATTTGTCTAGATTCTTTAAAAAATTTATCAATTTCAAAATGTTATTGTATTTCACAACTGACTGATTGTAATCTCAATAAGAGTAAATTCTTATTTACTTTAAGCATCCTTATTTTTTTTTTTTTTAAGTTTTTGTAGGAACAATTAAGAAGTATTCCTCTTAACTTAATTAGAGTCAGACTAAAATTCAGTTTTGTTTTAATAACCTACACTAGGTCTTAGAACTTTTGGGGTACTGTAGCCTATTTTAAAAATTGCTTGAAGACAAACTTCTATGTAAGGGAAGCTAGTCTTAAAATCTTGTAATGGTATATTGGGTTATAATACTTGAATGTGAGATGGGGTGTCGTTTCGATTTACAATGTTCTTTTGCAAGATTGGTAAAAATGAAATTTTGTATAGTTTGATGAAATCATTGATTTTACCTCATTTGAAATTGGAAACAATGGATATTGAGTGCTTAGTAAATAACTGTTGTCTTGATCTGTTATGTATTTTTGCAGGTTTTGATTTGTGGATTGAATAAGGTATGCTGATGTAAATGATGAAATTGAGGTCATACATTTGGAATAATGTATGAGTTGTGCTTGTTGTGTATATTAAGTATTGACATCTATATTTTAACAGAGATCCTCAAGTTTCACTGATCTAAGTCACATAGACTAAGACATCTGGTAGTGAGAAGCTGATGAGTGAGTTTATACACTCTAGGAGGATGTGTGAACTTATCTGATCCTTTCTCTTATATTTACTAATAATCTAAATCTTGTGTATTGGATTAGTAGATGTTAGTCTCCAGTAGTAACCAACTTATTGTAGAAGACAATATGTTTATGTGTAGTTATATGATTGATGAAAGAATCATGTGTGAATTGTGTGATAATTGAGACTCATGCTTATTGTTGGAATTACAGGAAGTTTGATTTGGACTATAATGTTGGATTAATTATTTTGTGGATATACATAAATTATTAATTTGTCCAGATTAACTTATTTGCCAAAATATTATCTAGCCATTATTGTTATTATTTATTAGGTTACATAAAATAATACTGTTGTGTGAATATACATTTAAGTGGGTTCGCTGATAATAGGTGGGCTGAGCCCATTAGTAATTAATTATAATAAGAAGATTCCCTACAACTAGGCTTTGTCAAATTTTTATTCTACCCTCTTGAGGAATAAAAATACAATTCTTTGAATACATTCTTCTGACCTTTGGAGCAGTTTGTATATTGATTCAAGGAAGAACAGAACCAACATGTTGATGAATCAAAGTTGTTATTCCATTTCAAGCTCTAATCCTTCTTATTTTTATAAAATCTGATATACTCATATGCTATAACTAAATTAAAAACCCTAAATTGATTATTTCTTTCAATTGGTATCACAACCTATTTTAGTTTTGGTTGACTGTGAGATTTTGTTTTTCTAATTAAATTTGTATTGTTTGAATTTACATTGATCCATCAACAATATTTTTTCCCAATTTGATGAACCTTAAATTCAGAAAAAAATTATAATTTTTTTAATGATGCAATATATAATTTTATTATAGCACAATTTATTATATCTTTGTGTTTTGTGATGTCATGAATTTTATCTTCCTAATGCGAAGATAATGTGTATAATTGAAGTCTATTAAAGGGAAATTATAGGAATTACAAACAATGAGATAGGAAAAGAAAATTCAAGTGTGCCTTGATTTTCGTGATCCTTGTTAAATTTTAGATTTTCTATATGAGTATGATTCTTTGGGTGACGCTTCTTTATTTCATTTGGGGTTTTATGGTGTATTGTCATGAGATTCAAATTTTAATATTTTGATTATAGATTATTTAATTGTGTATTTCATTTATATGTTGTGACGTTTGCTTTCACTTACCATCATTTGTATATTGAAAAGTCGAAGAGAATATTCTCGAATTTGAACCTTTAACATTAAAAACCCCTTATCAGTAAATATAGAGTTTGACTGGAACTTGAAACTTATATTATTGTAGTGTATTTTATATTTTAGGGTCTAGGGTTATATTTTATACTTGAAATTTATCTTTGACTAGTGTGTCGCAACTAAGGTCACAACGACGGACAACAAATCGAAAAAATAATTTTTTAATAAAAAATAGAGTAAAAGGAAAGAGAATGAGTCACCACCATAATTTATCATGAAAAACTATGAAAATACCGAGAAAAAGGAAAAGGAAAGATTTACGAACTAAAGATGAGTTCAGGAGTCAATTATGTATGAAAAAGGTATTAGCACCCCACAAGCTTGTCCAAAGACAACATCTTTCATCAAATGAGCAAAATAAAATTTGGTTTATTAAATGTTTATTTTTCTCAAAAATAGAAATAAAATACTATTAAGAAAAAAATAATAAGTTTTAAATTAAAGGACCCGACAAGGATTGACCTTGCTTCTACCTGTTTTTATCCATAATAGAAAATTAAGACTCGCGTATTTCTAAAGGAAATTTTGGTTATTGTGAAAGTTTGATATTTTTTAAAATTTTTATATTTTTGTATTTTTTAAATTTAAATTATTATTGTTTCTATTATTTTTTAAATTAGACTTTATTTTGGATACAACAAGTATTAAAACTTTTTGAATTAATTTAATATAAAACGCGAACGATCATTTAGAAATTTAATTAAAAATTTATTTTAAAAGAAAACCTCACATAACGTGTATGATCATTTAGAGATTTAATTAAATTTTATTTATTATTATTATTATTTTTTTTTAAACTAAAAAAATTCATGTAAAAATTATATATATATATATATATATATATATATATTTGAAAACAATAAAATAAAATAAAATAAATATCAAATGATGAAATAATTGAACCAAGATTCAACCAGCATTCTCCTACATTACCAATCCGGCTCCAGAAAAGTCAAAATAATTGAATTATATACATTACTTTTATTACCTATTCAATGCCGTGTTACTTTTATAGTTCATTATCTCTTTTTTTAATTTACATTCAATATCAAAATGAGATGGTCCCATCTATTTGCATGTCTTTATTTTTTTTCCATCCAATTGACGCTATCGTTATCTAGAAAATAGGTTTAGTCTGAGTTCAAAAACGAGCAGTATTAAAACTTTTCAATAATTTTTCGTAAATACCGAAAAATATAAAAGATTGAATGAATATTTTTTATCAATTAATTCAATAGAATTTAGAATTATACAACAAGAACATGTATATCAAAGAACTAATCCAATCAATTATATAGTTTATCAAGAATAGAAACAACATAACACAATTCCTTGAAGTCACAAATTCTCAATATTGAGTTCAGTGCTCTTAAACAAGAACTTATCGCGGTTGGTCAAAATACTATATTAAATAGTCACAAATTACAATTGATAGTATTTGATTGCATACATGTTTTAAGTAATTGAATTAGTTAAGTGTATTTGTAAAATATCAATAGAATATGTGAATCCAACATAAATTATACTAACTATTTAATTAAATCATATTAAAATTACATGTTCCAACAACTTAACTTCAATTAATTTTATAATTTAAAATTATATTATATTAAATGCTTTACATAATCAAACTAATCTAATTATATCATAACAAATTGAAAAACAAATAAAAGATTAATATGTTAAAAAAATAATTTAAAAAAAAATCACCTACTTGAAGCACTATTATGATTGTAGGAAAAAAAAACTAACTACGTCTAAAAAAGAATTACACAAAACAAATAAAAAAAAAACCTTCACTGCACTAAAGTTTTAAGTATCACGATTTATAAATACGTAAAAGAATTAATAAATAAGTCGAGTTTTTTATGACAACTACAAATTGATAAAAAAAAAACTATGTCCAAAAAATATTAACAAAATAAAAAAAATAATACACTAAAATCATACTGAATAAAACAACTTATAATTACATTAAAAGAAAAAATAAAAAAGTCATATTTCCTACTACAATTACGGTTAAAAAAAAAAACTATGTCGAACAAAATATTTAATAAAATAAAAAGAATATACTAAAATCATGTTATCTAACGAGTTAAAAAAAATATTAATACATATAGTAAAAAAGACTTGGCAGAATTACGTAAGATGCGTCTGAAATGGAAAGATAAGAGATGGGTTAATTAGTTTGGTTGGTGAAGATGTATCCGTTTCGCACTGTTATTTCAAAATTGATACAATCGAACTTACAAGAAACACAAATTCTGAGCGACTTATCTTCGTAATTATTTTGAAAATTGGACAGAAAAATTTGTGCAAAAACTATAATTTTATACGTAGCTAAATAATAATTCATTAAGAAATATGATATTTTTAAGATAATTATTATACATAGTAATATTTTTTTTTCTGAATTTTTCAATGCAGTTACTTAAAAAAGTAAATATAATTTTATACTTTATGGTAGCAAAATAGTCATTTATTAATATATATATATATATATATATATATATATATTAATATTTTTTTAAAATTTTTTAATACAAATTATTTAATTGTTATCACGCAATAAAAGTAGATCTAACAGAATAGGTGCTGTTAAGATCAATACGCACTAGGTAAAATTAGAAGACACGAGATTGATTCATTTGTTTAGTTAGTGAATGGTGCACTGTCCTTTCTGTTTTTTCAAAACTTACAATCTCATTACCAAACACCAAAGGAGGGAAGTGTAAGGCAAGAAAGGCAAGCAAACGAAGAAAGTTTTTTTTATAACACTCCATCATTTCGTAATTATTATGTTTTAAATTTTAAAACTTGTACAAAAGTTTTGTACAAAATTAAATGTTTCTTTCTAAATTCTTAATATAGTTATTTAATTATGACTAATTATAATTAATTAATTATTCTACTAATTATAATTACATAATTATTAATTATCCTGATAATAAAAGAAGCTGAGAAAGGAAACGTATATTAAGTATTAAAGTATCTTTTATAACCAAGAATGTAGAGGATTAGTTAATTGGTTTGGTTGTTGAAGATGTGCCGTGAGGATTGGTGCAGTATTGTCCGTTTCAAAAAGGAAGAAAGATTTTTGTTGTAGCTCTCCATCATTTCGTAATTATCATGTTTTAAATTTTGAAATTTGGACAAAAATTTTTTACAAAACTATAATTTATAATTTTATACATAGTCAAATAATAATTCATTAAGAAATGTGACTATTTAAAACAAAATATTCTTCTCTATGAGATTCTATGCATTACGCTTACAAACATGGTAATTAAAATTGAGAGTTTATTTCTAAAATCATAAAATTTTACAATTTTACATGTTTAATACAATTCAAATCCCACTTAAGATTGTTAAATAACAAGATCCTATGGTTATTGGAACAAAATTGCAGCAAAAATCATGTGTGATCTCATTTTTTCTTGTATCTGTTCACCTTCCTGAATTAATGTCCAAATTTAATTTTATTCAAAATTAATGTAATTAAACATTTTTCAATAACATTTCAACTGAAGAGCTTTTTACTTTGTCTGCAAGCTCACTCCTCCTTCATGATTGGGTTTATTTTAAATTCAAATAAAATAAAATAAATTAATTTAATTAAGGCAAATGACGAGTTTCTGTTTTTTTTACCAAATTCTAAAACCTTAGTCATAGACATGTATATTTTTGTTTGTAGGACACCACTTCACTCTCATACTCACAAAACTGACCTAGTTTGTGTTTATGAGATTCTTGACAGTTTTATTAAGTAAAATGAAAAAAAAAAAATGAGACTATATGGACTTAAACAATTTTGTATTAAGATTGAATCATCCTTAAAATACTTTTTTAATTTTTTTTATTTATTTATTTATTGATAAAAATATTATTATATATATTTATATATTTTAATAAAAGTACTATTTCAATTTTATGAACTCTTTATAATCCTATTTAATTTTAACTATCTTGTTTACAAGAGAATTGTTATTGGACAACAGAACTAGATCTAACAGAATTGGTGTTATTAATATCAATACTCAAAATTAGGCAATATGAGTATCAGATGATAAGATAGGAGATTGGTTAATTTGTTTGGTTAGTGAAGATGTACTCCTAATTATTGTCGTCCATTTCTCTATTTTAACTAGTGTACTTTTAAATGGTTTTTATGAAAATGGACAAATTAGAAAAAAATATATGAAATTGAGTTAAGTTATTACGATTACAAAAATAGAAGTCGTGTTCCAAAAACAATTTTTATTTTGAAGAAAATTTTTTTCATATTAAAATGTTAAGTAGCATCACTTTAATATTGTATTTTTTATGAAGTCGTGTTAGGTAACAAGACTTTAGTATTAAATTATTTTTTCTGGATTTGTGATTTTTTTTAATTTTCCTATGGACTGTTATTGTTTTAAATTAAATTTTTCTGAGTATGTTTATTATTTTTATTTGTTATGGTATAATTGGATTTGTTTAATTATATAAAATATTTAATGTAATAATATTTTAAATAATAATTTCGTGATAATATATTATTTGAACATAAATTTTTATTTGAAAATGAACATAAAATGGCATGAGAGAAAAAAATCTACTTATAAGATTAAGTGTCACATTGTGACTTTCAACGTTGTATTTATAATTTTTGATGTGTTTTATGTTCGATATTATATTATATTTAAATAAATTGTCATGACATTATTATTTAAAATATTATCATATTAATTAAACCAATCTAATTATATCATAAAAAAATAATTAACATATTCAAAAAAATTAAATTAAAAAAATAACACATACATAAAAAAAAATAACAGAAAAAAATTAACATATCCAAAAAAATTTCAAAACACAAAATTTCCAAATCCAAACATAAAAAGTTCAATGTTAAAGTCGTGTTTCCTAACAGACTTCATAAAAATATTAATGTTAAAATCGTGCTACTACTTTATAAAAAAAATCAATACTAAAATAATGGTAGTTAACACAACTTCTAATATAAAATAAGAAAAATCTTTCAAATAGAATTTAGAATCAATACTTTTATTTTTAAAGTCCTCACAGTTGGTACCACTTAACCCAATTTCGTTTTTTTTTTAAATTTTCCCATTTTCATAACAACCATTTAAAAGTGCAATAGTTATGTAAAAAACCTCGTTTTTCACTACTTTTTCAAGATTGATACAATCAAATTTAAAAGAAATGATACAAATCCTGAGCAAGGTAATTACCATGAAATTTTGAAACTTTTTTTTGTACAAAAACTAAAATTTTGTACAAAATTATAATTTTGTACGTAGTTAAATAATAATGTATTAAGAAATGTGACATTTAAGACAATAATTATACATTAATGTTTTTTTTTGAATTTTTTAATACAGTTATCTAATTACTTTGCTGATTATAATTATATATGTATATATTAATATTTTTTTCTGAATTCTTAAATGCAATTACCTAATTACTTTGTTGACTAAAATTATGGTTGATTATGAGTTATCTAATTACTAATTATTCTGACGATGAAAAAAAATTATAGATACATAATTCCTTAATCGCTGATTACCTTGACAGTTGCTAAACATGATTTCTAAAGTCCAATGGAACACAGAGGGTCAGGATAGACTTTTGTGGGAAGGTAATGATTAATCTTGGTACAATGTTTTGATTAAAGAGGATGTAATGCCTACACAGAAGGTTTTCAGGTTGTTATGGAATCTGAAAATAGTGCTATCAGCAATAATATGTGCTTGGAGGTTATTACTTGATAGGCTTCCTACTAGAGTAAATCTAGTTAGAAGGGGAATACAAGTAGGGAATGTGTGTTGTCCATTATGCAGTGAAGGTGTTGAAACTGCCCAACATTTATTCAGTACTTGTAGGGTGGCACAGAGTCTGGGACCAATGTGAGAGGTGGATCGGGAATATGTGAGTTAGACATGAAGGCATCCGTATTCACTTTCAGAGCTTCTATTTGCTAGGGCAAAGGCAGAGTGTCAATAGAGCCTGGAAAGGAATGTGGGTTGCTATTGTGTCAGAGATATGGAACCATAGAAATAAGGTGGTCTTTAATGGTGGAATAGTGAACGATGAAGAGATATTTTGTTTAGCATAGTTAAAGGGTTGGTTGTGGTTCAAGTATAAGTGGACTAGAAATTCATTTTCATATTCGGATTGATACTTTTCTCCACTGAAGTGTCTTTAATCGTTGATATAATGTAGTTTAGATCACTTTAAGTGTACCTAGAGGTGTTTTGGAGGGTGAGAGTGGGTAGGATGCATAGGTGTTTTACAGGACTATTGCCTTTGTCACGTTTATTAGTGCTGATATGTAATTATATATTTTTTATCGTAGCGGTTTGTATTAGACTATACGTACATATATCCACATTCATTGTAGGTTACATGATGGGCTGTGATAATCTTACGTGAGGAGATGTCGAGACAGAGGAAGCCACGATGATGTGACGGATAGTCGAGGAAGACATAGGGAGTGGAGCGTGCATCGAGTTTGTGAGTTGCTGATGACGGTAGGTGGGGATAGCATAGGCAACCAAAGGTTTTTAGTGAATTGCAGTCCGGGTGTCGAAGGTAGAGGGAAGAAGTGGGAGACACAAATTTGTTTGATTTATTGGGAAGGATATTGTGTAAATAGGTTGCCAGAGAGAAGGCGTAGTGCCATTTTGAATGGGGGATGTTGGTGTGAAGCAAGAGGGCTCTTATCGTGTTGTTGATTGTTCTAATTTTACGTTCGGCTTTTCCATTTTGTGGGGAGGTGTGAGGACAGGAAAATCTAAAGGTCATGCCGTGTTTTTTGAAAAATTCATGAAATGGTGAATTATCGTACTCCCGACCTTTGTCGCATTGAAGATTTTTAATAGGGAAATTAAATTGAGTTGTAATAAGCGTGTGAAATTTAGTGAAGATATTAAAAACTTCGCGACTTGTGTTTGATGGGAAAAGTCCAAAGAAAGTTGGTAAAATCGTCAAGAAATAACACATAAAAATGATGACCCATAGTGCTAACAACAGGTGAGGTCCATAAATCACTGTGGATGATATCAAATGGATAACATGTAGAAGAAGTAGATAAAGAAAATGGTAGATTTTTTATGTTTACCCAACTGACATGAATGACAAAACTTGTTAGAAACCGAACGACATGAAATAAAATTATTATTACGAAGAACACTAAAAATAGTTGGGCCTGGGTGGCCCAATCGATTGTGCCAAGTAGAAGCGGAAACGGTCGTGAGAGCTTGAGGTGCTACAGCCTCTGTTTGGTGCATGGGTAGGAGAGGGTAGAGCTCGCCCAAACTATTGCGCCTCATAAGTGGCTTCCCTGTCTGCATATCCTTTATAATAAAACCAAAGCGGTCAAATTCAACAGATACGTTATTATCAGAAGTGAATTTTCTAACTGAAACAAGGTTTTTAATAATATGTGGGGCATGAAGAACATTGTTTAACAGTAAGGGTGGCAAGGGAGGTTGAAGTTGTTTTACTCCATAGCCAAGAATTGGAATTTCAGTACCATTTGCAACGATAACTTTATTATTGGTGCTCAAATTAAAATAAGAAGAGAGGGTACCTGCGTTCAACGTCATATGGGAGGATGCCCCTGTATCCATATACCAATTGTTGTCAGGCTATTGAAGAGACATGGTTTGCATAGTGGCTGCGATGTCAGTGGGTACAAGTGTCCCTGGCGGTGCACCAAGAGTCTGATTTTGGGCAAGAAAAACGTGTGGTCTTCGTCCCAAAACACCAGTACCACGACCAGTAGCAGAAGGAACCTAGCCCGTGGGTTCCAAGATGGCTGTTGTGGCCAAGAAGGAGGCGTAAAAGGAACCCATGTCCAGGAAGCAGGCTGACTTCCTTGTCTTTATTTGTGCCAGAGTTATTTTTGTTATTGGCAGAGGAATTCTTGTAAGAGTTACCGTGACTATTATTGTTGCCCTTGCCACGAGATTGCCTTCCACGACCTCCGGTGTTGCGGTTGTTGTAGCGAGAAGGTGTAGCATCAGAAGACCGATTTGGAGTGGCAGAAGAAACATCAGATTGTGTGTGGAGAAGGGCAGACTTGGCACTAGTGTTTTTATGGCGACGGGTTTCTTCAAGTGTGAGCATAGATCTCACTTTGTAAAATGATGGCAGCGGATCTAATCGTTGAATGATGGTGGCGAGACTATCGTATGCACTTGAGAGGCCTGTCACAAGGCAGAGGACTAGGCAATCCTCATTGACCGGAGCCCCAACATTGCCGAGTTGTTCGGCTATCAGTTTCAACGCTTGGCAATAGGACGATGCATTTGGATAATTATCCATGTGGATTTGGTTGAATTGTTGTTCTAGATATACGACTCTAGAGTTTTTATTGTCGTGAAAGATTTCCTTCAAGCGATTCCATGCTTCTTAAGCGGTGGCACCGGGTTTTAGAATCGTATGTAGGAGATCAACGGATATCGTGCTATAAATCCATTGTTTAACGATTGCATCGAGCCAGGACCATTGTGCATCTTTCGTAACAGTCGCATCCGCAAGTGGAATAATGTGATCGACGACATCAAAGGCATTGGCCACATTGAAGAACAACTCTGCCCATGAGTCATAATGGACATTCTCCATTTCTAGGGTGATTTGAATGTGGTTTTTGATGTTTGAGACAGAAAAAGCAGGATGGAAAGTAGATTTGGATGTGGAGTCGTTGCCAGCCATTTGAAAAGGGAAGGAA
>Ga0099825_1008238_pt1 | contig 12416 bp, 3 predicted proteins | sample SiratroredBW_FD_76838 | JGI IMG/M metagenome (GOLD analysis project Ga0099825, IMG submission 76838) | Root nodule microbial communities of legume samples collected from California, USA - Siratro red BW | ecosystem: Host-associated > Plants > Roots > Nodule | place: USA: California | collected...
AATTGTTTTTTTATATATTTTTCTTATTTTACATACTAAACTTTTTTTTTTTTTTTTTTTTTTCTTTCGATTTATGCTACTTTCACTCTTGTCTCAGACATGTCATCAATGGCGTTTATTGAACCACTCCCTGTAATTGACTTTGTTGCTCAAATTTTGGGAAAAGATGTGCTCTCAAAGCCACTGTCAGATGCAGATCGTGTCAAGGTATGAAGTTTATTTGACTATGGAAGCTAGTAATCTTTTCATTTACAGACACTGTTATCCTCACAAGTTAAACGAAATAAGTGATGCTTGCATGCCCTATGATCATCACTAACTCACAATGATTTGAGTAAAGACATATGGGCTTTCAAATTGAGATTTAAAATGTGAAGTTATGTATCCTGCAACGCCAAAAGCCCTTGTGCTCCAAAGGCATGCTAGTGAATGTAATGCAAAAGTTTTCTTATTCTAATCCAAATGCGTCAAGCAATGGTTGAGATTGTTGATTAAATATCTTAAATCAAGTTCGTTATCTCGGCTATGGAAGAATTTAATTTTTAACCTTTCTAGTTTGTAATCCATGAGAAATATTGAAGCAGATCTGACGAAAAAATCATTGTGGTGTTACTAACGCAGATTAAGAAAGCCTTAAGAGGTGTGAAAGTGGAAGTTACACACAGAGGAAGTTTTCGAAGGAAGTACAGAATTACAGGATTGACATCACAACCTACAAGGGAGCTCAAGTATGGTTTTGTAACTTTTGCAGTGCAAAATGGAATTTTTTAGATTTACCTCTCAAGGAATTGTTGTCTCTTTTATTCCTGACAGTTTCCCTGTCGATGAGAATATGAACATGAAATCAGTAGTTGATTACTTTCAAGAAATGTATGGATATACAATTATATATTCTCATCTACCCTGCCTTCAAGTAGGAAGCCAAAAGAAGGTGAACTATTTGCCTATGGAGGTAAGCTCTTCAATTTATTGAACCTATTTTTCTCTTTGTACTTTATTTTTCAATGAACAATTCGTGGTGAATCTTATCCCAGGCATGTAAAATAGTTGGAGGTCAGAGATATACAAAAGGGCTTAACGAAAAGCAGATAACTTCTCTGCTGAAGGTCTCATGCCAGAGACCACGTGAACAAGAGACAGACATTCTACAGGTCATTCTCATGGATTCTTGATGTCACTCTCCAACCTTTATTTTCTTCTTTATATTTTGATTTTTGTCAGAATCAACTGGAAACTGAAGAGCCATGACATGTGTGATAAATTGCAGCTGTTTTAAGCTCTCTTTTTGAGTCATTTATTCTCTTTACAAACAGAAAAATTGTGTGTTTCGTGGTTTGGTTAGATTAATTTATAACTTTCCCAATGTACTACCAGGCAATTCAACAAAATAATTATGAGTGTAATCCCTATGTAAAGGAGTTTGGTATCAGCATTGATAGCAAACTTGCATCAGTTGAAGCTCGGGTTCTTCCTGCTCCATGGGTAAATTTCCTGTAGTTAAATTGGTCAATTATTGTTAGCTTTGGGCATTCTGCTGATAGTACATTTTGGCTCTTCTATCTTCTAAGTTGAAATATCACGACACTGGAAGAGAGAAAGAACACCTGCCACAAGTTGGTCAATGGAACATGATGAACAAGGTTAGCTCATACATTAAAAAATTATAGTTACAACTTTTTTACGTTAAAGTAAAAATTCTTGTTCCCACTTCTAGGATGAATTTGATGTTGTTATTTCAATGTAGAAAGTTATAAACGGAAGCACTGTAAGATATTGGGCATGTATCAATTTCTCACGAAGTATTCAAGAAATTGCTCGCGGGTTTTGCCAACAGTTGGTTCAAATGTGCCAAATCTCAGGCATGGTAAAGTTTCAAATTTTGGTTATACCGTTTTAAGAAGTTTTACTTTTAAGCAGCACTGGCAGTTCACATCACTTTTCCAATTATAACCATTCTTTCTCGTTATTCTATATCATTACCAATTTATCATGTACACATGTGTACATTTTTTTCTTATCACAGGAATTTAGTCTAGACCCTGTGATTCCTATATATTCAGCAAGACCTGATATGGTAAAGAAAGCCTTGAAGTACGTACATTCTGCTGTACGAGATAAACTAGGTGGGAAAGAACTAGAGTTGCTGATTGCCATTCTTCCAGACAACAATGGCTCTCTGTATGGTATGATTCCAAGTCACTCTAATATGTCCAGTCATTAGCGTCTGTTCATGAGCATAGCTACCATGGTAGAGGTGCATGTAACCTCACTACTAGATCACTTTCTTTGTTTTACATGCATATGAAAATTGGAACTTCTGCACTCCAAGAGGTTCTAGTATCTTACTACTACATTCCAAGAAAAAGAGCCTGAGCATTTATCTTCTCCGTAGTCATTCCAATTTTTCTAATTCTTCTTTCAGGTGATCTCAAAAGAATCTGCGAAACAGATCTGGGGTTGATTTCTCAGTGCTGTCTTTCAAAACACGTATTCAAGATCAATAGACAGTATCTGGCAAATGTGGCCCTAAAGATCAATGTCAAGGTCTGTTCTTAACTTAATATATAATTAAAATTATCTTTCAACATACTATCCGAAGTAAGAGAGTGGTTATTTGCTACTCATTAATATTCGCCCACCTTTCTTTTTTTCATTTTTCACTTAATCTTTCTTACATATACTTTTAGTTGGGAGGAAGGAACACAGTACTTTTGGATGCCCTAAGTTGGAGGATCCCATTGGTTAGTGACATTCCAACAATAATTTTTGGAGCCGATGTAACTCATCCAGAATCTGGAGAGGACCCTTGTCCATCCATTGCTGCTGTAAGTATTTCCAAAATCCTATAGGCTATAACTTGTAGCTTGCCATATATTTGGTCTTCTGATTACTGTTATTCAGGTTGTAGCCTCCCAGGACTGGCCAGAAGTAACAAAGTATGCAGGATTAGTATGTGCTCAGCCTCATCGTGAGGAACTCATTCAAGATCTTTTTAAATGTTGGAAGGATCCTCATCATGGTATAGTCTATGGTGGCATGATCAGGTACTTGGTAGCAGCCTTACCATTTTTCATATTTGGATTAAGTGGAAGGTCACGCCTGCCTCCAAATTTTGTTTTGGTTTAGAATAATATAGATTTTCCTTAGGTATTGATTTGATTGTCTTGTTAAGCCTGAAAATGTCTTTGTTGACATTGTTTAAATTGCCTGATGAGAACGGTTTTTGTTCTTGCTCAAGTTTTCCTTTTCACTTGATGGTTTTGCATTGACTGCCTGTAATTATTCAACATCAACTACCATCTTGAATCATACTATTGTGTGCTACTGCAGAGAGCTGTTACTCTCGTTTAAGAAGGCAACTGGACAAAAACCGTTGAGAATAATATTTTACAGGTAAGGTTGATCTGTTCTAATATTTGAAAAAAAAAAGATTGTCTATTATTTATAGTCATTAAATATATTTACAGGGATGGGGTAAGTGAAGGACAATTCTACCAGGTTTTGTTGTACGAGCTTGATGCCATCCGTAAGGTACTTATATTTATTTACATTTTCTTGGACGATAAATGCTAGCAAGACACTCTGACCTTGTTTCATGCTTTCATTAATGTGTAGGCTTGTGCATCTTTGGAACCGAGTTACCAACCTCCGGTAACATTTGTTGTGGTTCAAAAACGGCATCACACCAGACTATTCTCAAACAATCATGACGACAGAAACAGCACTGATAAGAGTGGGAATATCTTGCCTGGTAAAAAATTTTAACTTCCACGTTCTATCGTTAGAGCATGTCACCAATCTAAGGATATCCATGAAATCCAACAGGGCATTCAGTAATGCACTACGTGGTGAAACTAATCTAAGATTTTTAATGTAGGAACCGTGGTGGATTCTAAGATCTGTCATCCTACGGAATTCGATTTCTATTTATGCAGTCATGCGGGAATTCAGGTATCATAGTGATATCTATGTGGCTACACTAAAGGGATCTGTTATGATAGTGCTAGTTTGAACTTTGATTTTGTTCCATTACAAATACAAGAATAAGATATTCCTCTCTTCTTCTATAGCCAATCAAATAGGGTATTGTAGTATGGTATAAGAAAAATGAGATGTTAAAGAATCATCTTTGTATCGGATTCACATAAATGCAATTTACAGGGTACAAGTAGACCTGCTCATTATCATGTTCTGTGGGACGAGAACAATTTCACTGCTGATGAGATTCAATCTCTGACCAACAACTTGTGCTACACGTAAATAACCTCTCTCACATCATCTAAAACTTGTTGCTCCATTATTGTGATGAAATAATCTTATTATTTTGATTGTAGATATGCAAGATGTACACGATCTGTTTCTGTAGGTAAGTCTTTGGCCCTTGCGTAACATATGTACTTGTATCATCATTTACCGGTTTTAATCTCTCACAGGAGCCACTCAACACTCCTCATACAATACATACACATTTGTTTTAACAAAAACAAAATCTTGGAATTTGGGTCTTAATTTAGAATGAGTTAATCTATAAAAAAATGTTGAGAAGTGCAGTTATCTTAACTTCTGAATGTAAAGTCAGCATTTGTGGATTTTCTATCAGCTGATTCCATATAGCAAATGAATCACCACACCCCTGGGGAATATAACTTGTCTACTATGTGTACAGTGCCTCCTGCGTACTATGCTCACTTGGCAGCATACAGAGCTCGTTTCTACATGGAACCAGATGTTCATGAGATTGCTAAATCTCGAGGTGCTAGATCAAAAGATGAGTCAGTTCGGCCACTCCCAGCTCTGAAAGAGAAGGTGAAGAATGTAATGTTTTACTGTTGAATGAGACGCATAGAGAGACTTCCACGTAGAGAAACAGCAGCATATGTAGGAAAAGGAAATTCAAATTAATGGATGTGAGAAAGTTCAAGATGTACAAGATAACCTGCTTATAATTCATTATTCTCTGCATGGAATTTTTTTGACGATGTCTAGGTTGTTTTTCTGTCTTTCCAGTGCTTAGGGAAGCTTATCATGTAGAAATTATCGGTGTATCGGTTTTCGAGCTTCAAAGAATGTGCTGGCGGAATCACTTTATATTTTAACATGAAGTCAAAAAAGGTCTAAAAATAGTGAAATTGTTCACCACCATTGTTTGGACTACACAATGTTAGTTCATACTCCAACCGTTCCAGTGTTCCGCGCTCAGTGCAACAGTGAAAAACTGAAAGGTCTCTCAGACCATTGAAAGTGTTAACTAATATTCAAACAAAAATTATGAAATTCATTTAAAATCAAGGAATATATACTTGCTTCACTCCTACATTTTTATTACATAATTTGTTTGGTGGAAATTTAAGAGCATCTCCACCCTAACTTTTGCTCTTATTTCAGTTTTTACATAAGCTTTTAGTTAGTCTCACCTTTAAATATCATTCATTTTTACCATTTATAGTAAATTTTCTCAAACTCATAATTTTAAATGTTTTACTAATTCGTCTCTTGAATAATCTCATATCCTTATACGTCATTAACATTAATTTTTCGTATTATTGTAATATAATTGGGCCCAAAAATAGTACCTGCTGAAAATTGTTTGTTAGTGGACATCGATTCTTAATAGATATAAACAGCCGAAGCACCTATAGGTGGTCAAAGACTCGTTTAGTTTTTGAAAATATTTCCTATTTTCAGATATTTATACTAAAAAATTCATTGTTTCTTATATCAACTTTTGAAAACAAAATAAGGTTATGTTTGTATAACTCGTAACAAAATATTTGTTGTAAACTAAGAAAAAACTATTTATATGACTGTGATCTAACTGCAGGCAGGGCATGATCTCTTGGCAATGTATCCTGTTAGAAGAGAAGGAGTCCCAATCTATGTCCACTTAATCCGCCACGCTAAGCCCTAAAACTTTGGTATAAACTTATCGTTATGGATGCACAAAATGCATTAATTTCAGCTGAAATATTGTAGAATTGAACTTGATTTTAAAATTTATTTAAATTGTATAATAATTTAAACTAACCTAAAACATATAAACTATATATTCTTATAGATAAGTATATCAATCAAGATCTAATTATCTCATTGGTGGGTAGACACATTATCATATCCTGGTGGATAAACTTTATATATATATATTTAACTTAAGTTATATAATGTCGTTAGCAAAGATGACAAACAAAATTATTCACGTTGGTGAATAAAATTAGGGATGAATACAAACAAAGTTTTTTTTTTTTTTTTTTTTTTTGAATTTTAAAAATTAAAAGTACAAAAAAAAAATTTTTAAAAAAAAAAAATTTAAAAAATAAAAAAAAAATATTTTTTTTTTTTAAATAAAAAAAAAAGAAAAAAAAAAAAAAAAAATTTTTTTTTTTTTTTTTTTTTGGATATTCTAAATTCAAGTGACCAAAGAAAATTTATTAATGAGAAAAAATTTATCAATTGAAGAATTACTTAAAATTTAATTTTATAAATTTTTATTTAGACTCAGAATTAAAGTTGTTTTTTAAAGAAAATAATTTATTTAAATTTATACTTTGTAGTGTAATTTATTTATATTTATTTTTTAAAACGCATAATCTAATTTGCATTAAAATTTTATAATGCAAGTTTATTTAGATTATATTTTAAGATAAAAAAATAATTTGAGTCTATATTTTAAAGAGTAACTTCTAAATAATTTTATTTTAAAATTCAAAAAAAAAAAATGAGAAGGAAAGGTATTCAGGAAGAAATGTATAAAATAATTTGATAATATTTTCAAGTAGACAATTCATGTTTTTATATTTTATGGATACATGTATAAAACCTTGAATTTCTATCCCAATGGTAACATTTTACCTTTTTATAATATACTACCACGCGTAATCATAGATAGAAAAGGACTTGCTCACCAATTTAGACTTTGACCTGAATAATCTCTCGTTTAATAAAAACAACAATCAAGAAGGACATCACACATCGATAACTGAATAGAGAAAGGCATAATGATGGATGAATAATCAACGTTTTCCTCAGTCAATCCTCTTAATCCCTTAAGTAATGCTCAAACAGTTTAGTCTAAGTAGTTGAATGTTAGAGAATGCCAAATTTACTCAGAGAGATTTTAAAAATACCTTTCTCAAAGACAATTCGATGCCAGCAAAATCCACTGTTTTAGACTTAAGAGGCTGAAATACGACTGCTTCATACCTCTCCTCCCAAAATAATCGGGTGAGCAACTTGTAAATACATATTTCAATGCGACTATCATTAACCCAACGGTTCATGAATTGGGTATTAATTACATCTGCAAACCCTCCAATTCAATAATGTATAATCTGGTTATGGTATTGACATGCAACTATTATTGATATCTATGAAAATATTAGACTGAGTGAGGCATTTCATCTTGAATTGAAGTATCCATGTAGTTTGGAAGGAACTGCAAATCAAGTTTTGTTGTGATCTGCTTGAGAGCAGAGAGATTCAGCACTAATGTTTTTCATTCACATGCCTTCTATGGTAGTACAACAAAATTCATGTAGTATGGTAGTACAACACAATTCTATGGTTTTCTAACAACACCAAGTAATTTAGCAGAGCGATTTCAAGAAGTTATCTCCATCTCCGATATTATAAAAAGGGAAGTCGAAGACTAAAACCATGCCCTGCATGAGATGTGATAACAGAGCAGAAATAATTGGAAGCTGAAGCCTCTTATCAGAAAACCTTCGGGGTCAATTGAGAATTGCGTGGTGTTATTTCCACGTTACCAGTGCAACACCGCAGGAAATACGGCCGCAGCCAGTAGCTTGTAACAACGAGCTACATTTCCATCAAATTAATCTTGAAATTTGAATAGCATTTCATGAAACCAAGCTTTTATAAGATGTTCTGGACCACAACGCCAATGTAATCTAATATCACTCATCACTGGTGGAAACAAGTTCTTAACAGATTTCCTTATCCAAAAGACGACAGACCTTCCATAATTCAACACTACTGTCAAAACTGAGTAACGGAAGCTTTCACCGCCAAGACACAAATTCAATGACGGAAAAAATGGAATAACATCTATCTCTTTAGTTTTTAACACTTGATTTATAACTAATTCCAAAGACTAATTTTGAATCAGAGATTGCTTTTTGAGTTGTGTTTAAAGAACAGTTTTTAAAATTAAAAAAAATAAAAATCAGGCAAATGCTTAGTGCATCAAACAGAGTCCATGGGGATTTGTGCAATGACTATGAGAGGTGCTTCATATAAAAACCACTCGCCAAAGGTTTTGTTGTGCATGATATGGGAAATTAATATCATATTTTCAATTGAATTAGCTAGTAATTGACCAAAACACTATTCTAAGAAGAATTTCAGATGCTAGTAGTAACTTCAATGGTCAAGTCAGTAGCAGCAATCGAAACCATTGGCAGATGCTGCAGGGTAGAACAAAATAGAACAAAAATTTAAAATACAATACCTAGGTGAATATGACATTACAGTCCCTAAACCATGCGCCATATAGATTCCCAATATGTGCATTTAAACGATTGGTCTTCTCCACTACACTTCTTTGTATTTTGTTTTAGCAACACCTATTTTCCTTTTCTCAGCCGGTTCCATTTCTCTTACACTTGGTTTGATTTGGAGAATAAATGATGAATGAAGATGCCTAAGGATGAAAAAGACGAGAAATAATTTCAAGACATGGTGGAACTGGCTATACTATTTCTCACATGTTTAAACTCATTTTTCTATCTCTTTCCTCATTCTTTATTTCTCATTTATTTCCACTTTATTAACTTATTTCCATCTCACCTGTTTCTCTTTTCTCAGCCAAACAAGGCATGGGATAGCAGCTTAGCAATTAGCATCAAGTTGTGTTGAATCATACGCAAGCGGTGTAACTAACACGGTTAAAGGTGGACTAAGAGTCTGCTTAGATAAATTTCTTAAACAAGACTTCAAAAAATAAGAAGGTAATTGAAATTAACTTCTTCTATAATTATAGAAGAAGCTCATTTCACTTTATTTACTTATTTCCTTGTTGAGAAGTTTATCAAAACAAGACGTAAATCTCACTCGTTGCCTAAGCAGAAATCCGAAAGAAACTAGGACAGGTTTTTCAGACAATTGAAGGCCACTAATTAACAGGGCACATGGTCTGCCAAAGAAAAAGAAAATGGCAAATCGGGCCTAAATCTTTAACTTGGGGTCGTTGGGGGGAAATAACTAGCTTTACTAAGTTTAGAGGTATATCAGTCAGGAAATATGAATAACATTCGTGCACGCAACTTAAAAAGTAATAACCTTCCTGGAACATCTGAATATCACAGTTCGTTCAATAACAAAAGCATAGCATTGTGACGTGAATTATTCAATACTTCACCTTACCTAGATAGCAAAGTGGTGAAGAAGGAGACCATGGAAATGAAAAAGCCATCCATATATTAAAATCACAACAGCGGTAAAACTGGGAGAAAAGAAAGTATGCAGGCAAAATTGAAATTCCACATCGTTGTGAAAACAATTCCTTACATTGCATAAAAATTTCCCTAATGTTGTTGAAATAAGACAATAATTATACAGTCAATGCAGCTTAAACACGAAATAAATAATACAAATGCTCATCTAGAGATAAGTTTACCCATCCCATCACTCTCACCTTCCAAGTCATCATCATCATCACCGCCGCCGGCGCCGCCAATGCCACCACCTTTGCTGTTTTCGATATCCAACTGCTTGGGCTGGGCCGGAGCACTCCCAGGCCCAGTGACGGACTGTTGATAAAGAACCCCCCCAGCAATGGTGAAAAGCAAACACACCAACCCAACAGGGCTAGCATGCTTATCCCAGATGAGGACGTTGATCGCCACAGTAAGGAACTTGTTGACCACACCGGTGACGGTGAACGCCGTGGCGGAAACGGCCCTTCTGGCAGCGAAGCCGAAGAAACTGATGAGCAATCCGAAGAGACAAGACAACGAGACGGCGTACAAGGCGGCGGGGTCAAAGACGCCGGATCTAACGGCAGCGAGAACCTGAACGTTCTCGCCGGTGAGGAACCAGAAGAATGGGGCCATCATGAGGGAGAGGAGGTTGTTGTAGAAGACGAAGCCCCAGGTGTTGAGGCCGAGGTTCATGACCATGTGCTTGATGTAGACCATCTCGGTGGTGATGGTGATGAGGTAGGCGAAGGCCCAGGAGTAGGCGGTGAGGGAGAAGGCGGAGTCGGTGGCGACGTAGCCGACGGCGGAGGCGAGGATGAGGAGGAGGGAGAGGAAGGTGAGGTTGGAGGGGCAGGGCTGGGCGCGGAAGGCGGTGTCGGCGAGGGCGACGAGGAGAGGGGTGAGGGAGCGGAAGACGATGAAGGTGTCGACGTTGGCGTGGCGGAGGAGGTTGGTGTTGGTGAAGATGGCGAGGTAGAAGACGAGGGCGGCGGGGAAGAATTTCTTTGCGGTGGGAATGGTGAAGGGGTCATGGTGGAGAAACCCTAGCTTCCCCAACACGTAGACGCCGAGCGCGGAGGTGAGGTACTGGAGCGCAGTTAAGAGGCCTGGGTAGTTGAATTTGGTGATGGCGTATTTGTTGATTATTGCCAGAAGGCTCGAACACACGGCGTAACCCACCACCACCCCGCTCGTCGTGTAGTACTGTTGCTTCCATGAATCCAATCGACCCATCGACATTGCGAAGAAATGGAAGAAGAAGGAGAAGATTATTGTGGAATCGGAATGGATCAGGCACGCCTTAATATAGATCTGATCTGAGAGTGTGAATGGCAATGGCAATCGCAGAGGGTGTTGGGAAGAGGACAATTATTTACTGCACCCTCTCACCCACACTTATTTCTTCCCTCCCATTCAGACTCTGTATGGTACGATCGACGCAGGCAAACACCAAAAGGAAACAGATCTCCATATCTCCATTGCTAGAATCCTAGTTTATTATTTACTTTTTATTATTGACTCTTGACTATTTAGTGTTTATTATTATGACTATTATAATTTTTATTTATTTTATTGTTATTTATAATTTATAGTTTATGAATTATTAACTATTATTCTTTATTTATTATATTAAATGACATTCAAAATTTATTATTTAATTTTTAATTATTGTTTAATATTTATTAGTTTATGTTATTGTTATTATTGATGCTTATTATTATTTATTATTCTGTATTCAATACTTTTATTTACCATTCACCATTGTTTATTATTTTTAATTATCATTTAATTGTTGTCATTTTAGTTTTTTTTCATTATTTATAATTTATTACTTATTTATTAATTATTAATTTTTAGTTTGATATTTGAAGATATTTACTATTAGATTTCTTTTGGTGATATGGTAATGAGTTGGGATAGAAAATATTTTCAAAATTACTTTTTATTAATTAATATTTATGTACTAATTTGAAACCGTGTATCCAACATGAAAAAAGGTTATTCAACATCTAAAAAATGTATTAGAGTTTATTAATATTTATTATTGAGTATTTAACACTATTTTTTATTAAACTAATTATTTAGTATTTATTATTTAAAATATATTATTTTATTTTTTATTATTTCCTATATTTATTCAATTTTATTATTATTATTTACTGTTTATTAGTTAATATTTATAATTTTGTGATTCCTTAATTATTATTTAATTTTTTTTGTTTTATTATTCATATTGACTATTTTCTGTTGACTATTTTTTTTTACTCTTGACTGTTTACTATTTATTTTTTATTGTTTATTATTATGACTATTATATTTTGTATTTGTTATTTATAATCTATAGTTGATTAATTATTAACTATTATTTTCATTTATTATGTTAAATAACACTTAAATTTTAGTATTTACTATTAATTCTTTATTATATTGCTGATTTTTATTATTTCTTGCTTTTTATTTACTGTTTACCAGTCATCGTGTATTATTTATTATATATAACTTATTATTTATAGCTTATAAATTGTTATTTAGTTTTTAATTATTATTTAATATTTATTATTTTATGGTATTGTTATTATTGATTCTTATTAATTATTTTTTATTATTCTTTATTACATGTAATTTATTGTCTATTATTTGTAATTATCATTTAATTGATATTATTTTAAATTATTTTATTATTACCTACTATTCATTATTTATAATTTATTACTTATTTATTAATTATTAATTTTTTAGTTTGATATTAGAAAAATATTACTATTAAATTTCTTTTGGTGATATGATAGTGAGATGGGATAGAACATATTTTCAAAATTACTTGTTATTTATTAATATTTATGTACTATAGTGTAGTTTTTTTTTTTCTAACCGTGTATTATACTGTAGTTTTTTTTTTTTTTTTTTTTTTTTTTTTTATGTTAATTTTTTTTTTTTTTTTTTTTTTTTTTTCCACAAAAAAAATTTCATTTTACTTTTCCT
>Ga0099825_1008239_pt1 | contig 12414 bp, 6 predicted proteins | sample SiratroredBW_FD_76838 | JGI IMG/M metagenome (GOLD analysis project Ga0099825, IMG submission 76838) | Root nodule microbial communities of legume samples collected from California, USA - Siratro red BW | ecosystem: Host-associated > Plants > Roots > Nodule | place: USA: California | collected...
AGAAGAAATCAGAATGAGTCAAAATTCTCATCAAGCGGCTGATAAAGCAAGTCTTGGAAGGGTGGATTGGTAAAGAAGCAATGAGTTTAGAGAGTGGCATAGGTTGGCCATAGTTGTGTATGACATCTGGTATGCTCAACTCAATAGCACATTTAAGAGACAAAGAGTTTATGAATTTGAAGCTATGATTCCAAACATGGGTTTGAGCTCGAAACAATTTTGAAGCATGCTCTTCACCCTGGGTTTCCATATATAATTTGGTAAGTTTGTGTGGGATAAAGGTGTATTTATAATAACCAAAAGGTGGTGTGCTACATAAATATCTTGATGTGTTCTTGCTCGTACTAGTAACTTGAGTAACCTTAATGTTTTCCCAACCACTTTTGCTTTAAATATCATCACTTTCTAAAATGATACGTGGTGTTCCGGTATGCATATGACTAGGGAAAGCTAAAGATGGATATTTACAAAACACTTGGTATACATAACAACAACCAAAATTATACTTTAATATTATTATTCATGAATTACATCAATTTAACATTCCGTTTTATTTAATAAAATATTATATAATAATAAAATAATAATTTATTTTAACATAAGATGATTGTATCTTATTGGATGTTGTTTCAAATATCAACATCATAATATAGAAAAATTATTCTTTGACATCACTTTTCATGATGAACTACGTCTATTTGATATTGATTTTATTTAATAAAATATTATATAACAGTAAAATAATAATTTATTTTAATTTTAAATAGTTGTATTTTAGTGTATGTAATGTCAAAATATCAGCACTTAAAGAACAAAATACTTTCTTTTAAAACACGACATTTATGAATAAATTTATATTCGTTAATTATTTATATTTATATTTTTACAATAAAATTAATATATAAATAAAATATTTAACAAGTTTCAGTATACCTCAACATAATAGTGTGGCAAAGCAAATGAACAAGACTTTCCTGAATAGAGCATGAGTTATACTAATAATAACAAAAGTGACCCAGTTTCTCTGGGCAAAAATATTTAAAATTGTCTATTACATGATATGTCAATCACTATCAATAATGATAGGTTTAAAGATACCGATGGAGATGTTGATTGACAAACCAATTAATTATTATCCCATAATGTAGTTGGTTGTCTTGTGTACGTAATGTACACATGAAATGTCTAACTCATGTATATTCTTGGGTTATCTGGACAATGTGAAAAGGTTGTTGTTAGAAAGAATGTAACTTTGGTAGAAAATGAACTACAAAATGACAAATGACAACTATACCAAGGACATTGCCATTGTACAAATAGAGAAGAAGCATTAAGATGATTCTTCTAAGTCAAAACAAGATCATGAAGAACAAGACCAAAATAAGGTTAATAATAAAGGACTCTGACAATCAACTCGAGAAAAGGTTAAACCATCTTTACAGTCAAAATATTTTATGAAAAACCATGATGCATATTATCTTTTGAATGAAAAAAGAGATCTTTCAACTTTCAAAAGCTTGTGAGTGCCTCAAATTCTTCATTGTTGATGACGTCGATGCAAGAAAAGATAACTCTTCACATCAACAAGACATGAAAAGTTGTTGAACTCCTAAAAGGTCAAATAGTCATTGGTTGCAAATGGGTCTAAAAGATCAAAAGAGATGATAATGATCAATTGGAACAGTTTCATGCTAGTTTGGTAGTAAAGGGACATCATTAGAAAGAAGGCATTAACTTTAGAGAGACGATTTCACAAGTTGTTAGATTTATAATTGGTACAATGTTCAAACTAAAATACTTTAAATAACAAGAAAATTTGTGTTTTAGGTTGACCAAATCTCTGTACAGTTTAAAACATGCAACTAAGTGTTGATATACAAGATTCGATTCCATCATTATTATCCTTGGTTACAACGGTCTGAGTTCAGACCATTGTACCAATTATAATAGGTTTGAGGAGAATGATTTTATCGTCTTATTGTTGTATATTAAGGCTATATTGGTGATAGGCTCCAATAAAGTCATATCTAATAATTGAAGATATGACTAGAAAGCTTTATGTGAAGGATTTAGGATTAGAAAACAAGGATTTTAGGGATGCAAATTAGTTGAGACATAAAAGATAGGAAGGTTTGGCTTTCTCAAAAGAATTACTTAATGAAAATTTTCCAACGCTTCAACATGTAAGATTGCAAGCAAACACTACTAGAAATTTCGTCATTATCTACAGTCGAAATCTGTATATAACAATGAAAATCTGTATGTAATTTGAATTTATGTACGGATTACATACGGACAAAAAATCGTATGTAAAATCGTCGTAGGTAACACTTGCATACAGATTTCAAAATTCATATGTAATTACAAACAAATTTATCCGTATTAATTATATACGAATCTGGTCTATATGTAAAATTTGTATGTAATCACATACCGAACGAACCAGATCCAGTTTCAATTATTCGTGATACCTGATATCACCTAAAGAGATAATTCCATAACATCTAAGCACTGATCAATCCATATCATTACTGAATTAAATAGAAAGATGGAAAATATTCTATTTCATAAATACATAACAAAAGAGTTAACATGAGTACCACACCTAATAATAAAAGTAATTACAACACAATCACAAAATGACAATATCCTAACATACGTCTCAATTAAATATCAATAATGTTTTTAGAAACTAATAACTACTATAATGATTATGCAAATTATGTTAATCTCTTTGTGGTTCTTCATCATGTTGTGGCTGCTCATAGCCTTGTCTTTCATTCTGCTGCTGTTGATTTTATGGGTGACGATCAGCTTGCTACAAAATATTTTGGGCAGTCATTGCAGCTGGAGGGCTAGGTACTGGAGGAGTGCACCAATAAATTTCTGGATAGACCTGGAAGTGGGAGTTCATATGACGAATTTGGTCCTCATTAGTGGATAATCGCTGTCTCAACTAATTAATCTCTTCGGAATCAACTTGCTTGATGCTTGGCGCATGAAGCTCTCAACACTTTCATCATGGGGGACATTTCCAATTCCATATATTCGTCCCTGTATTTTCCATCAGCAGCCTCATACCAACATTTATTCCTTAGACTTTCTTCCTCAATAGGATCTAAGGGACTGCTTTGTGCAGCACCCGCTGTAAAAGCAGACTCGGACATTGCTCAAGAATATCTACTCTCAAACTTTTCCTTCGAAGAGAAAACAATTTTTGTCATAAAAATAGTAACAAATTTTATTGTGATGTAATAAAAGTAACTCACATGCGTCCTTTTGAATCTATCATTGACGAATTGTACGGTAGTTTTTCTTATATGCGTTTATTGGAAGACTTCATCCAGATAGACGGACCTACCAAGCTCTTATGACTGCAAACAAAATCATTACAAAGTAAAGAGTTACTAAATAATTATTACGGCATGTAATAATAACAACACATATTCAAGAATTTATACCAAATGGATGGCGTGTTAGTGTGCGCTAATGGAACCCCCATTGTGCAAACAACCACCTTTATTCATGAATTACATCAATTTAATATTCCATTTTATTTAATAAAATATTATATAATAATAAAATAATAATTTATTTTAATATAAGATGATTGTATCTTATTGGATGTTGTTTCAAATATCAACACCATAATATAGAAAAATTATTCTTTGACATCACTTTTCATGATGAACTACATCTATTTGATATTATTTTATTTAATAAAATATTATATAACAGTAAAATAATAATTTATTTTAATTTTAAATAGTTACATTTTAGTGTATGTAATGTCAAAATATCAGCACTTAAGAACAAAATACTTTCTTTTAAAACACGACATTTATGAATAAATTTATATTCATTAATTATTTATATTTATATTTTTACAATAAAATTAATATTACACACATATATATATATATATATATATATATATATAATATTTAACTTGTATCATTAGAATAATGAATACGAAATAATTAATTCTTGAACATAATGTATATATTTATTTTAATTAAAAAAATTAGACTCTACTGTATATTGTTCTAATATTGCTACTGATTGTTTCATACATAGCAACATATTGGTTAGATTACGCGACGGAGAAATGAAATACGAAGATTTTTCCAAGTTATCCTCAACATACACAATGTTTTGCCCCACCTATTAAAAAAATTGCAAAATGGCTTTTGAAGTTGTTATTGTAGAGGACAAGGGAACCTTTAACAAATCATGCACTCTTTGAGGCAAAATAAATCATTTAACCTAAAAAGAGAAGTCTTATTCACTAAGCATAATTGCAAGAGGATATAATATTTATACTAATCTATTATGCAAATTTCTGTATCTGCATATATTATAATGTGTACCTCATACAATAAATGTTATAGTTATTGGTTGAGAAACCAATTTTGTATTAAATACTGATAATAGAAAACTATTTTGTTGAATAATTGGGTTATTTCATAAAATATGTCACGCGGGCGTCAAAAGTCTCGATCACATTATGACTACTGCTCCTAATACGAGCGGGTGTTCTAGATAATATCTTGATGATTATTTCTTCCATCGAAGAAAAGATAAGGAAAACAAATAATTTGTTTTATACTCAATTAGTGTTTGAGGAAACTCAACAATTGAGAGAATGATTAGTTATGAAGCATGAACACACTCTTAAATAATATTTCGTTTTTAAGCACTAACACTTTTAAAAAAATAAATATTTATCATTAGTTCGATAATAATGTCGGATTTGTATTATACGCACAACATATTCTAATAACATATCTACTAATTTAGTAGTCTTCATTTTTGAAAGTAGGTTAAGTAATGTTGATTTTTTAAATTAGTCAATTAAAACGGTTTAATATCACTCAAACCCACATTAATACATTCTTTTTAGATATATTTAATTTATTTTTTAATTTTAATATTAATTTAATTTACGTTGAGTTTTACCGATATTAATAACAATAATTTTAAAAGAAAGTTTCTCGTACAATACTTATATTTTTTAACGAAATAAAATACAAACAAAAGTTATGTTGGACCAAAAAGATGTGAATAAATGTGGAAAAAAGAGATTAATATGAATTAAAGATATGAGAGATATGAGAAAAATAATGTTAGTGGAGGAAACGAGTGATAATGAATGAGATGAGTACATATAAATGAGACAAGTATAAAAATATTTATATAACAAATGAGAAAGAAAAATTATGAGTGAGAAGATTTGTTTTCTTTAGATATGAGTGTTATATATTTTATACTAGCGTCAACTTAATTATCGCTAACATAAATTAATAATAAGATAAATAAAATTAATATAGACTTAATTTACTTTATATATATATATATATATATATATATATATATATTAAAAATAAATAAGATTGACATCAATTAGGTTTACACTAATATTATTTCTTTTTAATATTTATTTAGTTAGCATCAACGCTAATAGGACAATAACATAAATACTTATGAAAAAAAATTAAAAAAAATAAGGAGTTACATTTGACTAAACTCACTCTATTAACATTCAAAATAATTTTTTATTTTATCATTTGATCTTGAATGTGAATATGATGACATTTTTTTAATCAACTAAAAGAATAATATAAATGAAAAGCGGGATGCTTCAACCTTTTTACAAAAGAAAAAAAAGTTTGGATTTGTGCATAGACTTCAACTAACTTTATCATCACTCAACCAATACAAGTAATCCTATAGGCCATCTACAAAACACAATGTTACACATTGTTAATAACTAACCAAAACAATACAATTTCGAATTAGTAAATCAAGACTGCTACACAAACTTTCAAAAGTTTCTGCAAAATATTAAACTTTCAAATGAAAGGTAATACGACCTTTAAATGATTAATTATATGCTTTCCATCTAGTGACATGGGCTAACATAATTGGTTTATGTTATAGGATGACCTTGCAAAAATTCTCTAGCATCTATAGTACAACATATTTATTTAGTTTAGAGCACTCCTATTAGTGTGACTGATCTCATCTAAAAAAAATTGCAAGCCAAATATTTTTGGATTACATCATAGCAAAATCTTAGCTACAAATAGCCAGATATTGTAATGTTGACAATCTCTACTCCTATAATATATCATTTCCATCTCATAGAGTTTTAAGACTGTAACATTAAAATTGAACATTAGTCTCCTATAATCAGAACTTTCCAAAAAAACTATCCAACAGTAAAACAAATTACATGTAACCCCATCATAATAAACCAAGAACATGACCTGTAACCAATATAAAGATTCAATTAATTGACTTCAGACAAGACGTAGGATTCATAAATGAGTAGGAAAAGTTAGCTTTCCTATTCTTCTTAAAGATCCAAGCCCATGTTTTTAATTGCACTAATGCAAACCCCTTCATTGCATCAAAAGTCTTATTTCTGAAAACAACATAATTTCTACATTTCCATATGATCCAAATTATACCCACCCATAGTGTTTTTCACACAGTGTTTCCTTTAGTGCCTATTCCCGTAATCTCGAAACTTTTGAAATGTTCCCTTGCCCTACTATAGAGTGCGTAAGTTGTCTTCATATCCATACATCACATAAATACCAAAATTTGCTAACCTTCTTAGAAGTGAAGAATAAGTGGGAGATCTTTTCTTCATTTGCTTAACAAAGTACGCATCTATTAATTACTCCCACTAAACCCGTTTTATGGAGATTATCAAGTGTAAGAAACTTACCCAATAAAACCCTTCAAACACAAAACTGAACAGTTGACATTGAGCTGATTAAGCTTAATTTATGCTGACTTGAGTAAATACAATACCTCTCCATTCCCATTCCAGATCCAATCATCCTTCTAGGTCCTCTTAATTGTATAATTATGGATGTAAACCACCTCCTCCTCCATCTAAAATCTCACATCCACTCATTATCACATCAATGTCCAACACTATTTATTAAAAGAGTCTTTTTGGCATGAATTGGCATTAATAGGATGACATGACTGTAGCTTTTATTGGCTTGTCCCTAACTTACTAACTCAATTTTTTTTTTTAATATTTTTCTAATTCATCATTTAATTTGTTTCTTTCCTCTTTAAAAAAGTAAGTAGACAAACAAATAAAAAAAAAATCAAAGAAAACAAATTTATCAATAAATTGGTGAAAACAAAGAAATAAAAATAACAATTATATCACCTTCTTAACAACAAAATCAAAAAATAAATTATTGAACAAAAATGTAAAATATTTGAAAATTTTAATAAAATAAATAAAAGAAAAAATTCAACATATCTAAATTTATAAATTATTTAAAACTTTTAAGAATATATTAAAAATATAACCACCGACATCTCTGTACATACATTGATTTTATAAATGTGACTATAAGTGGTTACATCAAACTAGTTAGAGATCGGTTATTTTCCTGTCTTCAAATCGCCGTACTACACGCCACCGTTACTACGTTACTACAACGCCTTGTTAAACAAATCTCACCCACTTATTATTTTCTTTTTATAAATCCTTCTATTTTACATCAGTCAACTCGAAATCCACTTTTCCAATTTTTAAGATTCTAACACATCATTTCTTTCTTTACCGATTAGAAACACGCATGTGAGAAGTCCAGTCTTTTTAATTTATCTTCCTTACCTCTTAATTGTATAATTATTTAATTATGTGAAAGGTCCTTTTTTTCTCATAAATTTGGGAGAAGAGTAGCTTTTTATTCGAAAAACCATATTTAATCTATTTATTAAAAAAAATACGGTATCTCTTAGTATATTTATTTTTTTATTATAAAAATAAGTGCGGTATCTTTAGTAAGATGTATTAATTTTTTTTCTTAGTATGTGAGAGAAAAATTAAAAGAGAAAAATATAGTTTTTTTTTTAAAAAAAATTATTCTTGTTAGGAAATATAGAGCGTGGTAGTTTAAAAGTGTATGTTTGGAAAAATTCTTATAAAGAAAAGATTTGATATTTAAATGGGTCCATTACTGATTCACCTTTTTTTTTTTCTAAGAACTTGTCTTGTACACTAATTCATATTCTACTATCATTGTTCTATTAGATAGTATTATTTATAGTGAAAAGTACACAAGTCGGTTTTAAAGGTATGACAACAAAATATAAGATACAAAAGCTCATTTGAAATAATTTATCATTTTGAAAATTTAAGATGAAAACAATTGAGAGAAAAGACAATGATATAGATGCAATTAAAGGTTCAAATGTTAAAAGTAATGCTATTGCAAATTTGAACTTAGTAATGGGGGATGTGATTTTATTCGACATTATGGAGAAGGCTATTGCGGAGGATATTTGGGATAGTCTCATCAAATTGTATGAGGTTAAGTTACCTAACAGAAGAATTTTCTTGAAGGAAAAGCTCTATATAAGTCTAACTTTTAGCTGCAAATCACATCAACAATCTAAAAACATTATAAGTCTAACTTTTAGCTGCAAATTTCAACACAGTTGAAAATAGATATGCGGAACTCCTATTTCAGAGTTTACTTAGTTCATACAATCAATCAATCATCTATATGACAAATAGTAATATGATGGACACCTACAGTTTGAGGACGTTGTGGCATCGTAGACTTGGTCATATGTTCGAGCGATGTCTAAATATTCTTGTAGAATATAGTCTCTTATCCGGGATCAAAGAGGTTACTTCACCTTTTTACGAGCATTGTGTGATATCTAAATAATATAGATTGAAGTTTCCTAGAGTGGTTACCAAAAGAAAACACGTGTTAGACTTGATTCATTTCAATGTGTGGGAATCACTGGTATTATCCCTCGGAAGAGAAAAGTATTTTGTATCAATCATTGATTACTATTCTAGGAAATTGTGGGTGTACCCTATCAAAATGAAGTCGATGTGTTAATAAGTATTCAAGGAATTCAAAACATGAGTTGAGCTTGAAACTGAGAAAAGAATTAAGTGGTTGAGGATAGATAATTGAGGAGAAATGTACATGGAGATTCTTTAGTATTCTGCAAGCAAGAGCATATTACAAAACAAGTTTCAGTATACCTCAACATAATAGTGTGGCAAAGCAGATGAACAAGACTTTCCTGAATGGAGCATGAGTTATACTGAGAATAACAAAAGTTACCCAGTCTCTCTGAGCAAAAATAGTTAAAATTGTCTATTACATGATATGTCAATCACTATCAACAATGATAGGTTTAAAGATACCGATGGAGATGTTGATTGACAAACCAACTAATTATTATCCCATAATGTAGTTGGTTGTCTTGTGTACGTAATGTACACATGAAATGTATAACTCATGTATATTCTTCGGTTATCTGGACAATGTGAAAAGGTTGTTGTTAGAAAGGATGTAACTTTGGTAGAAAATGAACTACAAAATGACAAATGACAATTATACCAAGGACACTGCCATTGTACAAATAGAGAAGATTCAATTAATTGACTTCAGACAAGACATAGGATTCATAAATGAGTAGGAGAAGTTAGCTTTCCTATTCTTCTTAAAGATCCAAGCCCATGTTTTAATTTGCACCAATGCAAACCCCTCCATTGCATCAAAAGTCCTATTTCTGAAAACAACATAATTTTTACATTTCCATATGATCCAAATTATACCCACCCATAGTGTTTTTCACACAGTGTTTCCTTTAGTGCCTATCCCCGTAATCTCGAAGCTTTTGAAATGTTCTCTTGCCCTAGTATAGAGTGTGTAAGTTGTCTTCCTATCAGGGGTGCCTCAAGGCCCAAGCAAGTAAAGCAACCGCTTTAGGCCTCAAGATCTGAAAGGTCTCAAAAAAATTTAATATCTTTTAGGTCTCAAGGCATAAAAGGCCTAAAAAAAATTAATACGCACCTCAAGGCCTAAAAAAAATTTAATACTAATATATTATTATAAAATAAAAATATTTAATTTTAAAATTATACTAACAAAATTTTAATTAAAAATTTAAATATTTTAACTCACCTTAAGTTTACATTGGTGTTATAAATATTATTTAATGACTTTAAATTTATATTGGTACTATAAATACTATTTAATGAATAATATTTTTAAAACTTTCTTATAATAAATTAATAATATTTAAAAAAAAATTGAAGAGTAAAGGAATCTTAGGTATCAAAACTTTCTAATTTATCTCTTCACTATATTCCAATAGATTGATATCATCTATTTATATGTCATAAAAGTTATTGTCATAAAAATAATTTTATTGTGATGTAATAAAATTAACTCACATGCATCCTTTTGGATCTATCATTGATGAATTGTACGGTACTTTTTCTTATATGCGTTTGTTGGAAGACTTCATCCAGATGGACTGACTTACCAAGCTCCTATGACTGCAAACAAAGACATTACAAAGTAAAGAGTTACTAAATAATTATTACGGCATGTAATAATAACAACACATATTAAAGAATTCATACCAAACGGATGGCGTGTTAGTGTGCGCTAATGGAACACCCAGTGTGCAAAAAACCACCTTTATCTTTTAGACGATTCTCCTTAGTTGTATGACACTTAGACCGATACTGTGGTATGTTTCATTTTTCAATAAGGTTGTTCCATATATTATTCCCAAGCCACTCGGGCTTCTTCTTATCTTGTCTAGCAAGTTTAAACATCTCTGAAAGTCTATGAGAAGCCCGAGAATTAAAATTTTCCTTTATTCTTTCATCATCCTTAGGAAGCCATGTGACCTTCCTCTATAAAGCATATATAGAAACAAATAATGAACAACACTAGTACAAAAAATGTATTCTACGTAGGATAATATGTCAGTTAATACGTCGGTTAAAACGGAACCGATGTAAACAAAAACACGGTGACTTTTTTGTAAATATTTGAAGAAATATTACGTAGTGACGCTAAAGTGAAAATAGTAAAAATTCAAAATTTGAACTTTGTAGTGACGCTAAAGATACTATGTCGGTTTGGAGGTGTCAACCGACGTAGTATGTAGCCCATATTACGTCGATTGGGACTTTTCAACTGACGTAATATCCTCCTCTTGGCGTGCGAGTGAATTTTGAAGAAAATTTGGTAAAGTTTGGTTAGATACTACGTCGGTTGGGAGCTCCCAACCGACGTAGTATGTCCTCGAGTTAAAATTAGGAATTTCAAGAGAGATATTAACTCTTGGGTATCATTTTTCTCTTACGCTTACATTTTTCTCTTACGTTTTCTTCTCCTTCACCTTCTCCTGCACCTTCTCCTCAGCCTCGCTGCCTTCTCCTCTCATCTTTCACGTGGTGCCGCTTTTATTCTCACTAATTTTCATTTGTATTTCGCGTGGTGCCACTTTATCTTCTCAGTGGTTTTCATTTGCATCTCTATTGTTCATTGGTTTTCACTACAACAAAAACAAAAATTACCGACGAGACAAATCTATCGGAAACATCCAAAATCTATCAATAAATTGATTGTATGTAAATTTACCGACGGATTTCTGAGTCTGTCGGTGATTACCGACAGACTTCTATATCCGTTGGTAATTACAGAAGAATTTAGAGTAAATTTGTTGGTAAATCCGTCGCAAATTTTTTATCAGCATCTTGATTTAGTATATATTTGATGTTAAAGTTCTTACATTGTATAGGTTTATCATAGATTTAGGGTTTTAAAAATTTAGGATGAAAAAACTTCAAATGACCATAACTTTTGATAAAAAGCTCGGATTGGAACGCTTCAAAAATGAAAATTGCTTGAAATGGGATAATGAATTTGCTGGCCAACAGCCAAAAGCAGTTGACCCTCCGAAAAATTCTAAAATTCCATCATTTAGGGTTTTTTTATTTTTTTATTATTTTTCACATATTTTTTTAGATTTTGGCCTTTTATTTCATATATCTATACTTGTTAGAAGATTCTAAATTTTTTTGTGGTGTTTTCTTGTATCGATTAGAGATTTATCAACTTATTTTTTTTAAAAAAATAACTTTTTACGTCGGTTGTAAGCTAGAACCGACATAATAGAGGACTTTTTACATTGGTTGTAGCTTACAATCGACGTAAAAAGTCCTATATTACGTCAGTTCCAGCTCCAACCGACGTAGTATCCACCTCTTACACTGTAATGCAATTATTTTAGCAGGGTATATGATGTCGGTTTTTATTTTCAATCGACGTAGTGGCATACATATTACGTCAGTTGCATAACCGATGTTATATGTCTAAGACTTTCTATGTCACCTACATCTAGGTTGGTTTCAGAACCGATATAGAATGTCTTCCATAACCGACATAGAGGGTCATTTTTCTACTAGTGGGATATAATTTCGTCATATATGTTAAGACTTTTATTCGGCAAGTGTACCGAGTCACAAGTAGTAGAGTGGGTTTTAGTAAAGATGTCGATTCCTCAGGGAACAGTTCTATTTTAGAATTTCAGCGTCACTGCTCAGTA
>Ga0099825_1008242_pt1 | contig 12411 bp, 7 predicted proteins | sample SiratroredBW_FD_76838 | JGI IMG/M metagenome (GOLD analysis project Ga0099825, IMG submission 76838) | Root nodule microbial communities of legume samples collected from California, USA - Siratro red BW | ecosystem: Host-associated > Plants > Roots > Nodule | place: USA: California | collected...
ACCAAAAATGAAAATGATTAAATAGATTTTTAGATTTTTTTACCAATAATTCAATTTATTTTCTTCAAGTAAAAACTTTTGTTATAAATGCTTTGAGTCTAAAAGTTTTATTTATGCTGCATTGATGCATCATCTGTCGTCCTACAAATCTGATTGTGAGAAAAATACAAAAATAGTTCTCCCAATCAGAATAATTCTCAGAGCAAATACTAACATTTACCTGTATGATATAATTTATTGTATCCTCCATTATTTCCTACTTTCGCCTTTTTTTTTTAAGTACATTTGTTTGAAATGTACATAGCAGTCGGCAACACGTTTTGATTATTATCCATAACGTAAAATCTTTTTGCAATGTTTATGTTAATGATCATAGATTTTTCATACTGATTTGAGAAGATATAACCTTCACAACGACGCCTTAATATTTAAGTAACAAATAAACGTCTGTTTGTACCAAGTTGACAATCTACTTATAATAATTCTACGACTTAAGTATCTTTTATGAATTGAGAAAAACTTATACATCATTCAATCAGAAATAATGCCAAATAGCAAGTTTATCATTTTTTACCATAACCATGCTGTAACAATTAGATGATAATGAAAACACAACCCAATTGGCCCAAAATAATTATAAGAAAAGGAAATGAGGAGCCAAAATATGAAAACGTGAAGATGCATTCGGAAGTAAAATAGACTAGTTCAGCAATTTAAAAGTGTATATAGGGGACGTGGGAGGGCACTAGTAATATAATTAAATAGAAACAAACACGAACATTTTTTTATCGAAAGAAGACGCTGAGACTAACTCGCAGGTCAACGAGTCAATACCCGAACCACTATGAGCAGAAAACGCACAAACGGTTAGTGCAGTGCATGCAATGCAGCAGCGGAATGAAGTTCCTCCATCGCGGTTCGTTCTTGACTCGAAACCTTCCTTGCGCGACCCTTCTGCCTCAGCCTCGTCCACTACTCTATATAATTTAAATCCTATACACCCAAATATAAATAATATAACCCCTCCCTCTCCTTAGAAGAAAAGATTACCACAAAATATAAAGGTAAGGTAACTTAACTTGCATTAACAAAATGGCTGTCATGTTTATGCAACTCTCAGAGCACCTTTGATCTTCTGAATGGTGCATGAAATGAGGTTATTCACAGTGTCCACTGACTCCACTGTGAGTTTTGCTGTGGGGAGACTGTTCACCAGAATTTGGAACCCAACTGTCAGAAGGCTTCCCCCGCTGTCTTCGCCGCCGCCACCCTTCTGCATGCTCCCATTGCAGGTGCTGCTGTTGTTGCAGTGACCATCGGGGAGAATGGCGAAGCCTGAAGGCAAGAGTGCCACGTATGCAGAATCTCCCCCACTCATCACCACGTTCAGTGATTGCACGTCAACTGGGGCATACACCACCACCGAGCACGAAGCGTCCATCCATGTCTCTTGCAGAATCAGCATGCTGCTATCGTTCGCATTAACAGCCTGCAAACGAGAAAAAAAAACAAGTTACGATGATTATTGTTGTTTCCTTAAGCCTTAACCCGTGTTAAGGATACTATAATGCTTGAAGGAGACAAAGTACTTGTGTTTCACAATGTTTCATCTTGTTGAAACTTGTGTGCCTTACATTAGCACGGAGAAGGGAAACACAGTTTCCATGTCCTTGTCCTTTGGCAATATGTACCATCTCCTGCATGGGTCCACCATTGGACAAGATGTCCCACTCACTTCTCAGCCGTTCATCACGCAGAAAATCAAACACCCTTTGCCGTGACACTGGCATCCAAACAGAAGTTGCAGCACTGAGCACGATCCCTGGAGGCTCCCCAGGGTCATCCACGTTTTTCCTTGTCATCACTTTCATGTCATCACCAAGAGTCCCTATGTGAAGCATGTCCCACTTACGAGCAGACGAAGCACAAACCCCCGAACAGAAGTTACTGGTCATGCGTTGTGCCAATTTCAACATGCTCCTCCGACCAGCTTGGCTCAATGCTGCAAAACCATAGTGCCAAAGTTTACACAATGATAGTGTGACATCATTACATTACACTACATGTGATTAAACAAAACGTGGCATGCATGTGTACCTGTGTGATCATCACTTGAAATGGAAGAGGACATGAGGATGGCCAAGCATTCACATTGCCTTTGGAGAGTGGCGATCCATCTATGAGCACCGAATCCAACACCAGAACTAAGCAATGGGCGATATAGTTGGTGAACAACACTCTCATCATACTCCCAATGCTCAAGCCAAGTAACCTACAAAGAGTGCAACTTATATTATATCAAACAAACAAACAAAAAAAGAAGTATTTTAGAACTAGCAGAGGTAGTTATGTAAAGAATCCCCAGGCAATGTAGTAAATGTTTGCATGCTAGTCGAGGAGTACAAAATAAAAAATAACCATAAAAATGTGCATTCAATCATAAAAATACGTTTCTAACTTGTATCCGAACATAACTAGAATAATCAAAGTTTTGTTTACGTGGTCAAGGCTAAAACTAGAAGGGTTATTATTGAATTTACGTAAAACTCCACATACATAAAAAATGTTTGACATAAAACCCTAGGCTAATTATAAATTAATACTTCAACTAAGAAGTCTGTAGAGGATTATGCAAAATGTCAAAATCGGAGCAGATGTCAACGCGAAAGAGGCGAATCCCAACACAGTTAGCAGATTATGGAATTATTTTAATAGTACAAAGCCTATATCAATATATTAAAGGGCACGGATTAACACATCACCTGACAACATTATAATATAGCAGCATATGACTGGATCCAGGTCATTATGGTCTCGTATGCAGTAAAAAAAGTAGTACGTTCTTTATCAAAGGAGATAGGAATAGAAGCATCAAGTGTATTTGTTTATACGACAAAGACTGAAGAATCCAAGATTTAAAATTTTCATGCACTTTTAAATAGTAAAAGATGCGAAACAGAAACGAAGTTTCAAAATATTGCTAAACAATATAAGCCTTGATTCACTATTCTCTAGGAGTAGCACTGGACAAATTAAATACAGACAACAAGAAACCCTTTCTCTGAAGTTTGAACATTATAATACAATTTAACAGGAAGCATCTCCTAAATTAAAAAACTACTCAACGTGACTGATTTCTCAGGCAAAGTTCAACCTTATTCTATTTATACCAGTACAAACAAAGTTCACTTGACAAAGAAGTCAAGTGAAACTTCTTGCAAAACTATTACATCAGATACATCAAAGATATCCTCAATTTTTATAAAAATAGGAGCACTTACCTTGGAGTAACCATTGGGCATATCCTGCACAATACAGCCAGAAGGAAGCCTCCTACAGCTCATGAATGGCTGTGCATTAGCAGCATCATGAACAATATCAATAGAAACATCAACCACAGCCCATACACCTTCTGCATGCTGCTTACAGAACCGGATGAATCTCACTTGACGAACAGGGACTAGTGGTGAAAGCAATTGTACCTCAGCATGCATCTGAAATGCATAATCCTAGTCATCAGTTCCACCAACTACTAAGACAAAGTGAAGCAAATATAAAAGCAAAGAAACTCACCACTTGAAGAGCACCATTACGTGTTCCACCCATGCCATTGGATATAACATCGAGGTTGATAGCTCTAGCAATCATAGAAGGAAACATCTCTGCCCATCGATTCTATTCAAAGAAATAACAAATTAAAACAAGATATTAAACATACCTGCATCAATTCTAGATTAAATAATCATTAATTAATATCAAAAGCACTAAATCAAAGTGTTATCCTAAAAAGTAATATTGCTTTGATCCCTGCATCACTGGCAATTCACAACAGAAAACAACAATTGGTTAAACTTCACTGAGGCCTAGCTAGGAAGTTGATCATCATAGACATACCGCGTCCATCAAAGTCTCCACGAGGGCTAAACTGTTGATGATTACTATCCCAGTTTCTCTTGTAGCTTCAGTTACATAACCAGTGGGTTTTGGACCAATACAAGGAGAAAACAACCTTGCATACTCCTCATGGTTAAACACTTCCTTCTCACCATCCAAACTCTTAATCCAAAGAGGGCTCTCTGCCTGAGTCATCTTTAGCAATTCCTCCATAGCAGCCAATGCAAGATCTATAAGCATAGATCGCTCAAGCTGAACTTCATTTCCCATCAACCCCAATGATGGTCTAATCCCAGGCATTGCAGTTTGAGTGCCCAACACTCCATCTCCCAAGTCAAGTCCCATTGGCAAGGGAGTGCCAAGAGTGCTTGAACCACCAAGCCCGTTCCTTCCGATACCAAGTTCAAGACCAGAATTTGAGGTTGGTAGAGCCATGGGATTGGTCATTGACGAGATTGGCTTGCCAAGGAACTTGTTTGCTAAGGCACATATACGGTTCAACTCATCTTTTAGTCTAGCATTCTCGATTCTAATCTGGTGCTCCTCAAATGAAATCTGGCCAGGAATCGCTGGGCCACCACAGCTGTTGCACACTGGATTTGACATGGCTTCCTTCATCAGACTGTTCTCGGCTCTGAGCTTATCATTCTCCTGCCTAAGCATTATGTTCTCATGGCGTTCCAGTTGGGTCTGATTCAGCAAAAATCACTTCAATTAGCACAGCATCTAAATTGAATCACCAAACTGCATTCAAGTGCAATAATTCTATATTATTGTCCTTAAATTCACCTTCATTTGGGTTCGCCGATTCTGAAACCAGAACTTCACTTGCTTATTCTCCAAGCCAAGCCTCTTACTGAGATCCAACCTTTGCTTCTCATCAGGATGAGGACACTCCTTGAAGAAACTAAAAACCAATAAAAGCAAACCACAAAAACCTCAAACCAATCTTACCACGTAACTGAATCACAGAAGAAAATTCGCAAAAAGTAAATAAATTATAAAGCCACTAAGTTTCATAAAGTCATACGACTCGAGCTCTTGAATTTGGTGAGGAGTATGTCTGTGGTATCTTTTCTTCCTCTGTGGCTGATCATCACCTCCATCCTGATCATCACCAGATACACCATCGAAGTTATCACTTCCAGAACGGCTTTCATACTCATCGTCCCTCATCCTCCCCATCAAACCAGCATCAAAATTTTCCCCAATGAGACCCATCTCACTGGGGCCCTCCATTTTCCTTTGCTGCACAACATAATAATAGCTTCATCAGCAACAAGAGATGAAGAGGGATGGACAATAAGATGCATAAATGAAATTCAATGCCAACAGAGAAATAAACAATAAAATAAGATGTCTAGAGATAGAGACCAAAACCATACATTTGAGTAGGAGAAGGAAGATGAATTTTGCATTGAACAGGAAACGGATTGAGAAATAATTATCAGTCACAACAACTCTTGCACCCCAACTGCAACTGTTAATCAAACCCTCAAGGCTCAATCCCCACAAAAAGGTTTTAAAAAAATGGATTGACCCTTTTCCTTTTATCTCCCAAAAATTTCTGTGCTTCTATTCCTCCCACGCTGACTCTCATGTTCTTCCCTTTTTTTATTTCTATTTTATACCCGAAATTGTCACTGTCACTTTTGTCAAGGAGCTTTTTGAGTTTTTTGACTCCTCAATACGCTTAACTTTTTGACCTTTAAAACAGATTGAGCTAAGCACTGACAAGATTGAATTTTTTTTTTTGTGAAAAAGTAGACAAGGCCAAAAAGTTGTTTCCTTGTCGACACCCCTTTCTCTCTCCAGCAGAAAGCTAAAAGGGTATTCCTAAAAGAGATGGAAAGAGCAACAAGACAAAGAAAAATCCCCTTCCTTTCTGATCCAAGGTTCACACCTGCATCTCATGTCTGCAACCCCAACAGCAGAAAAAACACAAAACAGTGACATGAGAAGGAGAACCCTTGTTTTTCTATATTTCACACTTGACCGATTCTTTGTCAGTATCGAGAATTTTGAAAAAGACCCCAGCAAGAAGAAAATCCAAAGAAGTCTAAGCCAAAACGTCCCTCAGGAAAAAAAGAATAAAAAACAAAGATTGAGAATCTTTTCACACAAATATAAAAAGGACAACAACAAATACCAAAACCTTCTCTCATAAGTATCTTATCTCAGTCATATTCACATACCACCCTGACTTTTCAAATGCATCAAACCAAATCTAAGCTAAAAAAACAGGTTGACACCACCCCCGCCATTCTCTCTCTCTCTCTTCTCTCTCAACCCCGGCACTGATGATATAAGTGAGAAACTGAGAAATGGAGAAAGTTAGATGGTATACAAACCAACCATGGTACGGAGAAAACGATACCTTTTAATTTGACAGTGTGCAAAGTAAAAGAGCCAAAAAAACAAACAAAGCCGCTGGGTTCCACAGCCTAGAAAGTTATGATTTCTCTTTTAGATTAAATAATCCAATTCGTGGTTGATAAATTTGACAGCAAAAACATTAAATCTTAAAAGGTAAAAATCTCTTTCTCTTGCTGTTATTTTTCTTTCTTTTTCTTAAAGATTGATACATGCTGCGTCTATTGAGATTGGTGGAAGAGAAAGGGACAATTAAAATAAAATAAATTCTTCATATTTATATAAAATGTTGATTGATTAACAATAATAAAAAAAGATGGAGCTGACTTACAGTGACTATGGGGGTAATGAGAAAGTCAATGGTTTTCTGCTCTTAAGATAATTGTGTTTTCCCTAAATGAAACAAACCCTTTGGGCTTTTGCTTTGAAATGGAATCCAAGTTAGATTTCAAACCCCTTTGTGCTTGTTCCTGTTAATAACATAGCTGCTTCTTCAACCAGATCTTTCTCTCTGGTTACTCTCTGCACACACTTATTATTTTTCCATCTTCAATGTATAGCACAAGAGTGTGGGGTCCATGCTAGAAAGAGGGGTTCGTGATGTCCGCCACCAATCACAACTCAGCATGGAGCGCGTGTACACGCGCCCTTCCCCCGCTATTACTGTTGTCAACTACAATCTACTCGCTTTGTCCTTTTGAATGGTTTTTTTAAAGTGTGTGCCCCTCCACCGTAAGACCAGAACAGCTAATAAGAGTGTCTAGGATTAACGACTGTAAGGTCGTTTCAGGAAAATTAAGGCTGTTTCTGGATACATGTGTTAGAATTCCTCCCATGAAACATTTGTCATGAAAAAGTAATGTATATTTCTGAAGAGTTATCTTTCTTAATAAGAATTTTCATCTTTTATGAATAAATAAGGAAACTATTTTATTTGATATATATAGTTTAAGATTTTTCTTTTAAAAAATAGAAAAGTGTACTTTTACTACAATTCATGAAAAGTGGGAAATGATTGGTAATTTAAGATATCTAAAGACAAAATATTTGTATTCTCATTTTCACACTGCTTCTTTTTACTAAATTAGATGTTGTAATTATTTTTTGCTTATATGTTAAATTGTTGATGGTAGTAGTCTTATTATTTTGTTTTCCCATAATGACCACTTTACATTCATAAAAGTGAGAATTTGTTATACTAATTTTTTATCTCACAACTTTCTAGTGTATGTAACTAAACAGAGCAAGTAATCAATATGATAAAAAAATGTTAAAGCTAAATGCAAAAAAATATTCTTATGAAAAGTGAATGATAGAAAATTATCAATTCTAAATGTCGATTATAAATCAAAACAACAATGTGAAAAGGATTGATAAAGATTATTAACTTCTAAATCACAAAATTATTGTAAGACTTAAGATATAATGTAGAGTTATGGACAAAATCTTGAATATATGATTTCATTTTGTTATAAAGTTGATAAAGTTGAAGTGTTCAAAAGGTTGAAATATGATAAAAAAAATTAACACTTTCAAAATTCTTATGAATTAGTTCTTAATACATAGAAATAAAAATTGACGATGAGTTTGAAACATATATATTTTCTGGTTCTCTTCTTAAAAGTTGAGAAATTTGTTATCACTCAAAAAAATTTCGTTCTATAAAACAAACAATTTAACTTGAATGTTGTTCCATATTATTTGTTAAATGAAAAAAACAATATTCAAATAACTATTTTGAAGCCAAAATTATTAGAAAAATAAATAAAGTGATGCAAAGAAGAAGGAATGCATATACATTAAATTATTAAGAGATGAATTTGGTTGCATATGGAATATTGCAAATGTATAATTGTTTGAAAGAGAAATGTAGTATTATTTGAGGATAAACAATCTAATATATAAAATTTGAAAAGCTAGTTTCAAGGTGGATTGTGATGAAAGACTTATTAAGTTAAGAAAATTCCCAAATGAAAACAATAGATAATAACTCGATGAAATAAGAAATTAACCACTCAATCAGACAATTAGATCAATGAGGAACAAGCCATAAATAATATTTAGATAGAATAAAAATCTAAAGTAAGACAATTCATGTAAATTAGAAACCCATTAAAAATTACTTATCAAATAAAACATGTCATCCTTACCTGTGAAGGAGAACCTTCAAGTTTTGAAGAAACCTTTGAGTTGAATAAAAAAAATTAGCAGTTACATACTATAACTTAAATCCTTCTAGAAAAATCAAACTTACAATTTTGTTATAAGACACTGCTAAATCTCTTCACAAACCAACACAAATTAAAATAATACTTCACATGATTTTATTATGCATGTACATAACTATGAAAATGGTAATTTCATTATACTTTTATTGTATATTAATAATATGTTAGTTGTAAAAAAGAATAAAATAAAATATTTTTTTCTAAAAAGGACTTTGAGCTAGTCTTTAACCATGAAGAGTCTAGATGCACTGAAAATAATTTTTAAAATATAGATTCTTACAAGTCATTGTAAAAATATTTCTTATGAAAATTCATAGTCTTTCATAAAAAATTACATACTTTTATAAATAGTCAAATACCATCATCAAAAATCATATCTTTTTGTAAAGAATTATGTTTCATTAGGTATGAATTTAATTCTTTATAGAAAACAATATTTAATTTCATTGTATATAGTTAAAAATCATCTTTAAAAAATAGAAAAAAAGTAAAAGAGTAATAATAATATCTTTTTAGAGAAAAAATTATATTTCCAAAACACTTTATAAGAATTGGAAAATAATTACCTGTAATAATTAGATTATACAAGATATCATAAAAACTACTTACATTCACATTTTCATATTTTTTACAATAAGCATTTCCACATTAATATTACCATTATTATTCTTGTATTATACTCTTATTAATTTGCTTCTATATTGTAAGTGTTTTGCAACCCGAAGATTTAAGGGATTGGATTTTGTGTCACACCAAATCTAACATTTTATCCATTCTTAAATTGGATTTGCCTCTTTCCGCTTTTTACCTAGTTTAAAACCTTCAAAAATATATGTAAATGAATTAATCGAATTAATGATATTGATTTTGAAGATTCAGTATGTAATAATGTTATATATTCAAAGACTTTTTATTTATAAAATCTTCAGGTGATTTTTATAAAAAAAAAATAAATACAATGAATGTGAAAAGAAGAATGGGGCTATTGGTAGCTTATTTTTGTGGTTGCCTCAAATACAATTTTAGACAATCACGGCATTAACAAGATTCAAGAGTTGGGAAGACTGTATTTATTTTTGGGAGCATGCCTTCAACGGAAATATAAACATTGGGTATTTCTTTTAACTAATACGAAAAGGATAAACAAATATATATGTGAAAATTAATTGAGTGCACTAAAATTATAAAAGTTTGTTTATTCACTAATAATATAAAAGTATTTTTATTATATATTCCAAATCAATAAAACATTTTTAATAAAGTCTCACAGAATGGGTTTAATGATGGAACTGATATCAATTGTCTCATTCTCAAGATTAAATAAATTAAAAGTTACAATCTGTAATGTAATTTTGACTCTGAGCTATATTGTAATTTTTTTTATATATATTTAATATTTATTAATTTTGTGTTTAGCAGTTACAACTGAAACCTGGACTGTTGAAAAAAGTAAACATAAGAAGACAAAAATAATTAAGTAAATAATTAATTATAACTATTATAAACTCTTTTTCTTGAAAAATTACCATACATGTCACAACAATACATCTAGAGATGATCACTTACAGTACAAGGGGGAAAGATTACTTACGATATAACTATAAGTTTCGTTCAAAATAAATTTATTTTATTATCCCTTTCATCATTGATTACTTATCAGTTTAAAGCTAGCTAGATAGATTATTTTGTATATTTGTGGGTGATATCTTTGAGACATCTCACTCAATAAATTGTAAGATTAATAAATAAATAAAATGAAATTAGGAACATGAGAATAAAAATAATTATAAAATTAACAATAAACAAATACAATGAGATTAAAGATACATTATTTAACAAAAATAATTATAAAATAAACCCTCAACCCTAAATATCTCCTTATCTTATCTTACCTTATAGTTTTATTCAAACGGTTTTAAACTATTAATTAGTACTAATTAAAAGTAATCAAATCCTTATCTATTTAACAAATGTTTTATATTTTATCTAGAGTTCAGTTCATACGTGTAAAATCTCTTATTTTTATGTAACATACTTTGATGAGCATTGATTGAAAAAACGTTATAACAGTTTTCCTTTTTCCTTTTACATAAATTTATTTAGTTTTATTTTTAAATTAAATAAACCGATTCAATCCAAACTAAACTAAATCAAATTCAACCTGAACTAAATTTAATATTATATTAGGATCAATCTATCACGGAAATTATCTCCTTCAATATATTTAAGTTCGTAAATGTAACTACCGTAAAAACTCACAAAAAAAAAATTAAACAAGTAGTTATATGTTTTTAGAAAAAAATATGTTTATTTTTAATAAATAATTAAAAACATGTTTTTAATTTTTATTTATTTTCATAGTTAAGGATTTAGAAACATTCTCACAAAATTTCGCAAAACTGATTTTTCATTTTATAAAAAATGTGAAAAAAAAAATATCCTGAAAAATCGTGAAAATCATTTCCATGAAAATTTTCATGTGAATTAAGGTATTTTCTGGCCAAGTACAAAAAAAAGGCAATCTCCATAGAACATAAAAATAAAAACAAAAAACTGCCTCTTTTTATTAAGCACGTATTTAACGAGTTTATTTATTTATATCTATTTACATAAAAACTTTTACTTTTACTTAAATGTTTGTTTTATTCCAATAAATATATATTCGAATTATTTAACTTTGAAAACAAAACAACTCATACGATCAACATTCCACAAGAAACATGTTCATCACCCTTTTGATTTTTTTTCCCTTTTTACTCTGCAGAAATTTTCCATCAAGTCAATATTTACAAACTGATATGTGTGAAGTAGTTGATAATTAAAAAGTTAGCTAAAGAATAAGAACTTTTAGTTAGTTAATTCTATTGCACTATATTTAGTGCATTTTCTAAAGAGAGGCTTGCACAGTAGATTGTAGAAGTAGAAAATTATTGTCACTTTCCACAATGGACATAAGTGAGACAATAAGGAATTAAAGTTTGAAGAAGAGGGGTTTTTGATTATTAATTAATGGGGTTAAATGATAGATATGTGATGATTAAATAGCTTTCATTTCACAGGTGAGATATTATTAAGAAACCAGTACAGTATATAATGTAGTTCATGAGCCGACACGACTTTTTAATTTATTTGCACAATCCAACTAAAAATACATATACATTAATTATTTTTATTCATACATTAATTGATTTTTTTTAATTTTATGGCCAACATTAGACATAAATAATCACCATACATACATTGAACACTTTCAGTGATATCATCATAGAAAAGCAATGAAATATAATTAATGTATGATTATGTACATCCATTTGTGTCTTCAAGTCTTTTTATTATATTTTTTACCTTTTAAGTTTATTCAACTTTCACCTTTTAGAAATACAGTGTTTCAAGAATATTGGTGCTGGTGAGAGTTTGGCAATACCAGACCAATCACAATCTCTACCTATCTAACATACAATTTGAGAAAATAAATAAATTTTACGAGTTAAAAGTGCTTTTCTTTTACAGAAAAAATAGATAATAACAATAAATTTAACCGTGCAATAGCCATGAAGTTATAACATAAATTATTTTAAAAATTATATGCTTAAAAAATCGTTTTTTGTTTCAATTAATTTTAAATAATTATAATTTTTTATTTTCTAGATTTTTCATGTTTAAAAAATAGGAAATATACGAGGTGTCTCCAAGAGGAGGGGCAAAATTCATTAAATCTCAAAGGTGGTTGGACATAAAAAGATTTAAATGAAATTTAAATATTTACTTTAAAATTGACATAATTTAATTCTTGTATTTTCAAATTTTAATACAGATACATTATATATATATATATATATATATATATATATATATATATAAAAAATATTTGTTCAATAAAAGATAAAAAAAATCTATATTATATATATAGAAATAT
>Ga0099825_1008244_pt1 | contig 12410 bp, 6 predicted proteins | sample SiratroredBW_FD_76838 | JGI IMG/M metagenome (GOLD analysis project Ga0099825, IMG submission 76838) | Root nodule microbial communities of legume samples collected from California, USA - Siratro red BW | ecosystem: Host-associated > Plants > Roots > Nodule | place: USA: California | collected...
AAATAAAATATATAATATATATATATATATATATATATATATATATATATATATATATATATATATATATATATATATATATTGTTTTAGTTGATTATAATTAAAACACGTACCTTTTATCATCTCAGCTCAAAGGTTTAAGATAACTACTTAGATTTAAGCATAAGTCAGACTAAAAAAAATATCTTTTATATTTTTCAATAATTTATATCCATAATTTAATTTGAGTGAAGTATTTTCACTATATCACACATATGATTCCTTCTTTTTAGGACTCCAAATAGTTTATGGTTGTTATCTATATAGTTTTTACCTTAACAATTCTTATAATATACAATGTAAATTATTTATCTATTCTATTTTAGACTTTATTTATTATTCTAGAAGTCTGGACTTTATTTATTATTCTACAAGTGAAAAATAAATGAAGGGAATTTCACACATACACATATTATTCTTTACTCATTATTGACTTCTTTTAATTTAAAAAATAATAATTTATGTTAAACTACTATTTTTATTTTTCTAGGATAAAAAATCCTCTTACCTCTAACGTTAAAAGATAACTTTTCTTATCGACATGTAAGCTTAAGAAAATATGAAAATACTCATGACAAATATAAACACCATTACAAACGTAATTTCCAAAGAGATTATCAAAAGGGTAAAACTTTCAGAAGTAATATAAGTACTTTTTGATATCAGATTTAAAGTTTCACCTTAATAAGATGGATATTATAAAAATAATATTATAAATATATCAAATTAACATCTTAGACATTCCTATAAAACTTTAATATCTTAATTAAATCAATACCTTAAATCCCTTTAACAAAATATAAATTCAATTAGAAATCAACCCTAATAATAACTACGCTACTGTATGTAAATTAAATTTTGTCATTCTTAATAAATAAATAAATAAAACTAAGCGTGCTTATAATATTATATTTATTTTAAACTTACAATCCTTAATTTTGTACATCTGCCTTAGTGTATACTATCACTTAATTTATAAGGAATGTCTTTACTTATTTATTGTCTGATTTAAATTACATAAAATTTACTAATTACATATGCTAATTTTTTGTTGCAGCTCAACTATATATATAAAAAATCTATTTCATCAGAATCATGATACAATCTTGAATACAATCAATAGTCATGGATGTTGATTTCTTTCATAACGTGATTCCTTAAACACAACTTCTTAATTCAGTTTTTTTCTATTCTATACGACAGCATTGAACTAATTCACGAACCAGAATGAAAAAGAAAGAAAAAAAAAAAGTGAAAGGAGATTAAAAAGAAAAGAAACCGAGAGTCTTCAAATGGCACACATAGAAACCCTAGAATTTAAAAAACTAACAATAATCCAACCAAGCTGTCATCACAATCTCCCAACTGTTTTCCCTTCCGCGTCATCTCTCAGGGTGGATCAAATTATTTTACTACAAATCCAGCAACAAACATATTTTAAAGAATAGAAAACAATGAAAAGTGAGAATAATTGTTCATGTGGAAACAAAACAAACGAAAACTGATGTAAATAACATGAGAATGAAAGTTGAAGTAACGACAAAGCAGTGGAGCCGGTTTGGAAGACGGCCAGAAACAACGATCCGTTGCCGGCTATCCCCTGTAATTGCCAGCACAATCTATTCCAACCCCTTTCCCTTTCCCTCACTTTAAAATCCTCTTCATTTCATGACCAAGTCATGTTTCTCTTCCACCAAAAACATTGCACCCTCACTTCTTATCTCTTCTTTCACATCACTTTCTTTCCATGGGGAAGCAGCAAAGACACAAAATCAACAACAACCTTAACGTAACCAACACTGTCCCCACCAAGGTCAAACGAACGAGAAGAAGTGTCCCTAGAGATTCCCCTCCTCAACGCAGCTCTATATACAGAGGAGTCACTAGGTTAGGTCACTTCGTTATCACCATGCTGATAAAAAAGAAAACTTTGTTATCACCATGATGTTATTTTCCTGCTTTCCTTTCCCTCTCACATTTTGTTTATCATGTTTGTGTAAGATCAGGCACCGATGGACGGGTCGCTATGAAGCTCATTTGTGGGACAAGAATTGCTGGAATGAGTCACAGAACAAGAAAGGACGACAAGGTTCCATGCCCTTTTCTATCCATGCTAGTTCTTTTCAATTTTTTATGCAGTGTGTAGTTACCTTGATGAAGTCACTAACTTGTTTCCTTTTGATTTGGCAATGGTTCTTCACATACGTACGTTAGTCTACCTCGGTATGTCTATATAATATTGTATATTATGAGCAGAAAAACTAAAGTATTATATATTCGAGTGATTAATGGAGCATAATCTTGTGTTCTTGAAGGTGCTTATGATGATGAAGAGGCTGCAGCACATGCTTACGATCTAGCAGCATTGAAATACTGGGGTCAAGATACCATTCTTAATTTTCCAGTACTGTCTCTCTCCTCCTAGAACAACACTGCTAATTCATCTTAGTTTTCTTTTCAATTTTTTTTTCTCTGAAATGATATTATTTTAAAAAATTCACCCAAAGTTCCATTTTCTTTTTATACTTAAAGAAAAAGTATACTTCAGAAAAGAATAATTTTTAGTAACTAAGATGTGTTAATGTGAGAAAGAAAATATTTTAAGAAAAATAACACATTTTTCTTGCAATTGTAGTTATCAACATACCAGAATGAAGTGAAAGAAATGGAGGGTCAATCTCGGGAAGAGTACATTGGATCATTAAGAAGGTAAAGCTCTTCCAGCTTCTTTTATGCTTCAAGATTAATATTGTAGAAAAGAAACCTTGTTTTGGCATTCTTTATGAAAAAATAAAAATAAATTGCAGGAAAAGCAGCGGTTTTTCTCGTGGAGTGTCTAAGTACAGAGGTGTTGCAAGGTAGTATTCCTCCAATTTTTGTTTTTTTTTTAAGTATGGGACTTTAAAAGAATTATTTTTCTATTTATTTTCTTTATTTATAAATCTGAATATTGCAAATTTGTAAATGTAGTTATTGTGATAGATACAGTTTACTGCTTCACTTATTTATTAGAGTTAAAAAATTTATTTTATTCCTTAATTTTTACAAAAGAAATAGATCAAAATTAATAGAAGAAGTTTTTGTATTATCAGTTATAATTAAATATTATTTGTCTGCTCTACATTATCAAACTTTATTTTTTATCTCTAAAATTGTTATTTTGTATTGCTTTAAAACACTATATAAACCGTTTTTAATTAAGGAATTATAAAAAGGGATAAAAGTAAATTATACTTCCTCCTCTTTTTAAGTGTTCAGTTTTTAAAAAACTTTTATGTTTATTTAATTCTAATTTTTTAAGTTTAAAATAAAACTAATTACTTTTCTGTCATTTTATTATCATTTACCTACTTTTTAATTAGTCTATATATATATTGTGATAGAGAAATGAGTAGAATAAAATACAATATCTTATAAATATTATTTAAAATATAAAAAATTATAATTTTTAATTGAAAAAAATATGAGGGAGGGAATACAATACTCCCTAGGTTCCTATATAATAGCCTTTTATAGTCTTTTCATAAAATTTAATTTTCTATTTTCAATGTAATTTTAATTAAGTTGTATATTATATTCATCTTAGTTTTATCTATTCATATAATTTTCAAACAATTTTCAATGCATAACAAAATGGAAATAATATACTCCCTTTGTTCTGGTATTATAGTTTTTTAAGATTGTTTCACCAAACCCTTGGTACTATATTTTATATTGACATTTCTCTTTCACTAATTATCACGTACTATCTCCTTTTTTTTTAAATATGAATAGAAGTTCGGCTCAATTTTTTAATCTTTCTCAAAGTTATTGTTGACGTTGAAGATTTTTTGTTTTAATTTGTTTGACAAAAAGTTAAACTTTCCCCTTTTTTTAATCTCTCTGAGAGTTATTGATGACCTTGAATTTTTTGTTTTTTAATTTCTTTGATAACGATTAATTTTTCATCCATAGATTTTAATCTGAAAATTTTTTATGACTTGATATTTTTTTACCAAAATAAAACTTTCCTCTGTAGCATTTAGTCTGAAAATTTTAACTACGGAAACTTTTCTCTTTTCTCATGTTATTCGATGTTTTCTTTTTTAAATTTAGATTCAAGTAAATATGATTATAAATTTTCTTTGTTGGAAATACATCAATTATGAGAGAAAACATCGAATGACATGAGAAAAGGGCCTTTTCTCAATGTGATATAAAGTGTGTGTCCACTAAAAAATTATTTAATATTTTAAAAATTTCAAAGTATAATAAAAATAGAAAAAAATATATAATTAGAAAAACTTATATTTCTTGAAATTCAAAAAAAATATTTTTAACAAAGAACAAACTTTTCTTTACAAATTACTACTAGTTTTTAAAAAAAATCATATAAATGAACAAAGTCTTAATATTTTATTATAACTAAAACTATGTTTATTAGTGAGAATGAGATTTTAGGGGCCTTAGCCATTTTACCAATATACCAAAATAAGCAGAGTCATTGTAATGGAAATTTGGATAATGATATATTGACATCTAAAATTATTTTATCATTATAGTTTTAATTAAAAATATTATAGTATTTTATTTTTACTTAAAGTTCAAAATAATCTCTTATTTGTAATTTTCTTTCAAATTTGTTGACTGTTGTGATAATGTTCAGACACCATCATAACGGAAGATGGGAGGCTCGGATTGGAAGGGTTTTCGGCAACAAATATCTTTACCTGGGAACTTACGGTACCGCTTCATCTTCACTTCTTCTTTTAGGATAAAAATAACTTAAGATTGTTTCTTTTCCTATAATAGTCCTCAAAAAAAAAATATTTTTATTTGTCATTTTTAAAAATATCAAGATAAATATTCTTTTAATTATACTTTATTTTTAATTTTATTATATTTTAAAAATTATTTGAACATTAAATAAATTTTTAGTATACACAAAGTATTCATATCACATTGAAAAGGTTCCAATGTGGCCTAATTTCAATAAAGAAAATTTACAATCCTTTTCATTTGAGTTTAAATTTAAAGGAAACAAATTTAGATGACATTACAAAGAAATAGAAATAAAAAAATATAAAGAAAAGTTGAAGAAAAACTATCATATTGTACACTCTAACACATATTTTGATGTAAATTTTAGAACGAATTCTCTTTTTTTGTGGTTAAAATTTTCAAATTAAAAGTTATAGAAGGAAGGTTAAATAAATGTTAAGTCATCACCAAAAATTTCCACATTAAAAAAAACTACGGAGTAATGTTTAATTTTTATCAAACAAATATAAAAAAAAAAAATCAAAATCAACAACTCTTTGAAAGAAAAAATAAAGTAGTGGAATTTTATTTATGTTGAGAAAGGAAAAAGAAAGAGATATTACTTACTTGTAGTTATTATTAGTGAGAGAAATATAAATATGGAACGGTTAACATTATGTATATTAACAATTTTATTGACATGGAGACAGAATAAATGAGTTATAAATTATTAGGAACAGAAAATAATTTGCTTCTGAATTAATATAAGTACAACAATTTAATTTAATTAATATGGAGGGAAAAAACTGAAAGGTATATAATACGTGTAAAACTTTTTTTAGTTTTGGTGAAATAATCTTAAGGGACGACTATTATACTAAAGTATACGTGAGTATCAATTTCTCACCTACTTCACATTTTTTTTAATTAGTTTTATATATATTTAATGTTTATAAAATTGTAGAAAAAATATTATAAAATGTGATGATTTTTCTCAAATCTATATCTAGTTTTGATCATTTAATTTCTAGCTAGTAGAACTAATTGTCGTGATTTGTGAAAAATTAATTTAAATGGATAATCTTTGGAACATTTACAGCAACACAAGAAGAAGCTGCGACAGCATATGACATGGCAGCAATTGAATATCGAGGACTCAACGCCGTCACCAATTTCGACCTTAGCCGCTACATCAAGTGGCTTAAGCCCAACAACAACGATAACACTGTCAACTCTAACCCTAATTATGAGGCCAACTTTACCCCAAACCCTAATGAGCAACAAGGATTCAATTTTTTCCAGACTCAAGAATCCACAATGGCTCAGCCTCGACCATCTGGCGCCACGTCAGCCCTAGGGCTTTTGCTTCAGTCGTCCAAGTTCAAGGAGATGATGGAGATGACTTCCGCCGCGGATTTGTCGACGCCGACGTCGGAGTCTGAGCTGCTGCCGTGCAGATTTCCCGATGACATTCAGACCTATTTCGAGTGTGAAGATTCGAATAGATATGGAGAAGGAGATGATAACATGTTCAGCGAGCTCAACAGCTTTGTGCCACATATGTTCCATTGTGATGATGACTTTGAGTCTTGAAAGGGAAGTAGAAGATTTTGCTTGTTGATTTATTTTTTCATCAGGCTTATTATATTTCTCAGTTTGTGAATATGGAACAGTAATTTGTTGATAGTGAGACAGTGATCAGAAACGAACAAGAGGAGCATTGTGTTATTCGGAAAACTGATCTTGGATCAGTGATCATGGTCGGGGGAGAGGATGCATGGCGAGTTCTTTATTTGTTGTAGTTGAAAACAAAATAAGCATCTCAAGAAAGAGCACAACAAAATAAACAGAAGATGCAAAATAACCATATTTTATCACTTTTTTTTTCCCTTTACAAACTCATGATGTTCTTTTTGTAATTTTGCATCATTCCCTTAATAATATAAATCAAATTATTTAGCTTCCTACAGTCTGATTTTTTAAGTTTTTATTTGTGTAAGAATTATTATTTACTACAAATTAGTATTTACAAATCACTACACCATATATTTATTATTATTATTATTCATCTTCTTATTATTATTAAATATAATAATAATAATAATAATATTTAATAGTAAATAATATTATCAGTAACAATAATAATAATAAAATTAATATATAATATTAAATGTAATAAAAATAATATTATTAATGATATAATGTTAATAATAATATCGATAATAATATTATTATTAGTGATAGTAATAATATTAATAATAATTTTAATAAAATTAATTATTAATATTATTTAAAAAAATGCAGATAATTATCTACAAATTTAGATTTATAGGTAATTACTTACTAATACTAATAAATATTTTGACACGTCATATCTTTGTTTTTTTTGAGATATGTGTGAATTATGGTGTTATTAATAGAAGAAAAGAATCATTTGACTAAAATCTTCTTTATACATAACAAAAAGAATGCAAAAAAATCTAGATAAAAGATTACCAACACCTAATTATGTTCTAAAACATAAAAAGAACATAAAAAAAAAAAAAGGATTTTACTTGTGAACCTATTAATCTTATCAAACAAAAAAACAACTATAACACTTATACATAAAATCATAGACATAACTTCCATGTTCTTAAGCTTCTTTGCTAAAGGATAAATCTTTAGATCACTCAATAGTATAATAATAGAGAGTAAATCATATTTGTAAATTTTTTATATTGTTAAATTTCTCTCACCCAAGAAATACTTAGCTCTTTTAGAGAATTTTTCTTATACTTTAACAAAATGACATTATTTCTTTAAATGATTTTGTCTACTCGCATATGTTAGAAGTGATAAGAAAAATAAAAACACTTACATAATATTCTTATTAATTAGAACATATTAAATTGTTTCTAAAACAACTAGACGTATTGTCTCAAACCATAATGAAAAAACAGTATTTCATTGCTTCAATTATCACAAGCTTACCTGCACTTTCTTGAGCTTACTCAATTTTTTTTTTAAATATTTCAAAATTGGTTCTTCAACAAGTAGATAATCTTATGAGAGTCTTTAACTTTTGCAAACTGGCTAAATTAATTGATATAAAGAGTTATTTTTTTGTTCACTTTTCTTTAGTTAATTTTCTTCCATGTAAGCAGATGCAAGAAAATATAAAAATTTACAAACAATAAATAAAATTAAAATCAAAATAATGAACGAAATATAATGAATTCATAATCTAAACAAAACATAATTAGTTTAACTTAATGAAGAGAAATACAAAGCCACATATATTTTTTAAAAAAATAAACACACCGCATATGTATAATGAAAATAAAATCTATCTCTGAAGAAAAATTAGTTTTATACCATAAAATTTTGAAGATAAGCGGCACAAATAGAAAAAAATATAAAAAATAAATAGTGAATATATACCTGCAGGAAAGTTTCTGCAAATTGGCTTATTATAAATAAATTTTAACATATAAAAAGTTTAATTTTTAAAATTCTTTTTCTCCTACAAAGTTTTAGGAAAAAATTGATTCAATTAGATATAACATTATTTTATAACGAAGTTAAAATAAATAAGAAATTTACGGATGTTTTAATTGTTACACGCATATAGCATTATTTAATATACATATGTACCAATATTGGTAATTATAATTATATTTTTACAATAATTATATATACATATCTACTTATATAAAACATTTAAAGTGATTAAAAAATACATTAAAAAAGTTAATTGTAAACTCAATGTGGAGAATATAGGTTAAATTTAATTTAGATATCAAATTACAAGATGATTGATGAATTAAATGAGTGAGAAAAAAAAAAAATACAACATACAAAATAATAATAATTTAATGAGGTTAAGATGGAGAATTCTTCTATAATTGCTGAAATTGAGTGAATTGCACATCAAGCACAGACTTTAATCTCTAATGACTTTGAGACAAACACAACCTCAAGAACCACTTGCTTCATTGCCATGGTCACGTGACTCTAATGGCTGCAGTTTTATCAGTGGTTTCTGTCAATAAAAGATTAAAAGCAGACATGCCTTATGCAGCACGCAAACAATTTTCAGCTTTATGGTTTTTCTTAATCTGTTTCTTAATTGTGATTGCTGCTATTCCTGCTATCATTAAGTAACATAATAAGAAAATATTTGTATTATAGAACCTTCACTACAAGAATACCTTACTTTTGTTTTGTTCTACAATATTGCAAAGTTTCGTTGAGTAACACAATCCATCAATTTTTCCCTTTAAAAAAGTGCTCAGCTTCTCATGATCCGTGTGAAATATAGAGTAAGAAAATAGTTCAACTAGAATAATGCAAATCCAGAATGAGTGGTAATGAGCTATTAGCCTATAACTAAGGCAAGCATCCACGATTGCAGCACATGAAACAGCAGAAACATGGCAAGTTAAGGATCCTCAAGGTTCTACGTCGCATGTTTTTATGCAAAGTGTTTTATGCAAGTATCTACACACAAACATAATCTTACAATTTAAGAAAAGGGTTTCTGACAATTTGGCTGAGCATCAAATTTTGTCTCCTGCTTGTAGTCTGCTCAGAGTCATATCTCTTCTGACACTGAGTGCATTGGTTTAAGAATTAACATTAAACTAAAACTAATTCTGTAGTTAAAGTCATGTTCCAAAATACCCTATGGCATAATATTATAAACGTTAGATGATTTCATTTCACCCCTCTGTGGGAGTTCATCTTTTCATGGTTACCGAAACACAACTATTTCTTTGATCTCTTTGAATTCAATCTATCAGGAGTTGATCAGGTCGTGCATTTTAACTCCTTACACGTTCTGTGCATTTACTTTCTTTTTTTTTTTTGATAGATACAGAGAAGCTAATTTGGGGATATCTTTTCTTTTGCAGCATTTGATCCATTGATAGAAACTGAACAAGAAAACATGCATGTAAGTTTCATTCCAGGAGAAGTACAGTATCTGTGGGATAATTGGGGCCTGGAAATGCTTGTACTATTGAGTTTCACCAACCAAGTGATCCTCACAGTGTATGGAAGCCGCAGAAAGGACATCCCAGGTATGAGGATAAGGTTTACAGTTTGGTTCACCTACTTGCTGTCTGCTTCCCTTCAAAAAATGATCATAGGAAAGCTTACAGTAATACCAGAAAGTGATCCAAACGAACGCAACATAAGACGTGAACTGAAGGCGCTGTTTGCACCATTGGTTCTGGTGCAAATTGGAAATCCAGATGCCATAACTGCATACTCAATTGAAGATAACAGATTGGGGCTGAGGCAGTTGCTTACCCTTGTTCTCCAAGTAGCTGTGGTGATTTGGATCATCATAAAGAGTTGGACACATTCAGAACTCTCTTTTCTCTACTTGCCATTACTTGTATCTGGACTAATCAAGCATGGAGAAGTTGTTTGGGCTCTAAAGTCAGCTCTTAGTAAAGGATCGGGCATAATCACCATTCGAGAGATTGATCAAGAAGCCAACATGCCTGCTTTATTCAGATTCCTTCCTGAGGATATTCCAAACATAGAGTTGATTTTGAAGGCGTATTACCGCTTTATCTCATTGAAGCCTCATCGTGAGAACTGGCTCTACCAGCCTCTGTATGAATCACTACCCCAAATGTCTATAGATGAGTATGCTCCAGAAGACATCTTCCACATCACAGATGCAGAGCTGAGCTTCATGTACGATGTGTTGTACACCAAGACACCTATAATCTATACCAAAGCAGGTTGTATTCTTCGGGTCTTAAGCTTTTTCAATTTAGTTCTAACACTGTGTGGATTTGCAGTCATATTTAGGCAAGACTTTTCACGCCATTGGAAAGCATGTTTTATAGTTGGGGTGTTAGGAGGAGCAGTTCTCATGGAGGCATACCAGATTGTACAATTACCTTTCTCAGATTGGGCCATAATTCAAATGATCAAGCACCAACGTCTTCCATTCATGATTCCATGCCTGAGAATTCTTGGACCCAGAGCCAGAAGTTGGAAAAGGTGGTCAAACTCATTGCCACAGTTCAACTTGCTAAACTTTTGCATTCATGACAAGCCAATAAGGTGTGGAAAAATTCTAAAATTTCGGGGCTTTGACCTGGGGTTGAGAAAGAACAGGTGTAGGACACGCATAAAATTTCCCCAAGAACTGAAAGTTCTGATGGTTCAAGAAATGAAAGAAATTGATGGAGTCAGAGGACTAAAGCACTTCAACCAACGAGGTGAATGGTCACTCAGCAGGTATGGCTCCCTCAATGATATCAAATGGAGTGTTAAACGAGACTTCGACAAGAGCATTACAATATGGCACGTTGCAACAGATATCTGCTACTATGCAGATGCTCATGCCAATGCTTCAAGCCCCAAAATCCAAATGGCCAGACTATTGTCCAATTACATGATGTACCTCCTAGCTATGCGTCCTCATATGTTGTCTACCACCACTGCTAAGATAATATTTCAACACACTTGTGACAAACTAAAGGGTTTGATGGTAGAGAAAGAACAATGTGTGAAAGATGAAAAAGAAGCATGTAGGATTTTGAGAGTGGAAAGAGTTCCCCAATATTTACATTCAGAGAGGAAATCAGAAACTGTTGTCACATCAAAATGGAACATGCTTCGGGATGCTCAGAGACTGGCTAGGAATCTGATGCTAAGGGAGAACAGATGGCAGATCATATGCAGCGTGTGGGTGGAGATGTTGTGTTATGCTGCAGCTAATTGCTCAACAGATTATCATTCTGAACAAATAAGGAGAGGTGGAGGTTTGGTAACACATGTTTGGATTCTGTTAGCTCACAAAACTGATAAATATCACATCAGTGACTAGTAATACATTTACCTGGTTTGGTTTCTTATAAAAGTGAATCTACATTTTGTTACCAGCAAGTACTAGAGGTTTTATAACAACATTCTTCTCTTTGCTTCAGTTTAACAGTTTGTAACATTATTATTTGTACGCATTTTGATTTTTTATTGACCATTTTAGAATATTCTAAAATACACTATGTGATGGAATTTTAGAAATCAAAATTCATATGTACGGAGTATAGCATGTGAAAACAATGCAATTACAAAATAATTGGTAATAAATGCATGCCTGTATTCATCTACATCTGAACCTTTCTTTCTTTGAGGGTTTTTCACCCAGCTTCTAGAAAATTATTGAGAGTTTATTTGAGTAAATTTTACATTAGATAAAGAATATTTTAGAAGGTAAAATTTATATTCCACCAGAAATCATATTTCAGAATAAGTGATTTGTCCAGGATAGGATTCCTAGAATATAAATTTTGTCTTCTAAAATATAAAACTTACCTTTGAAATAACGTATTTTGAAAAATATTTCAGATTTTAGAAAAAATATTCTAGGTTCCAGAATTCTAAATTTAGAAATATATTCCAAAATGCTAGATTCGGAAGCCCGCTGAATTATAAACACACAGGCTATTTGAGTCATTTTATTTAGCGATGCCCAATATATATATATATATATATATATATATATATATATATATATATATATATATATATATATATATATTTTTTTTTTTTTCATTTTCTTTTTATATTTTTTTTTTCTGATATATAGTTTGTTTAATATCTGCGTGTATGTTTACAACAGT
>Ga0099825_1008245_pt1 | contig 12406 bp, 7 predicted proteins | sample SiratroredBW_FD_76838 | JGI IMG/M metagenome (GOLD analysis project Ga0099825, IMG submission 76838) | Root nodule microbial communities of legume samples collected from California, USA - Siratro red BW | ecosystem: Host-associated > Plants > Roots > Nodule | place: USA: California | collected...
AAATATAATACAATACAATCGTATATATTTTAAATATTATTTTTAGTTTATTATATTTATGATTTTCAATATAAAACGAAGCATTGGAAATATATATATATATATATATATATATATATATATAAATTTTATATTTATATATATTTAATTATTATAGAAATAAAATATATTTTTTTTTATATTTATATTATATATATAAAATTATAAAAATTATATATATATATATATATATATATATATATATATTTCCAATGCTTCGATTTATATTGAAAATCATAAATATAATAAACTAAAAATAATATTTAAAATATATACGATTGTATTGTATTATATTTTATTATTTAAAAATTATTTTAATAAATTAATTTAAAAAATAGTTAATCGAATATCTATTTAATATTTATAAAGTATCTAAACACAATAAATTTAAAATACAATCTATTATATATATATAATCATATACATCATCTTATATTTAACATTTAACTATTTAAAATAATTTAGATATAATAAATTTTATATAAGTTCATTTTTTAAATAAAATTCATATAATAATTTATAATATTTATATATTATTTATCTTATTTTTATTTATTATATGACATACAAATATATGTACAAATATATTAAATATAGTTTCTCGTACTATCTTATATATTCTTAAATAATGTAACCTATAAAGATAAACATAAAAAAATATTAAAAAAAGTATTAAAATTTTAAAAATTAAAATACCAACTCTCACTATTTTCTTTTTATAAATAACTACATAATCTTAAATTTTCACTGTGAATAGAAATATATACCAAGAAGATTAATAATTATCGAACTCTAAATAAATAAATTTTTATAAATATTTTTCTTATTCTAAAAAAATAAGTAACTTTAAATAATTTTTATATATTTCTCTTTGCTTTTTTTACAAAAAATAAATATTATAAAAATTATATTAATTTTGCATATTTAATTAAGGTATTAATACCTTTCTGTACGTAATAATTTCAGAATCTAAATTTAGTTTTGAAGACCATTCCTTTTTTAAGAAGTTTTTCATAATGAACTATTACCGTGACTTCTATATTTTGAAAAGATTTTTATAGTCCGATCATGATCCGGTTGCAATAATATGAAAAAACTCAACTCAATATGAAGTTTGTAAAGAAAGCTTTGTGTCATTTTGTGTTGTCTTCGTTTGATAAAATATTTAATCTTGCATTTATTGTTTGAAGTCTTAACATTTGATCATTGTTGCTGTTAAATTATTATTTTGTTTAGTCATTTAAGTTTTCTATTTTATGTTATATATCCAGTTATATTCTAACTAGTATATATATATATATATATATGTTAGTTTGACTAACATTAAGAGTTGGATCATATATACTTATATAATTTGTATTGATCATTTATATAATTCTTTTTGTTTTTTCTATTTGAGTGTATTGTATTTTGTTCTTGTACGTGTTTATCCAGAAACAATTTTATGGATATATTGTTTTTCATCACATTATGTTTTAAGTGTTGTTGTTCTAAGTTTCTTAGTCTATCTAGTGCTTTATATGCTTTTCTATTATGCTTTTTTATGTGAATTTCTTAATCAAATGTCGACAAAATATTAGAAAAAATATATAAAGAGAGAATAACATAATGATGTAATAACTTATATCAATAAATTTTCGATGTTTACTTTCTTCTCTGTTAGTAATTTTTTCAAGTTGTCCTTACATCATTCTTCTTTCTTAATGTTTGATTTACGATTCTTCTTCCCTTAATGTTCAATCTTTTATTATTTATATTTTTGTGTGAATTTATTGACGAGATACCCAACAAGATCAAAAAGAAAAATAGATAAAAACATATATTAATAGATAAAGAAAATGTACTATGTTTCACATTTTCCTTTATTCTCCATGTTAGTAATTTCTCCAACTTGTCCCTGCATAATTCTTCTTCTCTTGATCTCTTGTTATTTGATTTTTATTGTTGATTAATTATACTTTATTTGTTTTTAGGATTTTTATTTTCAATCCTGATTATGGGGATTAAATTTGGTTGAAGTCCATAGGTCCATTATTCTAAACTCCGTTAATCTTAAATGCCCACAAATTGTTTATGAAATACCTTAAATAAAATGTGCTTAGAAGAGCTTATTTGAAATTCATATGATTCGAATGAAGTAATTTAATTTTTGTGGGAGAATGAGATGTAGTAGCTAAATGATGGTTCTTAAAAAAATCGGTAAAAGAATAAATAAATTTAAAAAGTTTGTGACTTAAATACCAATTAGTACTAACCTAAACAACAAGACAATAAACATTCTAAAACAATTCCAATCAACTTAACCCTTAAAATATTTCAATCAATATTTTGACAAACATAGATAAGAAACACCTCAATCATAATACATTTTCAAATAATCATTTCAAAGCATAAAGTTTTGCATAAAGTTTTGGTTAGAACTTACAATTTAAAAAAAAAAAAAATAGAAAAACTTACAAACTTAAAAAAAAAAAAATTGAATGTAAGCTTCACCGAATTGCGGTAAGTTTACGAAAATATGAATGTAAGTTTACAAAGGTTAAAAAAAAAAAAAAACTAACCTTTACACTAAAAATATTCAACTATAGTGAAAATGCCATAACCAAATTTTATAAATACAAAAAAATGAGTTTCATTCTTATCACATCATCATTATTATTAAATTATTTTTATTTTCTTCCTTCTTGTTAATGTCACTCATAAAAGAACCTCTCACTCTCACATTTATAGTGTTTGGACAACTTAGCTCTCATTCTATTTGATAGAAAGTAAAAAAAATAAAAATAAAAAAAGTGTGATTGGGTTTACATGATTGTTAGAAGCACAATAATTTAGAAAGTTCATTCACCAGAGTGTGTCAAATGTTCTACCTAAACATTTAATGTGTTTCAAATAAGTTCTTTGTAAAGTAAATATCTTTTATCTATTTGTGTATGTGCCAAAATGTAGATTATAATGAATGTTGAGTATAACACCAATAGAAGTGAACTTTTTCATTTTTATACTATCCATTCTCCCACACCCACCAATTTGGATGTAGCTACTCCTTTATCATAGATTTTACAGTTTTCTCTTATAAGACACCTCCCACACCCATTTCGAGCATAAACAGAAACTTGGATAGAATTTTTATACTATCGCATATCTCGTACCCATCTTTAGATACAATCATACCTTTGTAGATAAACTTCTAATGCAATTGTCTCCTCTAACATGTATCTCACATCCACATGAACAAACCTCTAATGTTATTTATACACTTTTGCACATGATAATATTTAACTAAGTATATATTAAAACTAATTTTAATATAAAATTCATAACTCAATCACAAATTGTATAAAGTCTTGTGTTTGTATTTTCCTTATTTAAAAAAATATACTATTAGCATGTTGTTTGTCAAAGCAGACTTATGTCTAATAATTTGTCAACTTTCCTAATCTTGGATGTCTTGTAATATTTTTAAAAGTTGTGACATTATCTCAAGGTAAACTAATTGTTGGTATGATTGGTGTTTTCATGTCTTATTAGTTTACTTGTGATAATTCTTTTATCTTAAATATTGAAAAGTTAATATCATTTATCGTGATAACATTGTTTATAATATGATCGTTTTTCTTATTTGAGTCAATATGATCTTTCTTTTATTTGAGTCAAAGAGTAAAGTTGTAAGAGGAAAATTGTGTTTATAATAACATTTATCAACTCTGTTCTTCTATGCGTTGTTTTCTATAGTGTAATTTTTTCTCCTTTTTTTTATAGGATTTCTAATTATTAGAATAAGTATTACCTCTACGCTAAAGTATAATATTAAGTAAAAGTATAATGTTAAGTAGAGGTTTTATGTGTGTTAATATAAATTTTTTCAAGATATAAGTTTTATGGTAAGTAGAATCAATATAAATTTTTTCAATATATTTTAAGAAACACATGAATCTCTGTTTTTGACAACAATTTTTATCAAATTATTGTTGCATTTAACATTATATGTGCATATGGGAATTGACCTCAAAAATTCAAACTATTCTAAAGAATTTTTAAATTTGTAAATCAAAACCATTTTTATCCATGTTTAATATAATGTATTTCCCGTAACAAATATGAAATCCAAAAATAATCTCTTTTAAAAAGTCTTTTTCTGAAATCTTATCTTCTGAAAGAACATTTGCATACATTTGCATGATCAATATAAATTACACTTTGTGTAATCTACAAAATTATACGGGTAACCCAAAAACTCGCTATGACATTGCATATTTCTCGTGCATAAAAAAAAATATTACCTTATTCCTAAACAACAATCCCTCTAGATAATGAATTTCATTTTTTTTATACCAATGCATGTTCCATGATTTTGCTGTACAAATATAATAATTTGTTTCATTCAATTGAAGCATAAAAAAATCATGCCAAAATTTTCTCCTAACGAAGATATTACATATTAGAAGAATTTTGTGATTAATCCTTTGCACTATATATATCACTAGTAATAGATTCCATAGAGAAAGAACTAAATAGCTGAGTGATCAAGAAAACACAATATAAAAGAAAATAAGAAAAGACCTTCAACATGTTATAAAAGAGGAGAGATAATAGAAGTGGAGCAAAATTAACTTCCTCTAATACTATATTGCAAACTGCAAGTCTATAGAAAAGCATGAAAACTTATCCATAGAGAATTGTACAGTGAAGACAAGAAAAAAGATAAAGAAAAAAGGTAGTTCTATTCATACAGATCATATATATAATATTCTAATACTACAGTCACAAAACACAAAGTACTTGCAATATATTATAAGTTCTTTTCACTTTCCCAAGGAAGAAAAGAAAAAGGAAGAAAAGAAAAAGGATTGGAAGATGGTTTTCTGATATGAACATATTGCAACCGCAAATTTCTTCTACCTTTTGATGGTTCTTAGGATTTGAGTTTGGAATTATCCTATTCAATTGCTAGAGGAGAAAGAGGGACACTAGCAATTTATATTTCAAATAGGGACAAATTAGTAAAACACTTAATGCTATAAAAATAAGTAATTTAATTTTTTTATTATTGGTGCTGAAGTTTGAAACATCAATTCTGAGGCAACAATATACCGATAACATATGGAACACATTACGTGGTGAAGATTCTCTGTCATATATATATATATATATATATTAAATTAGTATGTTTAAAAATTAAAATTAATTTTATCAATATATGACTTAAATTTTAAAAATATATTTTAGTTTTTAAATTTTAAATTTGAAATTACATTTTTATTTTAGGTCTTTATTTAGAATTCATTTTTCATAGAAAAAGTTGAAAAAAAGGATAGTGTAACTAAGAATTAGGTAAAGTTTATGGAAAAGACAAAATAATTTGATGGTTTTAAAGTTTTAGAAAAAAAAAACAAACAAAACAAGTAAAATTTACACATAAAATAAAAAATAAAGAAAAAACAAAATGAGTTGGGAGCCGACGCACTAATTTTTGTTTAATTAATATTACAATTTTACTTTAACATTTAAATAAAAATATTTTTTAAGTGGTAATATAGGTCCAATCTTATTAGCTTTAAATGTGACTCGTATAAAGAAGAAAAATGAAGTTATAAATAAACTAACAAGTTAATCCAAGCTTCAAAAAATTTAGCCATAATGTAACTTCAAAATTTGTGTCTTCTAAATAAATAAGTTAAAAATGAACAATACTTTTGCACAAGTTATATCTAAACTTTGCGTTTGACTGTTCATTTAATATTATAAATGAATACTTAAAGTAATAAGTACATCAATTATGTGCCCAATTAAAAAGAGGGAAATGTAATGAATAATTTATTCATGTTGTATCAACTACTGATAAAGTAAAGAACTATCTTTGTAGTTGGTTAGTATTGCCTCGTACAGACACAACACTAATAATAATATTAATACGAGCATCAAGATAATAATTTAAAATGAAACTTGTGGGATTTTTATTTATTTATACTAAATTGATTTAAATAATTGTTTTTTTCTGACACAGGGTTCAATCATTCTTACGAGGTAAGACATTTTATCTTTTATGTGGTATATACTATACATGGATACATGGTTAAGATATATTGGACCGGCATACATAGGTTGAAATAATGTGGATTGTGTTTAATGTTTATTGAAAATTTAAAATGACTAATAGAATTATTTATAGTTTGTGTTATTAAAATTAATTTAAGAAGACGTAATAATTGAGGTCTATAATGAACAATAGTATCGCTTGTTTTTATAAATAGATTGACATTATCTTATGAAAGATACATTTTTTGAACTCATATTTAATATTTCGAATGTTAAATATGTAATTAAATGTTGGAAAAAAATTTATAGGTATTTTCAATTCTCATTAAAATCGAAGAGGATACTACAAGTAAAATTTTCTGAAAAACAAAACACACGACACTTTTGTGGTTCATATAAGAATAAGAATATGTGTGATAAGAGAAAATAAAAGAAAAAAATAAAGAAATAAGTGAAAAATAAAAAATAAAATTATATTTAATTAAGTAAAAAGAATAAAAATAAATAAAAAAATAAGATATATTTAATTTTGTTAATAAATTTTTTTTCTTTTACTTACTATTGAAATATAAATAAATACATTAATTAAGTGAATTAATAGTATTAAGTTTAAATCATAAATAATTTATTGTTTATAATAATTCTATAATATCTCACCACAATTTTTTTAAGATTACAAGTTTAATCATTTGAGATATTTTTTTTTTAAATTCAATAATTTTTTTATTAGCAAAAAATCAAGTGAATTGGGTGGAATATTTTAGGAGTATTCATACCATTCTATAACTAATATGTCATAGATATTAAATAAAACAAGATAGTCCATGTAGTACAAACTTAAAACAAGTTCTTAGACTTAATTTTAGTATTTAAATTTCTAATTACATTGTTTGACCCGCAGTTGTATAACAAAATAACATGTCAGTTTGATCTTATAACACGAAGCCCTAGTTTCTAGCTGCATATGTCCTTATACAACTATGGTTGCAACACCATCTTCTTCCTATCTTCAATTTGACTCAGGATGTTCTGCTACCTCCTTAGACGGTCTGGGTTATAGTTAGGCCATCCTAACAGTAACATTACTAATAATGTACAACAAGCTCAGGTACATATGTGTTAATATTATTAGTTGTGGGTATAGTTTTATAGAGTATGTGAGCAATTACTCCAAGGTCATTGTCTATGCATTATCTTTTTTCCTTGCCAACTTACTCCTAACTAAGCCCTATCTTGCACATTCTTCCCCTTCAATGCCAGAGTCAAAATTTTACATCATTTTAAGATATTGGATTGGGCACATGGACGAATCAAAGTATGTACAATTGACCTTAGGATTTTTTGTTTCAACCATACCCAACCTTTCAGTTAGGCCATACATATGATTTCGTCTTCATCGACCTTCCCATGCCTAAAAGTGACTCTGTGATTTCATAGTTCCCACACCAGTACTACCTATACTCCCTTCCAAACCCTACTTTGTTTAAGGTTTAGTTCCACTGGATTAAACTATTCAAAATGATCCCTTATGCTATTTGCCTCACTAAGTTAACACCCACCCATCTATCACATATATCCCAAACTCTTTGTACTACCATGCATGTTATAAACAAGTGATTTATTGTCTCTAGTTGTTCCTGACACAGTGGGCACATATTATTACTTAATGATATTCTCCTTTTCTCTAAGTTTTTCTTAACAGGAACTCTATCCAGAACTGTTTTCCAACAAATATTTAAGGCAGTTGATAATACTTTTAGACTCCATAATTGTTTCAACACCTCACTTTCTTGTATATTGATGACATCTTGTATGACATTATATGCAGTTTTTACCGAGTAATTTCCCTCAACTTCTTCATTCCCTACCCATGAATCTATGGCATTTCTCCGACAACTTATGTGTCTTATTTGTTGCAGTAGTTGTTGTTCTAGATCTTCTTCCCATGTTAGTCTTGTCCTCCTCCAACTCAAGTTTCATTTCTAGATATTATTTCCCTATACTATTTGATCCTCAACTATGCTTTCTTTACAACTAGAGAGTAGGAATAATCTAGGAAACTTATCTTTTAGAGTGTAGTTTGCAACCCACTTATCTGTCTAGAATCAAATTCTTGATCCATCCCCCAGTGACCATTTGACCCTATTATCAAACTAATTTAAAGGCTTCCCTTCCTCACATGCTAGTCGAAGGTCCCTCCACCACCAAGACTGATTTTTTGTCATGTTTGATGACATTGAGATCCCTCCAAGATCCATATTTGATTTTAACACCTCCAACCATAATCTATTTGTTTTCGTGCCTAATCTCCATTTCCATTTGACTAATAGAATATTAAAGTTGTATACCTCTTTAACACCTAACCCACCTAGCGTTTTGGTTTTGCACACATCTTTCCATTTGACCCATGATATCTTCCTATCATCATGACCCCACCCTTAAAAAGAATTGCAATTGCAACTTAGTTATAACTTTACATATACATTTAGGGGCTCTAACCATAGATAGAAAAAATAGTGGTAATGACGATAAGACGAATTTTATGAGGCACACACGGCCAGCAAAAGCCAACACCTTAACCTTCCAACTAGAGAGTTTTTTCTTAATTTTTTCTAAGAACATGCACTCAAAATTCTTTCCTATTAAGATTGGAAACCTATAGTCATTTCCAAGTATTTAAACAAAATTTGCATCCGACCACAATTCAAGATTGTGAAGTGGTGGTTCAATTTACTCTTATCAATACCAATTGCTCCAATTTGACTTTTATGAAAATTGACTGTAAAACCCAAAACTAACTCAAAACACCTGAGAATACTTTTTATAGCCATTCAATCCTACTCTTACTCCTTCAAACATGTTCCTATTCGATCCTACCTAACCAAACATGTTAACCCTTCTACTACAATTAGGAATAGGAAATGTGTCACTAGATCAGCTTGCCTTAACTCCCTTCTTGGTTTATATTCCTTTGTGGGGCTCTTATTCATTAAAATAAAGATTGTAGATAATTCCAAACACGATTTTATCCATTTAACCCATTTGCTACAAAAGTCTAGCTTACCCATATTGTAGTATAAATGATAGGCTTTCTCATACTCAACCTTAACTATCACCCCACATTTCTTTCTCATTTTGATCTCATCAATAACTCATTTGTTACCACGATACTATCAAGTAGTCTTTGACTGCTTATGAATGCAAATTGGCTACTATAGATGACTTTTGGAAGTATTAATTTAAGCCTATTTATGAATATCTTAATTATGATCTTGTACAAACAACTCATTAAAGAAATAAGTCTAAAAGTTCATTGAATTTTCTTTCTTAGACACTAATGAATGCCATTATAATCTCTAGATACATAGCTAGACTCTTTAGAAGTTTTTTACTACTTTTATGACATTCCTTGATTGTTGTCCAATTACTTTTTGTGAAAATTATAATCATCAGGACTTTTTGATCTTATTTTTGTTTCTATATTAACTAGTTGCCTCTATAATTTTTTTTTCTTTAAATTCCTTACATAAGTGACTATTATCCTCGTCATATATAATAGAAAATTTTATCTTGTCTATACTCAACTCGTATTGTAGTTAAAATCTATTTTAAAAATATTATCTCACTTTATTTTTCACTGATTTTTCACACCATTCACTATTTACATGTACATTTTTAATTTCATTAATTATCCTACTTGAATAATAATATTTTGAATTGGTATATCTCTCCAACAACCATTCTACCTTGATTTTTTTTTATTCATACTTAATTCTTTTAGGATGTACAACAACTATAACCTGTTTTTCATTCTACCTTGATTTTTTTTTATTCATACTTAATTCTTTTAGGATGTACAACAACTATAACCTGTTTTTCCTCGTGTTCTCGTTCAAAATGTTATCATTATCTCTTTTATCTAACTCTTCAATATATCCTTAATGACTTGATATATTACGAATTTGTCATTAAAACACATCACTGGATGTAGTGTATGTTTGGATAACTATTAAAATTAAGTATACTCTATAAAGGAAAAACAACTGTATATTGATTTGACATTTAATATGCAAACTCGTAAGTGTATAACTGGATGTAGTGTATGTTTGGATAACTATTAAAATTAAATATACCCCATACAATTACACCCAAAAGATCGAAAAAGTGAAACTAAAAAAGTAGACAAAACTATACATTGATTACATTCAATATGCAAACTTGTAAGTGCATAAATTAATATTTCTTTTACTCCTATATGAAACGTTATGACACATAGTTAAATATTAAATAACTAATTTATTTAAACGATGTTATATTAGAAACATTAACATTATCTTAAGTCACTTTAATAATGGAAATTCATGTTTATATTTAAAAATCCCCCATTATCTAAGAGTTGAAGCTAATAATAATTTTTATATATCATATTTTCTTAATTTATTTAATTTTTTAAAAACACAATCATGAATAATAATAACTTAAATACAATTATTGGCATTAGCAATATTATTTCAAAATAGTTGAATTACCAATTCCATTTAATTATTATTTATTGTTGATTAAAAAGTCTTGTATTATTTTAAATAGAGAATTGTAATTTCTTAAAATATCATTTCTATTTTCTTTTAATTTCGTCGTATAATTTTGTTTGGTCTTAAATATTGCCGTCTCTATTCGCTTAAGCAAAGCCTCTCCTGAATAAAATTTTGAAAAACTTATCTTTCTTGTTTTCTAACTTAATAAACTCAAAAGAAAATGAAAAAGAAAACACGGAAAATTAATTCAGACAACTTAATTTTTTCAAAATAAGGCTAATTTAACTAATATGAAGATAAAGAGATGAACAAAAATGAACAAGGATATAAGAATGAAAATATCTCTTTGTTTCTGTATTTCATCAAAAATAGAGAACTGAATATATACAAGTATTGTATCCATTATAGGTATAGCTAAATAAAGAAAACAAAATAAAATTATTACAATATGATAATGTCATAAAAACAAATAAGCAGAATTGATGGTAATTTGATTCTATCATAAAGACAAAATCACATAATTAGTTTCCTTCTAGAAGCCTCCTATCCATATCCTCTGAAACCCCCTGCAAGCTAGAAAACAAATATTGATGACACCCAGCTTGGAACAAATATTCTTGAAAGACTGAGGACTTAAGGCTTTGGTATAAATGTCTGCTAGTTGCTCTGTGGTGGAAATGGGAAGCAAATGAATGAGACCCTTCTTCAATCTTTCTCTTATAATGTGACAATCTATTTCTATATGTTTGGTGCGCTCATGAAATACTAGATTTGCTGCAATTTATCTTGTTGAGTCATTGTCACAATATAAAAGAGATGGTTGCTCAAAAGGAACTTTCAAATCTTGAAGAAGATAGACTAATCATTGAATTTCACAAGTAACAGTAGCCATTGCCCTATATTCAGCTTCACAGGAACTTTTTGATATCGTTCCTTGCTTTTTTTATTTCCAAGATATAAGGGAATTTCCAAGATACACACTAAAACCAGTCACTGATTGTCTTGAATCACTACAGGTGGCCCAATCACTATCACAAAAAGCTTTGAGATTGGCAGAACTGCTGGATGAGAAAAATAAGCCAAGACTTGGAGCTCATTTAATATATTTTAAAATTCTAAATGTTGCATGATAGTGAGCAATTGTAGGTTTATCAAGAAACTTAGAAAGTTGTTGAACAGAAAATGTGATGTCAGGTCGGGTATTAGTGAGATACATAAGTCTTCCAATCAACCTTCAATAGGCATGAACATCAGTAAAAGGCACACTTCCAGTAGAAGACAATTTAATAAGATTATCCATAAAAGTAACTACAGGTTTGCAGACTAAAAGACCTGCATCTGTTAATAATTCTAATGCATATTTCCTTTGATTCATCATTATCCCTTTCTTACTTCTTGCTACTTCAAAACCAAGAAAATATCTTAAATCACCAAGATCTTTTATCTTAAATGTCTTATTCAAAGCATCTTTAACTCGATCAATCTCTTCTTTATCATTTCCTGGCAAAATTATATCATCCACATACACCAATAATGCTGTAAAAGATCCTTCAGAAGAATTAATAAATAAGGAATAATCATTGATAGACTGAGTATATCCCACAGAAATTAAAAAGGATAACAATTTAGCAAACCACTACCTGCCAGCTTGCTTAAGGCCATATAAATCCTTTTTTAATTTACAAACTTGTCCTGGTTGAATAGAAGCCAATCCAGGAGGAGCAACCATGTATACATCTTCTTTCAACTCTCTATGTAAGAAGGCATTATTTATGTCTAACTGTTTTAACTCC
>Ga0099825_1008248_pt1 | contig 12402 bp, 16 predicted proteins | sample SiratroredBW_FD_76838 | JGI IMG/M metagenome (GOLD analysis project Ga0099825, IMG submission 76838) | Root nodule microbial communities of legume samples collected from California, USA - Siratro red BW | ecosystem: Host-associated > Plants > Roots > Nodule | place: USA: California | collected...
AAAAAAAAAAAAAATAAAAAAAAATAAAAATAAAAAAAAAAAAAAAAAAAAAAAAAAAAAAAAAAAAAAACATAAGATAAGTTGTAGATTTTTAAAAGACTTTAACATAAATTTCAATTAAAACAAGTTAATAACATCTGGAATCTTTAATATTTTATTTATTTCAATGTATTAAAAGATCAAGTTTCTACAAATAACTTAAATCTAATGTCACTCATCACAAAAGTTTTACTGACCTCCACATAAACATTTAAATAAGAGATCTCACTCATCATATTATCTTCATTGTGGTATCTTTCTATACAACTACATGAACATATGAACTAAGTCTCATTATATGACGGGATAAATCCATATGACCTACCAGACCAATTATCTTTCAAACCACAAACTCAGTCATATGAACATCTCTCAACTCTTACTAATTGATAATTTTCATCTATATGATTCTAATATATTAGTAGAGTCAAGATATCTCCTACTAGATGAACCTCTAATTCAATACATACCCTAAACAATCTCAACATAATATTTCTTTTTCTAAAAAATATTATGTCTAAATCACACTTTAACATGGTTCATATTTTATATTATTCATCAATATATCATACAATCATACATAAATTAGATTTTATAGCATGTTAAAAATTCTAAAAGAACTAGAAATATATATATGCAAAACTTGCAATTCTAGTCCAATGAGTCTCAGACTTGCCCACCAACCAACTCCTTGGACTATAAGTTCGCCCAACGAGTCTTAAGTTCGCCCAACGAGTCTTAAGCTCGCCTAATGACCAACTATTAGAACCAAATTTTTCTAACGAGTATGGTTCGCCCAACAACTAATGCTCTCGAATTTTTAATTCTCTTAATTTCGTCCAGCGAGAACACTGCTCACCCAACTCCCAAACCAGTGGGACTAAATTCGTCTATCAACTAATGCTCTCGAGTTTTCTAATTTACAACTTAGTGAATCTGCATAATTTTACAAAAAGCTATAGAATTTTGAAATTGATCCAAGTGACTCAAGAGGTTTTTTCATATCTTTTTCTACTTGTTTCCAAACTATCATTTCCAGCTTGAGTCAATGGGTTATATTCAAAGTTCTATGACAATTTGAGTAACATACCTATTCTACATATAATTCAAACTAATTCATTTTCACATACTTAATCCGAGATTCACCAATAATATTCATATTTTACCTAGACCAAACCAAATTAACAACCAGATTCAAAATAAATAACCTATCTTGTTTAACTTAATCTACATATCAGGCTATATTAGGCTAAGTGAGACTATCTACTCATTCAATTAACATTTGTTTTACTAAGAAGACAAAACTTGAAAGAGAAATTGAAACAAGTAATCATATTATACCTTTTTTAACTTATGGCATTATTGAGACTCAATTCTAACTTTCCTTATCTGATTAGATGACTGAATACCTGAAAGGAGTTCCAACTCCCAAAAGGCACACAAATAAACTAATCTACATCACAGAGTCATGATCAATAATTATATCACATCATTAGGACTCTGAACTAATATAGACTAATCTTAGGACTAAAAACCTCACATGCAAGACACATGTTTCTAGGTATACAGGAAAATGGAAAACTGACTCAAAGGAAAAAGGAACACATAGGAACTTACTCTAAATAAAATCTAATCGAACAATTTTACTTTATTCCCTGTTAGGAGTCAAAAAGTGGCCTTTGATTTTTCTATTTATATAAATTTTTCACTTTAATAATAAAATATTCCAATGTCATTTTAATTGTACTACTTCTACTCTAATAAATTCTTACCACATAACTACTAAAATCATATAAATAGTTAAATTTAGATAAAATAATTAGAAATTCTAATAAAATATTAAATTTTGTATGTTTTATATTTTTTGTTAAAATTGACTTAACATTAAAAAAAATCATATATTGTTTCTAGATAATTAAGATAGTTGTCCATTATATTAAATCATAATATGAGCCTTGTAGATCTAGTCTTGACTTTAGCAAATTTTTCCTGAGTTGATTGATTTATCTTCTGATGTTTTTTTTTTTATCTTTTATTAAGTTTTCAAGAAGTCCCCTATTAAATTAATTAGACTTGCTGCTATCACCTTTTCTGCTTGGATGAATTGAAGAAGGAGAAATTATTTTAGGTTTCAACAAGATATTAGCATTCATATATTGATTCTATACAAAAATACGTCAGAATATAAGGTAATTCTTCTAATAAAGCAATAAATAATGATATTACTGACTCTTCTTTTTGTTTCAAATTTTTGTGTGTGTAAGTACTAGCTAGATTTGGAAAAGCTTCTCATTCAATTCAGGTGGTCTGGTACTACCCTTTGACTGGTTGAATTAACGTTAACACGAATGGTAGTGTCAGAGATTCACTGATATTGGTTATGGACGTTTATAGTTGAATACTGATTTTATATTGGTTTGTCAAGCTTTTACCTCAATCCAACTTGCTCCTTAGTCTATTAAAGAAAAATGAAATAAGTGTTTATCCTTTTATAAAGAAATAGATTTCAAAGTTTCATATCTTTTTAAGTAAGATAATCATTATACTAATAAACTTTTTTATTTAGAATTAAACAATAAATTTAATTTCTTTTAATACAATAACTTATCTTTTACTATTATTTTAGATTTTTTTATAATAGATATAAACTCTCTGTGTTTTGTTTTGTTTAAGTTCTTTTTGAGAATTAATTTTGTCTCTGAGTTTGGTCTAGTTTCCCATTTATTTTTTTTTCTTTTTTATAATATGTTTCTTTTTGCCGAAAAGACGTAATACACATTTATTCAATTTAATCTTATATTTATATAGTTTATTTGAATTGTTCTTATATTATTGAAAAATTATAAATAAGTTTCCTATTTTCAAGTTAACACGTCAACTTAATTTCTTTCAATACATTGTTTGATAAGGTCGTTTGTACCAATTAATGAAAAAGATATAATACTACTAATTTACAAATTAAGAGATTTAATTAAAACTTCTAATAATTTAAAAGTTAAAGTGAATAAATTATATAAATATAGAGAATAAATTATTAATTTAACCTTTAATTAATAAACTCAATGTAAAAAATATCCAGGTAGTCTACACTTAGAAAACAAATGGAATGGTGAGCAGTTTCAAATCTAATTACTAAAACTGTTTTTTTTTTCATTCGTATTAAAATAAAAATTACAAATTTATCATTTATGATCATTTATAATCTATTATTAAATAATAAAATAAAAACTCTTCATATTGTACTATTAATATATAGACTTATCCTTGGTTTGTAAATCCTCAATTTTATATATTCATTTCTAAGTTAGACTCTTACCATTATCAATAGTCTGTATAAGTAGAAAATTAAGACAATAAAAATACTATTCAATAAAATATCAGAAAATAGTTTTAGAAATTATCCCTGCAAATGGATTCATAGAAGAAAATAAGTTAAAAACTAAAATTAATTTGAATATAATTTTGTACATGCACCCAACTAAAAAATTAAGAGGGAGGCAGGTACTCACAAGCCACAACCAAACCATTTTATATTTTCATTTTTTTACAATATTTATATTATCCTCCAACAAATTTTTGGGGCTCAGAGTTTTGAATTCCAGTAAAAATGTGAACTTGAAGCAAGCTAAAATTTTGGAAATAATGATAGTAATAGGTAGTATTTGCTAAAATTGAAGAGAGGGTTAACTTAAAATGCCTTGTTTGTACAACATGTCACTACCTTCCACTGGTGATTGGCCTAATGTTGGATACCTTTTTAGCTGATCTACTGCATCAGATTTCACCACAACCCCAGCATGCCAATGCCATGGTTGAAGGTAAGTTGAATCAATGGATGAGGACCATGAAGATGGATGAAGTATCACAGATCCCCAATCTCTACTTCCAAACCTTGCTTCCCTTAATCTTCTTCTCACCAACAAGCCTCCCAAGTCTTGTTTCTTCATTTCTGATACACTTCTCAGTATTGAAATGCAAAGCAGAAGCATCAGCACTGCATCTTCTTCGGGCGATACTTCAACAACCAATAGCCTCCAATTTAGAAGTGCAGTGGCTTTTCCATCTGGGTTATCTTCTGTGAAACGTACTACTGTTAGAAAACAATCCTCATCTTCCTCTTCCTCAATCTCTTTCTCCTTTGACTCTATTCTCATGTCTTCACCTTTTCTCTTTGACTTTGTTTTCTTTACTTGATATTGCCTTTGCCTCCCTCTCAATAACTGCACCTGCAATTGATTATTGCAACTTAGGATTCAGCCAAATTAAGAAGCAAAAAAATTGCATTTGTTTCAGGATAATATTTAGGGAAGTTGACACTCTACCGATGACTCTGGAGAGGTTTGATTTAGCAAACTAAAGGTGAGACCTGACACTGATTGTGATGACTCCCATTGTATTGTCAGTTCATCTCCTGTTGAAAAGTTCCATGCAGCTTTACATTGTTCGGTAGCTTCCTTTGGCTTTGCAGTGGCCACCACCTTCTCTGTACTAGACAGAAACAAAACTAGAAAATATTAATAGACTGAAACAAAACAGGAAAATATTTGAGATTTGCTCTAAAAGAAGGGGAGCAGACATATATAGCATCGTATAAAAAAGATGGAGACATAAAGACATGCAGTTAAGTCATTGAATTTTCCTGTTCTTAAGTAATACTTCACAAGACCTAATATAGATAAATTATAAAGAAAGAGATAGGACCAAGGCTTAGTAGAAGCCGAACATAATATCATATAATACAACTAATTTAGGAGGGAAACTAGCTTTGACAAGCCTTAAAGGCTGATATTTTATTCCCAATGTGTTAGAAAATATAATCCCTCAGCGGCCAACGTAAAACATTATCCGAAACATATTGTGTTAGAAAATATACACTAACTTCAGACAACTTTTGAATCTGGACTAATGTGAAAGAAATAAGACTTGAGAGCAAGATATTTCAAAGCAGAAGTATGGTTTTCTTATTCAGACCAATATCAATTCTTACTTTCTAGTTTATTTTCTGACTCGTGTCCACAATCCTGAAAGGAAGATAAGACGAGACAAATACAATGACCATGATTAAATTTATGTAATATGTACATAAAACATACCAGGGGCTCTACCAATGGAACCAGCAACATAAGACCAAGATCCTTCACGTATCTCTATAATCCTATCTTCCCATTTAACAGCTGAAGGAGCTTCACTACCTCTTCTCCAAAATCCTCCTCCTACCCTGTAGTTCAAACATTTGCCTGTTAGTTAGTACAAAATGCTATTAACCATGCCAACTATTTCTCAATAGAAGAGTTGAAGAGGTTCACCTAATTCTAACAACAAAACACACTCTCCCTGCATGATCAAGAACAGTGCGAGACAACCATCGCCCTTCTTGTGGACGATAACTATTCATTTTCAGAATCACATCAGATATCATTGCCCCAGAATCGTCAGTGACTCGATCAGGTACACATTTCAACAAGTACGGTACTTGAACTGGTGGAGTTATTGATGTAACAACATTCACCTGTTGACTAATTTCCTTTTCCAAAGTTAAAGAATCTGCTCTCAATAAATCATTCCAGCTGAATGAAACCGTGTCCAACAGGCTACTTCCTCTTATACATTTACCACCACGGCGACGAAACTCAAGCATAACTCCCTTCGTCCCAAATTCACAGTATAAGTGCCAAGCTTTTTTCCATGAATCATTGGTGAAATCGGAGAAGGCTTTATCTAGCTTCAGTTCACTATGACACCTTGTTATTCGGAGGCGTAAGAAATCACGGTTTATATCCTTCTGCAATGTTCTTATTCTTTGCTTAAGTCTCACGAACACACAAGCCTGCATTGTAAAAATTAGCCGCACTTCATTCTTGTGCAATACTGTCACGTATGTCCATGATATTCTGTTTCAAGGATTGTTTGAAATATTTGTTATATATTGTTGCATCACTATCACTTATACTCTATTGTACAGAAGCTTTGGGTAAGTTCATCATACATGTATGTATGAAAATATTACAAACCAAAACATCTGAGTGATATAGCAAAGAAAATTCCTGTTTAGGAAACTCAAGCAAATGAATGTAGCTATAGGATTATACCTTTTCTACAACCAAATTGATAGTGGTGTCTCCTAACATTAACCGCACAAAAACTACTTCATGTTATTTATCACAAAGACTTGAAAGAAAAAGAGCAACCCGGTACACAACAATCTGACAAGTATACAAGAAAAGGACAACATTAGAAGCAGAGAAAGAGAGCAAGAAATTGACCTCAAGTAAAAATCTTGGAAGCATGGACTTGTATTTTGTATTGACATCTGTGCCTGATTCTTCCCAATAGACAGGGGATTCGATTGAGGTAACACCTTCCAGTGTGAAAGGCACCTCTCCACCTGCTTTCTCATAAGGTTGATTGAATGCCCTATCCCACAATTTCTTAGTTTCTTCAAACTCCTTTTCCTTCGGGGTTTCAGACAGAGTTACCACCTTCCGCAGATCACTTTCTACAGCTAATGCTCTCAAATCTTCAAAATACACTGTTGGGTAGCTCTACTCCGTTAAAAGGAAACAGTTGAAAGAATATAACAGAGAGTCAGAAAGAGGAATTGAAAAAATTAACATAGGGAGAGAGTCATCAAAAGAACAAATAGCTACGTAAATGTCATTCTGGTGGCTACTTCATCAGCGAGTGCGAAATTAAGACTTAAGATATTGAATGTGAAAGCATTTAAGAGGAGAACGAAGGGCAACAAAAAAACACACCTGGTGGGTCAGCCACATTAAGAGGATGTCCGAAGTAGGAACAAAGCGCGAAGAAAACTCACGCGAAAACCTCTGCAGCATGAACAAGAAAGCCCTGTATCGCTGTCTCGCGGCAATCAAGTACACAACCTCAGACCTGTACGGCTCTACGAACATGGAGCACAACAACAACCTCTGCTTCTCAACTTCCTTAAACAGACCCTCCTTCAAACTCCCCCCAACAACCTCGCCACCCGAATCCTGCGAATCCGAACTCGCCTCGTTCTCAAACGACTCCAACGGGTATCTGCCGCTCCAAATCCCCATGCACCGCATCAACGCGTACTCTCTGTTCTCCTCGTCGAAAATTCCCGCTCTCCCTATCAGCTTCGAGAACCTCGTCTCGCAGTATTCCCTGTAACTCACCTAAAACGGTAAACAACATTACAAACTGAATTTTCTTTTTCTTTAATTTTCACGAAAACAAACGATAAACGAACTCACAGGGTTTAAAGTGTGACAGAACCAAACCCATTGGACGTCAAGCGCAGGAAGAATTACAGGAGGAGCAGAGTCGGGAAGCGTGAGATCAGCAATCAACGGCATCCATAAATCATGGTACCTGCAAAAACGCTCCACCGTCAGATGAGTTTACTTAACCAAAGGGAGGTGTTTTTGCTCCATAGAGTTTACCTTCTTATGGCTTCCACCATAATGGACGTGTGGTGAAGCCATGCCGAATCGGCCACACTCCTCAAGAAGGCGATATTTCGCCTGGCTGCCGACACGAGATCGATCCCGAGCCGTATCGCTGCGATTTCCGGCAACTCGCCGAGACTCGCGGAGGAGGTGCTGGGCGAGATTTCGGAACCGTGGAGATTGTCCGACATGGTTTTGGTGGAGGAGGATGATAGTATTTTTTTAGGAAGTGGGAGGCATGATTGAATTGCGTGGTGAGGGAAACATGGTTCCGTCTTTAATGAGTGGAAATAGTATCTGGCGAAATGGATGAAGACGTTGATGTTGTTGTTTTTGTTTGTCGGAATTTGGAACAAAGAGAACAAAGTAAGTAGAAACGCAGTTGATTGAGGAAGACAAGAATGACCGTGATACTGAGTTCTAAGGTGTCCCTGTTTGAACACGTGTGACCATCCCTCCCTCACTCACTGCTCCAACGTTAAGGTTATGGATGCAGCCATAGATACTCATTAAGTCAGTTCAATTTAATTAATAATATTATAAATTAAAAGTAACTCGAGTTATTTAAGAATATTTTCAATAAAATACATGTACATCTTAGTTGTTTTATTTTAAAATATTTTGATGAATATTACATCTGATTATAGTTATAATAGTAATTTAAATATACATTTATTAATTTTTTTATATATACACATTTATTGTTTTCCTATGAATGTTTGTAAAACCGCCTAAGGAAACGGGGAAGATAAAATTCTGTGTTCTGTCCGGTCATTGTGGTGCTGTGGTCCCAAACATGATCACGAAATAATAATGCAATCCACATGTCACCACGTGGTTATAAAAAGTGGCATATCTGTCACTTACATATAAATACAGTTGAAAGGTCTTATGTGATAAATGGATTAAGCACAGATACTTAACCTTGACCGCAGTTCAAGTTAGCCAATTTAAGAATAATCTTGGTTAGATTAGATATATGTCATGTTATGTTCCATCACATCTGAGATGTGTTATTTGCTTTGAAATTTGGAAAGGTGAGGACCATTTAGTTTAATTTTCGTACAAATTTACCGATGTGGTAAATTTTTAAAATTTTAGGTAGATAGGTAAATTGTGTTTTGAGGTATGATTTTAAAATTAATAAAAAAAATCGTTTTTATTTTAGGTAGATGGGTGTGCACGACTTTTTTATTTTAGAAATTGATGTTTTATTTTTTTATTTTACTTTACTTAGCGTTTTGTTGTTTTATACATAGTTGTTTTTTTAAAAAAAAATAAGAAATAAACGGTTCATTCTAATTTTTAATTAGTAATAGAATTAAATTTATAAGTTTTTTTTATGTAAATGTACTTCATTGATTAAATTAATTATGTTTAGGGTTTGAATTTTTGGTAAGAAATAAAACATCATAAGTAGATTATTAATTTTATAATATAACATTCTTCATAAGGATTTTATATTTACAATATAAAATAAAAATACAACATGCATAAAAAAAATGTGCTTTATTAACTTATGAAAGAATCTTAATACTTGTCAAATCTTCTGCTCACGTGTAATATATGATTATAACATATTTAAAACACAAAACTACGAACAAAATATCAAATAAAAGGGTAAGCTAGAGACTTTAAAATATAGAATCATAAAATTTAAATCTTCTATATTAACCAAAATACCATAACTCAGGCATTCATCAATCATTTCATATATCATACTATCATTTTTGTTTCTATACAATAACACATTGACTCATATACAAATACACTTGACTCTACTTCTAGAAGACTATTACATTAAATAGATCCAAAGGTTTGCACCTGTCATACAACTCTAAACTGTGAATCTACACCGTCCCCAACTCAATGAATCAACAATCTTGTATGACAAGGTTAGTCCACTTGAATATGTTTTGACCAATTATATTTCAAACTGCAATCACTCAATCCAAACCTTTATTGACTCTCACCACCTAGTAATATTCATCTATGTGATTCCAATATACTAGTAGAGTCTCGATACTTCCTTCTAGACGAATTCCAAGACAATGCACAATCATAGACATCTCAACACGAGTATCTACTTTCCTGAAGATATTATGTCTTAATTACAAAACATAACATATCAATATAATACCATACATTATTTATAATAAACTAAAGTGCACCATCAAAACAATTCAAGCTCAGGTTAATAACCAATTTCAGAAGATCCATACAATATCAAACATCAAGTTTCGTCATCCTATCACATACCATGACGCTATCAACATAAAATTCTCCAATACATCATAACTACTAATTCTATACAAATTAAGTATAAGAATTTAACTTCAAATAATTCAATTATAAGTTCTTCAAGAGAAATTTGGAACTTGGTAACCAACCCCACATCTAGGTCATCTACTATAAGGTTTCATTAAAAAATAAAACTATCAACTAATAAAACATGTAACTAGCTTCCCTTAACTGACTTAAAGTATAACACTTTCCAAAATAGCTCCAAAGCCTAGAAATCACATAGGATCTCCTAACTTGCATTAAAGAGCTCTGATAAACTATCAAACTATACCACTAAGATCATGAACTGACATAGACTCTTGTTGATGCCTCAGATGTCACATGCAAGTTACTTTTATAAAGTACCTAAGAACACTTGGAGATTGACTCAAAGGAAAATGAGCATAAAATGAACTTACTCTGTTCAAGAATTTAACCGGGCACTCTTGCTTTGCTCGATGCTAGGAGCCTAAGGGTGACTTTTGATTATCAATATAATGAGGAATGGGATCAGAAGTTTAGAGAGAAGACAGAGAAACTGAAGAGTTATTTCTAGAAAGATGACGGTTTTTATAAAATGAAATCTAAATAACTCGTTTTCCTATTTATATGAACTTTTCATTTTAACAATAAAATATTTAGATATCATTTTACTAATACCACTTCTACTCTAAAACTATTCTCTAAATCCTTACATACTACTATTCTAGAGCAAATTTCTAGGGTCTTACAGGAATATTTTTTTCTATTATGACCTCCATTTCAACAATAAAAACATCTTTTTTATTTATTTATTTTGAATTGATTCATCCATTTCATTATAGTTATGAGTAGTAGTTGATCTTCTTGACTACTTACGATGTATGTACGGGTTAAGAATGAAATTCAGTTCCATATAACATGACTAGTAACCTTCATTTCAAACTCGATAAAATTGTACTTAATAAGTTTTGTAAATGCTCAATAGACTATACACAGCGTTAGAAAATGTGAGTAGTTGCAAATGGCAAGAGGAACAAACGACAACGACGCAAGGACAAGGTAATATAATAGCTTGGAACTCCCCACAATCACACCATCAATCATTTAATTTAATAGTGTGTGACATTGGTTGTCGATGAAGTTGCGATGTTGTTATCTTTTGAACATCAAACTCAAAATCTTCTCAATTATAGTTTTGGACATGACAAATGGTTGATTTTTCCTAAGTAAGGTAGTGATTTCTTTTGGGTATTGATGTTCTACTCGTAGCATGCACTCTGTCTTCATGCCTCATTCAACAAACCACGATTTTGTTCTTTTGAAGGTTGACTTAACAATGGCAAAGATTGGTAAGAAATGTGTTCCCTTCAAAATTGAGTTCATCCATTCAGTTAAATTAATTATCATATGTCATACCTCTTGCCCCCATCGATATGTTTGTCTCCATATCACAAAAATAATGTAAAATGATTGACAAATATTAAGGTTTCTCTTGTAAGTAGGGAAATTGTTCCTCTGATATATTTCACTGTTATAGAGTTTTATAAGTCAATCGAGTCATGCGACAATTTGACCTTTGTCAGTTCATTCCTACTGATTCGTTGAACTTAGATAAGGTCCAACAAAAAGACATGAAAACGAACAAATAGATATTAGTCATAATATCATCACAAGTAGATAATACAAATGAATGATTGGCATAACTATCTAATTCAAGGACATGAATTTAACAAATATGGTCACTTGCATGCTACCACACACACACTATCCAGCATATCATATTAGGAACCAACATTTAATGCTAATGTGAGTTCAATTTCAAATACATTTAATTATGTCTTTTTAGTTCAACTTAGTTAGCATTTAATTTTTTTTACACAGTATGACATGCCATAATAGACGCATCCATATCAACCACAACCCTTTTATCATCTTCCAATATTCATGAGCCTCCACAACAACTTATTGGTCAATATAGTTTTCAACCATCTCTAATGTTTTCGATGTGAATCATCATCAGACACCTGCGATATCTTCTTATTAGCAGGTTCCATACATATAATATTTTTTCATCATAACCACATTTTTTTCAGCCACATCGAATATGTTTGTGACTTCTACTATGATACTACCATTTACATACAATCCAATGTCTTCCATGAATTAAGATAGACCCACAATTTCTTCCTATCATTAAATGGAAGATGAAAAAGATAAAATGAATACAATAACATATATGATGACAATGTTTAAGCTAAAATTGGTACATGAGTTCAATCACAACCATAAAGATTTAGAAGACAAACTAAAAGGTCAACTTATGACACTAACTCTCACAAATGACTATTTATTTACCATATTACCTTATATTGATCACCTTAATAATTATCACTGTCGCAACCAGGGTCACGACGGGGACGGCGAACAAAAATATATATAATTTTAAAAAAAACAGAGGAGTCGCCACCATAATTTATTAAAGGAAAACTATGGAAAACCAAAAACAAGATAAGGCAAGTTCGCAAAAACCAGATTTCAGGTTCGGGAGTCGGTTACGTGTGGGGAAGGTACAAGCACCCCACAACGCCCGTCAAAAGACGGTACCTTTAATTAAACAAATAAAATAAAAGAATGTGGTTTTTCTAAATATTTATCTTTTCCTAAA
>Ga0099825_1008250_pt1 | contig 12400 bp, 8 predicted proteins | sample SiratroredBW_FD_76838 | JGI IMG/M metagenome (GOLD analysis project Ga0099825, IMG submission 76838) | Root nodule microbial communities of legume samples collected from California, USA - Siratro red BW | ecosystem: Host-associated > Plants > Roots > Nodule | place: USA: California | collected...
TTAAATAATATTTTTTTTTTTTTTTATTAATATTTTTTTTTTTTTTTTATATATTATTTTTTAAAATTAATATTAAAATTTTATTTTTTTTTTTTTTTTTTTTTGGATTCTATGCTTTTAATTTTCTTTTATTTTTTGTGTATATTTTACCTAAATAAATATGAAGGAAAGAAGGGTTTTGAATCCCAATTCCCCCTGAAATTTGGAGCTTTCAGTTAACTCCTTTTGGTGGGAGCCATGGAAGAGAAAGATTGGGACGATGAAGAATGTGATGACACTCTCACCATGACCACTGTTTCTCGCCACTGTTTCGGTGGTGATTCTGAAACTCCAAGCTTCTCCATCTCCATCATCGAGGTTCTTCACTTCCCAACAGCTCCACATACACCTCAATTTCCCAATCAACTAACGGTTACTCTTCTTCTGTTATTTCCGTGGCTTCAACGCAGAACATGAAGGAAGATTATGGGCTATTCGTCTGGCCCTGCAGCGTAGTTCTTGCAGAGTACGTGTGGCAGCAGAAGCATCGGTTTTCAGGAGCCACCGTTGTTGAGGTACGTCTTATTACTTCAAATTCGTGCTTATGTGTTCTTTATTTTCGTTTTTCTTATTATGTTCATTCAGCTAGGTGCCGGAACTTCCTTGCCTGGCTTGGTTGCAGCGAAACTCGGTGCTCGTGTCACTCTTACGGATAACTCAACCAGATTAGAGGTGTTACGTTAATATCGTCCAATTATTGTTGTTTGAAAGAAAAACGTATTTTTGTTCCCTTTACTTTTGGTTTTGATTCCTAGACTTTCAAATCGAGGAATTTAATCTCTTTAACTTGAGAAAATATGGGAATTTAGTCATTTTTTTAAAACTTTGTAATGATAAAAATACTGCCGAATGTTAAGTTTAGTTTAAGCATGTAAATGAATGAACTAAAGTCTCTTGTTTCCAATGTAAGAGGATTAAATTTTTCAATTTGAAAGTTCGGGTCTAAAGCCTAGTCGACTAAAAGTGTTTGACTTTGAGTCGGCTGGTTATGCAGATGTGGTGATTGGTAAATACTTGGAAGAGGAACTTTATTGTTCGTTGGATTATTATCCAGTTTGAATAATTTGTCTTTCATGGAAGATATATGTGATTTTTAAAATAAATAAAGTAATTGCCAATATGACTGTGTTCTTTATTAACAGTATTCTTATATGATTATTACAAGCTTGTGATTAAATTATTGGTTGGATCCTGAAATTTAATAGATATACTATCAGTTGACTGCATCATGTTTTGTTTTGGACTTGCAGGTGCTTGACAACATGAGAAGAGTTTGTGACTTGAACAAACTTGAGTGCAATGTAAGCTATCTTTATAGTGATTGTTTCAACATATTCCAAATAATGAAGCCTGTGGTGAAAATGTGCGTGGTTGAATGTGTCAGTGTTTCTGTAGAATATTATGGAAGTCTGTGTGTGACATGGAATTTCCAGAAGTGGTGAACGAGTGGAAGCTCAATGCTTGTTTGTGGGTGTTCATGATGTTGAGATTTTATCATATAGTTAATTGTTTATGTTTTCTAAACGTTTTGGCTTATATTTGTAGGTGTTGGGATTGACGTGGGGTGTTTGGGATTCACCCTTGTTCAGTTTACAGCCCACACTTATTCTAGGGGCCGATGTGTTGTATGATTCAAATGGTGAGAAAAAAAGGACTGCATTACTTATCCCCTTATGGGTCGCCTTCCTCTGTGAATTGGACTAAAGTTTGTTTTTTGCATATTATTTATAGCCTTTGATGACCTCTTTGCTACTGTGACATTCTTGCTCCAAAATTCTCCCGGGTCGACTTTTATAACGTCATACCATAATCGAAGGTACTTTTCATTCCATGTGATCCTCTGAACTTTCATTGTAGCTCTACAACTAGAATATTTAATTTATCTAATTAATTGTTTGCAGTGGGCATCACCTTATTGAGTTTTTGATGGCAAAATGGGGCTTAAAGTGTTTGAAACTTCTTGACGGGTTTTCCTTCCTTCCATCTGTCAAAGCATCACTACTAAGTGGTAACATTCAACTGGCAGAGATAGCTCTTATCTCAAAAGATAATGCTTAAGGTAGCTCAAAACTGTGAATAAATTTAGCAGTTTTTTGGGTCAGACTGCCATTGTTATATAAATTCTTGTTGCTTTCAGAAAAATGGCATCTCATATCTATATGGTCAAGAAATGGTTTAGGACATGATCACGCTACATAAATTCCTCCTAAAATGGATATACACGTCTCTGCTATACATTAGATGAAGAAAAAAAACTATTTCTTTTTACTTTGCGGTTGCTTAATTTTGAGACATGGTATAAGGCAAGAATCTTTGTGGATGGGAACTGGAATGGCAATTGTTGGTGAAAATTATAGTGTTATTTATTTCAACATGTTTTTAAGATATATAGGGGCCAGGTTCAATTTATCTCTAAGATCATTTACTGTGTTGTTACACATTTGTAAAAGGTTGTTTACATGTTGATATTTGCAGTGCTGTCAAGTGGCTAGAGCCTGAAAGCCATATATAATTATTGAGTTGATAATTTAAGAAAATTTTCATTTGCAATGAAGGCCGTCACATTCTTCGCAACATTTCATCCCATATCTCAGAAACAACATTTAGCAACGAACAATAGTTTTGGAATGAAAATGGGAAAGTGAACACACAAACATGAACTATGCCTAAAAGTACGGTCTGCACCAATAATATTCCGAGGCTACATTGGATATATTCATGATGAGGTTTAGTTGCATTACTATGGAAGAAAATCATATGTCATTTCCAAATCATAGTCTTTTTGTGAGTTAAGTTTGTTTGGCTTGATTCTCACAAAATTGAGCTCTTAATTTTTACCTTGACTCTCTTCCACTCAGGGATACCTTCATTTGTCTGAGCGGAACCTTGCCTGACTCATTACTCAAGACTACCAAAATGATATTTATAACTACTAAATTTATTTCCCAAGACATGCTTGGTATTTCATTAACTTGAGATAAATATACCAATTTCTTTTGCGGAGGAAAAAGATGCAATATTCTTGCCCGTCTGAGAAATTTGTTCTTCCAATTTCATACTGAATAACTTGTTTGGAACATCAGTCTTTAAATTGATTTAACTTTTAATTGACCACTCTGCAGTCCTTCCGAACCTCTTGTCCCCCGTTGATGCTACTCATTTTGATCATGGACTTTGCGAAAGCCTGATAAAAAGCCTTTTGTGAGGTGGCAAACTTCGTAACCAGATTCTTGGTGTCTGGGTTATCGATCAAAGCTTGATCAGAAGAAAACAAGCCTTGATTTTGGAGGAGCAACCTGTAATATGTATTATCGAAAGTTGCTGAAGAAGGGTCCATAGTGGTGCCTGCATTTTTTGGCTGATTTTTTACTGGACAAATTGACTTCAGTTTTGCTGTAAATGTAGGATTTAATGAAGGGTCAACATCATGTGTAGCATCGAAGTTGTGGAGTCTGCTCCGGAAAGATGAGCAGTGAGAGAAACCCAAAGTATGCCCCCCTACACGAGAGTTAAAAGATATTTTAATCTAAACTCTACTTAGCTATGAATTGGAATAAATGAAAAATGTTAAGTTTTGGCAGTTTGAACTTGAGGGATAACTTACCTGATAGAGCTACCAAGTCTTCCCCAGACAATCCTCTTTGAGAGAAGCTTTGCCGCAGTTGTGATAAGTTGAAGGTTGGAGCTGGTAACTGTATGGTTTCACTGGCCTTAGATGTTCTTCCATCCTTTCTTCCTTTAGGAACATCCCATGTAGGTCCTCCAGACTGTAGAATATATTTATACCATTAGTCATTACTTGCAGATACAAGTTACCTTAGCTGCAGTTATCAATTCTCAAAGACATAACAATTGTTTAGAATCTGATTGATTTAAAGATTACATACCAGAAAAACTGCATCCCTTGCCGCTAGAGCTAGGATATCAGCACAAGAGACCACACCAGGGCATGCAGCTTCTAATGCTTTCTTTGCTGCATCAATGACATAGAATGCATGCAAAGAAACATTTGGTGGCCCATCTTTTTCTGCTTTGTTGTTTCCTTTTGAATTTAACAGCACGGAGGCATCACACCCCTTCAAGAAAATAGGGGAAAAGAAAAGAAAAATTGATTTTATTAATGACACATCAAATGAAGCAGAAACAAACAGTCTAGAGGAAAGGAGGGAGTCAAAATTCTGTTACCCGAATGAAACAATCGTGGAAGTGCATTCGAAGAAGAGCTGCTGGAACAGTTTTGTCCTTAGCCGTGGCATCCTTCACTGCCTTGGCAACAATGCACTCCACTTTAGGGCATGTATTTTCATAGTAGTTTAAACTCAGTGACTTTCCGGTAGATACTACTGAAAGCATGATGACCAAGTTCAAGAAAGCAACCATGGTAGCCATGCTAATTTGAGTACTTTGATGATTTTTAGCTTTTAGCTGTGGAAATTAACGATGCGGGAAATGGGTTTTTATAGAGATAAAGAGGTTAATCATTGTATGAGATATCGGGGCCAAAGAAATCAATTCGTTAAGAAGTACTGTCAATGAAGAGTAGTAATGTTGAAGCATTCTCATTACAAAAAGACAATCCACTTTATGGTCCGTGGACTAAAGAAAATTATTAAACTTTTCTGGTAGCTTTCTGTGGCTTATGATATGTGATGTTCCTCTTTTATTACTTTATTCACGCTCCTCTCAATCAGAATAATGTAATTACGTATTCATGCTAAATCCAGTCTGAAGTTATAGTTTCATGGTCTCCCCTCTTCAATTTCATCCCCTACCCCATAATACACCATCATGATGCATTGATTATGACAATTACCCTTGGTCTTCTCATGTTGTCCTAATGTCGAAGGTGAAATATTTGATTTACCATAAAACTCTTGAGATATAAAGTTTAGACTTTTTGACGGAAATTGAGGACAACAGCCACGTGGTCAATTGTCCGTGCGCTATTCTATTTCAATGTTATGTTTGTATCCTTTATTTTTTTTGGCGAAACTCATTTATGATTTTTTAAACTATTATTCATTATTTGTGAGAAAAGTACTTAATGTTTCTTTCTTCTAAGTTTTAACTTTTGTTTTTAGAAAGTGTTTATCTCAATTCTTTATAGACATTTAATTGAAAACAAATCTCTTTTTTTTTTTAAATGGCAGGATAAAAAGGAGTAACCAGCAAAGGAAACTGCGCCTCAGATATAGGATGTATGCGGTAGTTAAGGTTGAGCCATCGTAATTGTTGTCCTTTTTGTGCCAAAGCTTGCATTGCAAGTCTTTGTTAGTTATAATGGTAGCCAGGTCTTATCAAAACTACAATTATTATTGTAGGAGCTTTCCTGCTTATGTGAATTACAGTTTAGAGGAATCTTATGATTAACAATAATAATTTGTGTCCAGACAGTCCGGTGCATTTGTAAAAAGCAAATAGTATAATCCGATTTTTTTAATGTTTAAGATGAAAAAGTAGCTTATTCAATCAGTGGTCCTATATTTACGTAATGAAGAGTCTGTAGTAGTGCACTTTTGGCCTCAGAATGTAAGTAAAATAGCTGATTGTTTGTCAAAAGATGAATAGATGATACATACAAAGTTGCTGTGGTGTTGCTGGTACTGCGTGTTTGTGCAGTTCCTATGTCTACTGAAACTGTATAAATCTAAGAAATTGTACTCTTAAATCTTTTACTACAACCCTATTATACTAAATATGAATATTTATTTGAATGAAAATTTAAGCCATGTTTTACTATTTTTTTTGTGGGGACTAATTCTTTTCGTTAGATCAAATTCCTAGAAATGATGAATGTCAATAATGTCTTTAATTTATAGTTTGTTTTAAAATTATATGGGCATTTGTTTATACAATTCTGAACCAAGAATAATGATTACATAGAATCCTAACTATTGTATTATTACTTGATTTGAATTGTTTATAAGAAAAAGATCACCATTAATAAGATAAGGAATGTAGTAGGGCTTTTTATAAAGGTGAAGTTATTTTCCAAAGATCTAAAGACGATAGTAAAAAGTAAGATGATTATGTTGTGATCTTTGCTGATATTGGGGTACGATGTGATTCTAGTCCTAAACAGCCGTCCCTAGTTGACGTGCTGCTTATGTCAGATAATGTTTTTGTCAAGGGATCTTGCTTAATTTAAATCATACCAAGTATTTGAATATTACTACTTTGGACATCTTCACTCACAATAAGAATTTTTTACTAATCTAAATACATTTTTTTCACTTCTTTTTATCCGTTTAAATAACACGTTATATATATATATATATATATATATATATATATATATATAGATTCATTTATTTATTTCTTCTTTTTCAACCAAACAAACAAAACTAAGTAGCTTGTAACCAATAATTGAGACCAAAGCAAGTTCTCATCCATATGAAAATTACTAAAAACGTATTAAACAAAGCCATTTCATCTGACCTATCAAGAGGTCTAAACTAAACTTTTTATGTTTACATATTTCAAGCCAAGTTAGTTAAATGAAGAGTAATATTTAAGCAAAACTAGACTGGTAGAGTAGTTGATTATAACAAAACCTTTATTCCATATTATGTTTCTCTCCCTTAAGTTTATGCCAGTATGTAATGAAGTCTGCAATGAAATTATTTTCTTATTCTGAACAAAACTGAAAAGCTGTGTTTTTTGCTCCTCTATTGGCATGATAAAAAAAATTCATTATTGATAAGCAAATGCTATCAAAATAAAATTTTAATTTTAATTTTCCCTTTCTTTGTGAAAAACCTTGCATTGAGGAGCAAGACTTGAGCATTTGAACATTCCAGTTGAAGTAATGCCCTGATGATGCCTTTTTCATAAACTTATCAAAGTTTCAGTTATGAATCAGACAGAGTGCACCATTTTTGTTACCATGCCTTTGTGCATTAAAACTAATATATGCATGTGTCTATTTTGTTAGGGATCATGTATTACGTATTGTTTTTCATATACAGACATTATGTATTTATAATTTTTTATGATTTACTTCATATTGAACCTGAATGTTTTATCATTTTGTGGTGACAATCATACTCGCACATTATTATAATTTTTAATAATATGTGTGTGTAGATAAGGATAACATATGTGATATTGATCAAGGTGCAACGACGAAAAGGACATCATTCTTCAAAAGCATGGCTTTGAGAGATGATGCACAAAGCGAAAGTGACAAATAACCCAATAACAAAGTAATGGATGGAAACATTTGGACTTAAATAAAAGATGTTTATAATTAATTCACAAAAGTTGATTAACTTTAATTAAAATTATTTAATTTGTTTGTAATTATAATAAGTTTTAAATTTATTCTTAACTGATTAATGTATGAAGAGAACAGTAGTAAGTTTTGATTTTCAAAATTGAATTATTCCATGGTGGTAAAAATAAAACTACTCATAATATTTAAGTTTGAACATGTTTTTAATTCATACAAATATGTCTTGATCTTCATGTAGTTCCAGCAAAATATTGGTGGTTTTAAATTCCTCACATTCTTTTAACTCTCTTTCTTAATCTTAATTACGGTCACTAAAAGTAAAAATTATTAATATAACTACGGTAAAAAGAATATTTTAAATTATGATAATTATATTTTTTAGGTATGTAATTTAATTATTATATTTCTAACTTAATCTAAATAAAATGATTATATATATTATTATTCTTTTAAGAAAGAATTTACTTTTAAATTATTTTTTGATAAAAAATGTCTATAATTTCAAAACATTATAAAATTATTTATTTTCTAATATATCATAAATAGAGTCTAGAAAACGAATAAAATATGTTTTACTTTTAAGAATTACTAATTTTAATATATTAAAATTATACATAATATTAAAACTAATTATTCTTTACTTATAAAATGATAAATTATTATTATGATGTGTGTGTGTATAAATATATTAATCAAATTTTATATAAAAAATTAAAAAACATATAATTTTTGTTGAAATACATACTAAAAGATCATATGTAATTATCTTATTGATAAAGTATTAAATATATATTTTAGTTAATTATGCATTGAAATATAATTTTAATTAATATTTGAATTATCGGTACTAAATTAGTTATAGTTAATAATAAAAACTAAAAAACGCTAAAAAATGTTAAAAGATTTAAAAGTAACTATCATAGAGAATAAAATATAATATTAAAAGGAAAAATAAAGTACAATATATTAAATAATAAATATATTTCTTAACTAAATTCTGTGTAAAAAAATAGAAAATATTTTTTGTTATTTTAGTTATGCTGCTCAATATTTTTCATTTAAGGTCTAAAAATGACTGAAAAAGTTTTTTTACAGAGAATTTAAACATATAAATTTGCATGGAATAAAAATATACTTAAATCTAATATTTATTATAGCAGACTAAAATAATTTGAAAAATCGATAAAAATATTATGAATGAAAAGAAACAATTAGGGAAAACAAATCTTATAACTAAAGAAAATGTTAAATTAATATTACAGATGGAACGATGCTCTTGGTGAGAGAGAAAATATTCAAGTAAGAGCTGCTAGTGGTCCACCTTTTGCATCAAATTTTGAACTTGTGTAATTGATCCCAACAACTAACAATTCATAAAGTATCTGCTGTAACCCTTCTTTTTCTTACAAACATTTATTGTGAAACGAGAAAATGAGTTTTTCCCTTGACACAAATTCAATAGGCTTATAAATAAATAGCATCCAATATTGCTGAAAGAAAAACGACACAATAATTTTCAACTTTTGAATCTAAGGGGGCTGGTAAGAGTTCATAAATCTTTATGGTCAATATATGTGTTCAAAACTTTTTGACCTGGTTTAAGCACTGCCACCTTGCATGATTTTCTTTTAGAATTAGCACTATTGAATGGCTTGCATTCCATATTGAACTTTTGTGGTTCATATGATTTGTTCTTCATTTATGCACTTTTGAATGTAGAAGGTTAATAATATAATGATGATTTAATTCAAAATTAATAATAGGGCATGATTATACATTTCAAATTAATTTTCCCTAATAAAAGCGTGTAAATTGATTTTTATAAGATGTCAAAAGGAAAGACCTAACTATTGTTTTAAACTATATGTGAGGATCTGTAACTAGTCTCTCAGTTTTTCTAGAAAAACCTGCACAATTTGATTGGGTCTTGTCCACAAGTCATGAGTCAACGGTCTCTGCATTAACAACTCTGGATTTGTATTCAACCTGTGAGGATTTGCATTGAATGCCTTTGAGAACGAGTAAAAGTGAAGTCAGACAAACCATGTAAGAATGGAAATATATATATTTTCATAACTATACTGACATGTTTTTACATTATTTACAGACTCATTATCAAATTAATGCCACTAAGAATCCAAAAATGCATACAAATAATGTTTCTCTAGTGTTGCTAAAAAAATACTATTATCAGTAATATAACACTAAATAGCCTAAGGTATGCTCAAAATATGGTCAAAAGCAAAAAAAAGGCCATGGTTAAGGCAGAAGTAGGTTTTATCTTAAATGAGAGATTAGGTGAGAGCTCATTAGGCTGATTTGATGTTGCTTCAGGATTCACAGCTATGGCAGGAGGAATAGCAGAGTGTGATCGGTTAACAGGTAAAGTAGAGAGTTCATCATCATAACCTGTGAATAACATGTCTCATTAACAATACTAGTGGAGAAAAAATGCAGTGCACTGAAGCAGTAGAGAGTGAACTGCACATCTACTTACAATTAGATTCTTTCCAACCGAGAATCATGTTGTCGCGGTCAAACACTATATGGTAACCAGACATGAAGTTCTCTGTATCAAGATAAATAATACTATGAATATTCTAGGTATGTATCAAAACATCAGCGGTAACAGTGGAAGAAGTTATAGACGTCTTTGTCATAGTATTGATGTAAGATTTGTCAAACAAAAACAGACAAAAAAGACAAGTATTAGTGAATGCTCCACAATTCCAGAAGAACCGCAAAATGTAGCAGTTGTGGCTTATTGATAAGAAGCATGATTAACCAAAATAATTGAAAAGTTGAAGAACATTTAATCATATATATATTTTAGTTTCCTCAATTGAAATACTTACGTCCAATGATATTCACGTTGTTGCTTTTCAGGACACCCAAACAAAGTAAGCTAATAGCCTGGATTATCACAAGAAGCATTTATGATGTTACAGGCTAGAAAATCATTGGATATTCATATGAATGAAACCAAAAGTTGGATTTTATGTTCTTACATCTCCGGTGACAGTTACTATAGGATCTGTGACAGTATAAGTATCTCCACCTTTCATGGTCAGATTGATGGGAACTTCAACAACCTGGCTTGAACTGCAGGTAAAGTCAAAATGAGTGCCTGATGGTTTTAAAATGAAAAGGGAGTAGAGACTTCTGTGAAGCTAAAATCACCTTATGTCATAACAGTACTCGAAGGGGAGCTCATCAGAACTACTAGAAGATGAATGCCGATGTAGTTTAACTACTGAATTAAACTGCAAAAATAATGGAAAAAAATTAAAAACTCATGTCACATGAAGGCTTAGTTACCTTCTTAACCAACTATACATAACATTACTTACACTGTTAGTAATATGCGTATAAGCTGGGTCATTTAGGTATGTGAACGAGGTACCAGAGTCAAATATTGCATGAAACTCAATATCGGCAACATTTCCTCCCAAATTAATTTGGGATACGGTAACATTGTAAGTAGGACTGTAAAGAAGAACGAATGTTAAAATAAGCACATGTTAAGTTAGGCTCAAATACTCAATATTTTTCTTCTACAGTTTTTGTTTGTTGTATGCTGCTTTTGCTTTTACCAAAGATTTTCAAGGTGGTCGAGGGTGCTCCATTAAGGTCAAGGCATGTCATGAGTCTCAACCAGAATGAAACCAAAGACGAACATTCATTCATTTTTTTTTTTGGGTATGTTTCGGTGTGCATTCAAGTGAAAGTGATAACTTCTTGTTAGACTAAAGGGAAAGAAGAAAAGGATAATAACTACTTACTGCGATGCCCTTAGGTTGAATGGTGTTTGTCCTTGAACCAAGCTACTATTATCCCCAAATGTGATTCTTCCAAGACCATCAGGTCCAAAACACATTGAAAAAGAATTTGAAGTAAGCCCTTCTTTGGCTAAGATACTTGGGACAGATACATCACCCATTCCTAGTCCAAGGAGACCATTTGGGGCTGCCCCATCCAAAAAAGCACCAGTCTGAACTTGGCCACAACTGCAACATATTGAATGACAAATACCAATGAGCAGGTTGTCAAAAACAAGTAAGCCCAAAAGAAGTTGATTATAACCAAGACCAATAATAAAAAGTAGTTTAATTTCAAGGATTAGATTGGAAAAACTAATATACTCTCTCTCCTTCTCACAGAAGGATATGGGTTTATTGGATGTGATTGATTATTACTGAGCCTATCATCATCAGCCTTCCTAGAAGTGAACCTTTTGTCACCTCAACTACCCTATAAAATGCTATAATCCAACTTCCTAAAGCAGTGTAATGCAGTATGGTCAAGAATAAACTCTAATGCTCCATATGTATATATATATATTACCAATAAAATATCACAGTAAGAGATTGACAATTTTACCCAAAAGTAACTAGTGTATCAGCTTCTTTTGTTTGATCGTCGTCTGTAATTAAGTGCAACACATCTTCCACCAGGAACCCAGAAGTTGAAGTGTCATTTGATAGATAGTTTACTTCATAAGGACAAACGCTACCGGACGAAGAACATTGTCTCTGTAGCTCACACAAGCTGCTATTGCACAAAACCTTTTCACTTGTGGATGATCTTTTAAGATCATAGATACTAAAATCAATTCTCTGGCAAGTAAAAGTATTAAGAAAGTGTCATAATTCAAACTTCTAGATCAGTTTTGTACTTTTGTTCACAACTGATCAAGATTCAAGAACCCAAAAAAAAGACAGAAAAACACACATAAGGGCAATACAATTCCATTAATCTAGACTAACTATATAGAAAACCTTCAGCAAGTAAAAATGCAAATGAAGTTTCACACCAGCACTCAAAAATTGCAAGCATTCAGATAAAGTATAAATTAAAAGAAAAAATAGTTAAAATAATAAATGAGATGGCATACCCGGTTTGATATCTCTATAGCTCGCACACATTTGGTACAATTGCAGGGTAACCAGAACAAGTCACTACCAGTATCCAATGCCACCAGAAACGATAAAGGTGGAGTCCCAACAGAAACATTGGCAAAATGCAAGCTGAAATCCAAATAATAGAAATTACTAATTATGATACTACTACACACAAACAGAATGCCTCACAAAATTCATTCCAAAATTTCCCTTATTTCTTAAAAAA
>Ga0099825_1008251_pt1 | contig 12399 bp, 11 predicted proteins | sample SiratroredBW_FD_76838 | JGI IMG/M metagenome (GOLD analysis project Ga0099825, IMG submission 76838) | Root nodule microbial communities of legume samples collected from California, USA - Siratro red BW | ecosystem: Host-associated > Plants > Roots > Nodule | place: USA: California | collected...
AATATTTTTATATTTATATTTATTTTTTATATTTAAAATAAAAAATTAAAATATATATAATATATAAATAAATAAAAATAAAATATATATATATATATATATATATATATATATATATATATATATATATATATATATATAAAACTAAACTAAACTAAAAAAGTAGTCTTTAAAAATAATCTAATCGAAGAAGTAATTTAAACAAACCTAATAGGAATATGTTTTTAGTTTAGTTGGCCACATCCTATACTTTTGAATTGAGCTATTAGTTAGTTTACTGCATTGTATTTTCTTTTTTAAATGTAACCATTTTCTTCTTTGTAAATTGAACTAATTTAATTATTTGAATTGCACTTTTGCTAAATAATACTATAGGAGACTAAATGAGATTATCGTTTTATTGCTTTCAACTTAAATTAATAAATATATTTATTTGCTAATGATGTATTTAACCACCAACTTTTTATAGAGAAATTGTATTCGATAAACTAATATAAATATCAAAGTTTCAATATTAAAGACAAACAATTAATAGAAGGTGTTGTCATAATTTTGCAATACAATGTAGTTATTAATCTATTACATTTGATGGAGATTGCGTATTTTTTTCAACACTTCTAACAAGTAGTGCACTTAATTATTTCTTTTATAGTTTAATTTTTGAAAATTTAACTTAAAAATGTCTAGTTTTAAAGTAGTCTATGAACATTATATATATATATATATATATATTCCATTTTAAGGGTGTTTTGTTCAAATTATAATGTTGAAATACAAGATTTGACGCTATAATTTATGTATTTTAATGGTTAATAACATATTCATAACAACACATGTTTAAGTTAAAATGAAATTAAGATTGGTAAATTTATATTATTATAATAGCTTTATGTAACTAAGCACAAAGTGTAATTTATATAAAAATTTATTTCACATCGTTCATATTAGAACCTTGAAAAGGATGCAAAATATTATTGTGAATTGTCAATCAACTATATCAAACTTTTATTGTATATATTGAAATTATTTCAAAGTTAAGAAAAATCAAAGAAAATGAAATTATTTTATAAATAATGCAAGTAATTGGTAAAGTCTTCTTCTCTCTTCTTCGAGTGGAAGACTTCAAGAAGATTGAAAAATTCTTAAACTATCAAGTTTCTAATAAAAAATTTAGTGTGTTCCTCTTTCAAAAAATGAAAAGTTCTTTGAAGAAGAATGTTGAATATTAGACAGTCGAAAGTTCCTTTAGAGGATCAAATCATTTGATAAAGTTTTGATGATAACAAAACTCAAGTATACATTTATATTTTAGAGGATCAAATCATTTGATAAAGTTTTGATGATAACAAAACTCAAGTATACATTTATATTTGATGACTTATATACATTGCGCAGTTAACATTATTATTCTTAAAGCAGCAGACACATGATCCATGATCCATGAAGAGATAAGTTTTCTATTACTTAATTTTATGTTATTGATTTGATTTAAATTTATTTTATAGCATGATGTGCTTTAACGTTCAAATTTGTTCATAATGGAAATTATTCAAATTATGATGGAGCATTTAAATGTGATTAATCGATTTTATATCACGTGCTTTAACATTCAAATTTGTTCATAATGAAAATTATTCAAATTATTAAAATTATTATGGAGTATTTAGATGTGATTGATTGATTTTATGATCATGATATGCTTTAATGTTCAAATTTGTTCATAATTGAATTATTCAAACTATTGATGAGTATCTCAAATATAATTTCTCTATGTTATTTTAAATTATTTTTGATACAGAATTAATCAAGTTTAATGCAATTTAAAATATTAGAGAAATATTTCCCATTTGAGCTCCATGCATCAGAAACTCAAGATTGCTTTGTTCAAGCTTCTCACCAGCTAGTTTTTAAAAAAATACATATACAGAAGCAATTTCAAGTTGAAGAAGTAGAGGCAAAAAAAAAAAAAAGTGAAATACATCATATAATACATTGAAGAAAATATACTGAGTATTTATTGTCAATCTGCTATAGAGAGCATATAGAGTTTTGGGTTGTGTGAAACCATTGTGTAGTTCTTCACCTTTGTGAAGTAAACCCTTGTGAGCTTTCATTGTTTTCTCTTCTGAGAGTGTTTCTTTTTAATCTTGAGTGGTCTTGATCTCAGGGGTAGATTGGGACTGGTATAACCTAGAGAGTTTTGTATACTCGTGATAACTTGGAGAGGTTTGTGTACTCGTTATAACGTGAAGATGTTTGTGTACTCGTTATAACCTGAAGAGGTTTGTATACTCGTTGTAACCTGGAGATGTTTGTGTACTTGTTGTAACTGTTTGCTGAATAGTGGAACCTCTTGAACAATTTGTTCAAGGGAACTTGACGTAGCCCAAGAGATTAGGGTGAACCAGTATAAAATTGCTTTATTTGTGCTTATCTATTATTGCCTTAGACAATCTTGCTTGGTAGTTTTTGTTTGTAGCCAATTGAGTTCAGACTCCATTCAACCTCCCTTCTGGAGTAAGCTATTCCTACAAAGAATTTAAGAGAAAATTACTCTTATTATTAGCCTTAAAAAAAATAGAAACTTCATAAACAATTCAATTCTTGTTCCATCAAGGTGAGTCTAGTTGGACATGAGACAATGAGTTTTGTATATAAATATTAAAAAATAAGAAAATCATAAAAAATAAAAATTGAATTGTATTTCTAGTAGAGTTTATCAAATTTGACAAGAGTTGCTTAATTAATGAAATTAAGACGACGTGTGAAACAATGAGGCTCAAAACTTTTGTTTAATGCAATAAATCAGATGCACTTGAATTTATGAAACGTATTTTCTTAAAAAAAATTCAAGTGCACTTGAATTTATGAAACGTATTTTCTTAAAAAAAATTCAAGTGCACTTGACTCACTTAAATAAGTTATTTGTCTATACTATTTTCTAATTTATGAAACGTATTTTATTAAAAAAAAATACTTTATCTATTAAAATAAAGGTGGTTTGTTAATAAAAACTCTCTCAATGAAAGTTTAAGGAAAAATATTCATTTAAATATCTTTTTCTTTCAATAACTATTAAATCCAATAAGGCTAATTTTTTTTTTTCTTAAATAAGACTTAATTACTAGCCAGGGGAGTGAATTTGTTATTTGAAACATACCATCATACTTCTAAATAATACAACTAACAATAACAATATATTGAAGAACCTTCAACAGATATTATGATTTCGATCTTCTAAGTAATGATTTCTTCAACTTTTATGATTTCATCAAGGATATATTCCTACTCATCATATCCTTTAATTTAATTTTTTATTTGTAGTCATATGTATCTTTATTCATAGTTGAATACCAAGCATTAGTAGACTTCTACATCAACGTTACTTTAAAAGATCAAAATATACCTGTTCTCTCGTGTCCTCTCAATTTCAATTCTCTTTGACAACAAGAAATAAAGAAAAAGAAAATGCATTTTGTCATAACTTTTTTACGGTATCATCCCATCATAAGTTTTTACATTTGATAAATCTATTGTTTTTCATAATAATTATTATAAAAATTTAATCGGTGAGATAAATTCTGAGGACGACATTATAGTGTGGAACTTTAATTATTCTTCGTCAAGTCACGTTATAGGTTAAATAAAACACGCATAGAATCCCACTATAGATACCACATTGTATTCAGTGGTTCAGAAAAGCCAAGATAAATATGCAATAAAAAAAACTGTTGCTGGAATAAATACCAGGGAATATTGGTTATTTTGTTTCATGGTTGATTCACTGGGTAGTATTGGTCAATGACATTAGTTCAATTTCCATAAGTATATCATCCCTTTTTGTGGTCAATAATCCAATCAAAAGATAAATTAACCAATCTTCAATAGCATTTTGTTCAACCATAATTTTATTTACTTTTGTAATATCTTTTAAAAGAGAAACTAAAGTGGATTTGAGTTAATAACCGTTGGCGGTGCATCTATGCGGAGTGGCTTGTCACACCCTAATTCAACATTGAATTTTTGTTTTCTTATTCTTAATTTGCATTTCGTCCCTAATTAGTAGTCTTTGAATTCTGTTATCTACAAGCATAAAATAAAGTTGGACATACAAAAAATAACTCTATTTTATTCATATGGATATAATGTGCTTATATCGTCAATTCTAAAGAATATGCATGCTAAAATATTAAATAAAATGTGCATTGATGAAAGTGACATAATATGGGAAAAGAATATGTTGTCAAACTTGATAAAACAAAACATTTAATAATTATGTAAAGAGCTAATTTTTTATTAATTTGATAGGTACACTGAGAGTTTTTTTTTTTTTTTTTTTACAATTTTTTTAAGAGTTGTTATAAGTTAAAGTTTACAGAACTTTATTTATTTATTTTTTTAAAAAAAGAGGAACTCATTGCATACTTTATTTTTTATTGAATCATTTAATATATAATCTCAAGTAATATAATACGATTTGAGGGTTAACAAAAGTTAATCGCTAAAAGTTGTATTAGATTCATGCTCACGTGTGCAAAAAATAACTAAACTACTTTTTCATGTTTTTGTTATATAATCATACTTTTTAATGGTTTTTAATGGGCTATTCAACATATTCTTTCAAGAATATATTTTCTTAATTTTTAAAATTGAACAGTATCAATTTATCCGTGTCTTTATAAGGCGAGTCTTTTGGTTATTCTTATAGTGTGTTCTTTGGTTTTGAATGATTATTTTTCGGTCTCCAACTCCTCATGCAGGTCGTGTACTTGTAAAACATTTTCTGGTCGTGTACTTGTAAAACATTTTCTGATATCAAAATAAATATTTGGGAATTTGACCAAAGAAATAATATTAGATTGAAAACATACTTTTTTTTCTTTGAGTAGAGTCGGTCTTTACGATAAACTTGCCTCCCAATCTCGAAGGAACATATTTGTGAGAGATTAACACTTTCCTTGTGACAAGAGGCTGACCTTCCTTTAGGAAACACTATGAGATTAATTAACCCACATTGGTAAACCCATGCACCTTTCGGCCATAATATTGAAGCAATACCACGAAGAATTTGGAGACGTGAAGGGTTGCGTTAGGGCTGACGCAAGCTTTTGGATGGAGATTCACACCTGTTGAATCCAGGGAGACGAAGAGTCACACTTTTTCACCGTCACCCTTCGATTATTTGGGATGCCTTTGGTCCTCACTTGCGTTCTTAAATTTGGTCGATATTCAACGTCCGAGAACCTTTGTAGGGCTTCGTGTAGAGTGTTCATTCCTCAATGTAATCACATCTTTTATTTTTTTGAGTCTGAAGGTAGTGTTTCTTCTAGTGATTCTACAGAGTCAGTTGGTATGAGGGGAAATACCTCAAGCTCAGAGGTTCAAGTGTTCAGAGTGGATTAGCTAGATAAGGTCAAGGAATTACCGGCTGAGATCTCGAAGTCTGACCTTCCATGTAGGATTGAATATGAGTGGGTGAGCCCTCATGTGACTCACCAATTCTAAAAATATAGGTGGTTGTCCATGGTCGAGATATATGCGACCAATGTGACCATGTTTTCTGATAGTGCGATCGAGGGTAAGTTGACTATAAAGCGTTGCATCGCCATCGACAATGTTTGTCATAGTCAAGAAGATCATGACATCGACTTCTTTTTCATGTATGCTTGTCTTTTTACTAATTCTCATGTTCGTGTGCTATTTGATGAGTTTACCATGGGCGTGCTAGGCACCTTAAACGTGACGCCTACTCAACTTCACCTAAATTCTAGCGTCGCTCTAAGCCTTTTGACTTTTGGATGAAATGCTTCATCTTAATCCTTCGTCTCATGTTTACTTACATTACTACAATTCTTGCCCATCTAACTCGATAAGGTGGTTATATTTAACAAGTTAACCTGGGGTTGTCTTGTTTTCTCCTTTTGCTTCTTCTTATAAACATTTTAAAGATGTTTTTCTTCAAAGTATTAATTGAGCCTGCTAGTTGAAACCATTTTTTAATGGGGATACTCCCAAGTTTCTTCTTTATTGGATGCATAATCTTGTCTGATACCTCTCTTGGCCGAGGTTGTACATGACCAAGGACGACAAGAAGATGTTTGACATCCTGGATCAGTTTCCAAGGAGGCTCTCTATCCACAAAATTCTTAAGATTTTTCTTTCTACCCATTGATGGGGTGATCTAAATGGCATGGTTTATAATTTTATTAGTTCATGGCTACTTTTAACTTTGATGAGTCATTTCTTGGTTTCCAGGCGTAATGGCTCAACAAGGCACGAACTTCTTGGAGCAGTTAAAGAAAATTGTCCTTGAAAGGGCCCCTCAGATCGAGAAGGAGTCAGTTAATGTGGAGACTTCCCAGCCAATGGGGGCTTCAACACCAGTTCCCTTCGTTGATCTTGCTCCTCCCCTGGTTGTTGAGAAGAAGAGCAAAAGGAAAGAATGCTTGAGAAAGAATTCTTGTCCTCACCATTTGCCAAAAGATCTTGTCATGCAAATCAGATGAAGGCTCAAGTGTTGCTCGAGTGCTGCAGGCCAACTCTTCACCCCTGACTTAGCCTTTTTAAAGGGAATTAGTTTTTCTCACACCTCGTTTAAGAGAGGTGCGATGAACTCAACTTCAATGGATGAGATAGGGGTCGCTTGATTAGAGAGGAAAGTCATGCACTCGCCTTTACAAAAATATTATGCACCAAGGTGGCCAAGGGATCTATCGCACAGATAGTGAGATTAAAGCAAGAGTTGGTAGGCTCAACTAATAACTTAAAAGTGGCTTTGGATGCAAACTTAGCCTAGGGTAACCAATTGAAGAAGATGAAGGTCCAGAGAGATACCCTCAAGGCTAAGTGTAAAGATTTGAAGAGCAGTGGAAAGCTCAAGCATATGAGATCAAGAAGCTGGAGCATTCCCTGGCTGAGGCAACATCAGTTCATGACCATGTTGTCTAAAAAAAAGTTCAAGTTAAAATGGAGTTGGTCGAGCTCAAAGACTATGTATTGGTCATTCACTCTGAAGGTTTTAACTAGGCTATTCATCAAGCGATCTTATTATATGGGACGTCGCACGAGAACAACTTGGACTCGGGTAATGACGTCTGCAATGGTCAATTAGTTGCTATTAAAGAAATCCCTGCAACTAACCCTGGTATGGGTGGTGATCATCTGGCTGAAGGCGAGGAGTATTTTGTTATATTAGGTTTTATCTTTTGTATTTTCCCTTAGGTGGCTCCTGATATTATTTTTGTAAAGGTCTAACTAAATGTTTATATGTACTCATTTCTTTTTAATGAATTTTTCCTTATTTTCTAAGTTGTGAGATTTTAAGATATCTCATTATCGTTTCTTGTGTGTATGTGATTATGTTTTAAGGGAATCTAGGTATATTTTTATCTTGTAATTGAACACTATTGTTTTTACTCGTGTACTCATCGGTTTGTAAAACTTGCTTGAGTTAAAATTTGAAAATATTTTCAACATACTAACAAAAAATTTTGTTTACAAGAGTGTATTTGTGATTTATTGAAGGTGAGGTGTGGTTGTTTATACCAACACGATATCGGTTTATGAAATGAAAGTGCGAGAGGGATTGTTATGGAGCGAAGCTTCCTTGCCTAACTTTTATATCGTCAAGGTGTTGATTATGAAAGCTTGGGAGGGATCGCCTTGGAGTAAAGCTTCCTTACCCACTTGGAAAATTAAAGATGCAAAGTAAAACACTTTTCAGAATAAATTCTTTTATTGGAGCCTCATTAAAACCTTCTTGGTTAAAACTCTTCTTAGGAAAAAAGACCAAGTGAGGAAAAAATGCTCATTACATCATTCAACTGAAATAAAACTTAAAGTAAGAGGCATTCCATGTTCTTGGGATGGTTTTGCTTGAAAAGTGTTCGATCTTGTATGTTTCATTCTCTACTATGCTTTGAATTTTGATAGAGCCCTCCCAATTTGTTGAGAACTTTCCTTCACTTTTTTTGGCTTCACTCTGCATTCGTCATGCCAAATCTCCTAGATGGAAGCTTCTCAGCTTAACATTGGAATTGTATCTTCTTGCTACTCTAATTTTTGCAACCACTTCTCGTACTTGTGCTTTGTCTCTGAGCTCACTAATTAAGTCTTAGCTTGTTGCTAAGCTTTGGTTGTTGAGTTCCATGTGAACATTAGTCTTCTTAAGCTTGGTTCTCCTATTTTTACTGGGATCATTGTGTTAATGTCATAAGCTAGGGAGAATGGGATCTCTTTCATGGATGACTGAAGTGCACAACGGTAGGCTAATAAAACATCAAGGAGTTCTTTGACTCATCTTCCCTTTGTGACGACCAACTGTTTATTGAGTTCGATTAGTATGACTTTGTTGCCTGCCTCAACCTGTCTGTTGGTTTTGGAGTGTTCTACTGAACTAGATATAGCACAACTTTCAAGTTCTTCATAGAATTTGAGAAGTCCCTGATTCATGAATTGTCGGTCGTTATCCGTTATGATCTTGCGGGGAATGCTAAAGTGGCAGATTATGTTTTTCCAAAGAAATTTCTGGACATTCTTGGTTGTGATGGTGGCCAATGGCCTGCTTCAATCCATTTTGTGAAGTAGTCTATTACTATTAGTAAGAACTTGGTTTGTCCTTTACTTAGAGGAACGGGCCTATGATATCCATCCTCCACTAGACGAACGACCATTGAGCGGTTATATGATACAGTTGTTCTGGTTTTGTATGAAGTATATTACCAAACTCTTGGTGTTTTTGACACTTCTTGGCGTATTCAGCACAGTCACTTTGGATGGTTGGCCAATAGTATTCTACCCTGGGAACCCTTGTTGCCATGTGGCAACCTCTTGAGTGAAGACCACACACTCCTCGTGGTGTAGCTCTTCCATAATGTACTTAGCTTGTGCATTTGTAACAAATTTCAAGAGAGGGTGGGAATAACTTCTTCTGTAAAGGTCGCCGCCTATTAGGATGTACCAATCACTTTTTCTTCTAGTAGCCTCCTCCTACTCTGTCTCGCATGTTTCGTCTTTCGAGTACTGTATGAGAGGTGGCGTCATAGCATTCTACTCCAAAATAGTCGCGTATTCGATGTTGAGAATCACACTAGGAACAATGATGGTTTGGTGAATAACCAAAAGGTGATGATGATTTTTCCTTTTAGTTCTGGCCATTTTTGACAACAAATTTGCATGAAAGTTTTCTTCTCGCTTAATATGAAAGTATTGCATCATCAAAGGATATTTAACCTAAAACTCTTTCGTCAAGTGTTCGACTGTGAGTTGTGAGTTGTGACTCACTCTTGCACACAATGTTTTCTGCTCCCAAATCCCAAGCGAGTGTGAGGTCAGCTATTAACGCCCGTATTTGGTTTGGTTATTATTTGTCTTGAAGTCAAAACGCATGGATTTTTCAACCAAAATATTTCCAAAACCTTCTTGTACTATGCCTACCCCGCTGCCCTTTAAGTTGGAAAACCCATCAAAATGGAGTATCCAATGATCATCATTCGAAGATTCAATTTCTGGGCTTAACTCTACTAAGAAATCAACTAAATTTTGGGATTTCATAGGGCCTCTCAATTCATATTTAATCTCGTATCCAGAGAGCTCCACCAACCAACCTATCATTTGGCTTGCCAAATCAAGCTTGCATAACATTTTCATAATGTGGTAGTCTGCCTTGATCACGACGGAGTGGTTCTGGAAGTATGGTTGTATACGTCTCGTCGTATGCACTAAAGTCAAGGCTACCTTCTAAATTACTTGATATCGTCTTTAAGCATTTTGTGGTGTTTGGTTAATGAAGTATACTAGTCTTTATTCTTTGTCCACTTCTTGCACCAACATCAAGCTAATGGCTTCGTCTAAGACCGAGAGGTAAACGTAAATGGGTGCCTTAGGCAAGGGCTTCTAGATGATTGGGGGTGAGGCCATAAATTCTTTGATCTAAACGAACATATCTTCACATTGTTGGGTCCACTGGAACCTTGAGGCCTTCTTTAAGAGTTGAATGATTGGTTTTGTTTTAGCAATCAACCTCGGCATAAACAGAGACAGCATGGTGAGTTTACCAACTAACTTTTGGAGTTCCTTTATATTCTTCGGGCTTTTTATGTCGATGATGACCTGACACTTATTGAGATTAACTTCAATCCCTCTGTGAGTGAGCATGAAACCAAGGAACTTCTCACCTTCAGCCCCAAACACGTACTTCTTAGGAATCGACTTCATATAATTCTTTCTTAATGCTTTGAAGACTTTGTTGAGGTCGGTCACGTGTTAGGTAAGCGAGTCTGATTTGATAACAATGTCATCCACATAAAATTCCACATTCTGGTCTATTAGACCTTTGAATACTTTGTCCATGAGTCTTTGGTATGTCACCCCAGCCTTCTTCAAGTCGAATGACATAACCTCATAATAATAGTTCACATCGTTAGTTAGGAACGTAATTTTTGTTTTGTCTCTCTGGTGCATGCGTATTTGGTTGTATCTAGAATAAGCATCTAGGAAGCTCAAAATGCAGTGTCTAACAACTCCATCTACTAATCGGTCTATACTGGGCAGTGAATATGCATTCTTTGGTTAAGCTTTGTTAAGGTCGGTATAATTTGCGCATATACTCCATTTACCATTTGGCTTTTTTACCATGACCACATTGGCCAACCACATTGTATATTTTGCTTTGCAAATGAACTAAGCTTTCAGCAACTTGTCGGTCTCTTCTTTAACTGCTACCATTTTCTCTTCTCCTAGCTTTTGTTTATTTTGGACCACTCGTCTGGCCTCTTTGTAGATTGACAATTTATAAGTCATAACATTTGGGTGTACTCTTGGCATATCAGTTGTGGTTCATGCAAGCATATCAGCATTATTGATGAGGACTTGACGAGTTTGTTTAGCTTCATCTTGGCTTAACAAGCTTCTTATCTTGGTAGTTTGGTTGTCCCCTTGTAGGGGTATGATCATGATTCTTCACCCGGTTCCACGTGGGGTTCATCAGCTTAAGGTCTAAGTCAATCACGTTCACAATGTGTTCCAACCTTATACTTCTATCCCATTCAACTCAGTTCTCTTCATGTATTTTAAGTGGTTCTATCTTCAAACTTGTTATGTAGCACTCCGTAGTCATGCACTGATCAACGTGAACTGTGACGACATCGCTAGAGGCCAAGAAGAATTTCACGGCCAGGTGTGGAGTTGAAACTATCACACACAATTGGTTTAGGGATGGGCGACCGAGCAACACATTATACAACGTGTTTGCATCCACGAGAAGATATCGAACTTGGATGGTTCTGGTTTACAAAATTTCCTTCACCAAATCTAGTGTACAAGTCAATGTACCCCCGAGTTTCAACTCGCTCGCCTAAAAATCCCACTACCTGGTCGTAATAGGTTTGTATCTCTATTTTTGGGATATACAAAATTTTAAATGTCTTCCAATACAAGATGTCAATTGAGCTCCCTTAGTCGACCAAAGCTTTCATCACTGTAAAGTTTTCTATTTCCTCCATAATGACCACGAGGTTGTCTTGTGAAGAGTCAATGGCCTTAAAATCGACGTTTGTGAAGGTTATCCATTGTATTCTTTGTTTTATATGAGCGGTTACAACGTTCATTAACTAGATTGCCCTTAAGTGTTATTTTCGTGCGTTTTCGGATGTTCCTCCTCCAGCAAAGCCTCTTGCAATTGTATCGATCACTCCTTACAGAGAAACTTCATCTCCTTGATATCGTCATCAACACATTGCACTCTTCTTCGTCTTGATGATGAAGGCAATCAGATCGCCGAGAATGATCCCGACACGACTGATTAGCTAGGGTGAGTGATCGTCCCTGATCCTTGGGGATCGATGAGAATTTGGACGACTATACAGGACAAACTTTTATTACTATTATTATTTTTTTATTTTTATTAATATTATTATTATTATTATTGTTATAATAATAATAATAATTATTATTATTACTATTATTATTATTGATATTATTATAATTATTATAATTATTATTTTTATTTTTATTACTATTATTACTATTATTATTATTATTATTAGTAGTAGTATTATTGTTGAACATTAGACGGTGCAAAGTCCCTTTAGAGAATCAAATCATTTGATAAAGTTTTGATGATAACAAAACTGAAGTATACATTTATATTTGATGACTTATATACATTGCGCAGTTAACATTATTATTATTATTAAAGCAGGAGACACATGGTCTATTAAGAGATAAGTTTTCTTATTATTTACTTTTATGTGTTATTGATTTAATTGATTTTATATTATATTGTGCTTTAATGTTCAAATCTGTTCATAATGGAAATTATTCAAATTATTATGGACTATTTAGATGTGATTAATTGATTTTATATCATAATGTGCATTAACGTTCAAATCTGTTCATAAT
>Ga0099825_1008252_pt1 | contig 12399 bp, 3 predicted proteins | sample SiratroredBW_FD_76838 | JGI IMG/M metagenome (GOLD analysis project Ga0099825, IMG submission 76838) | Root nodule microbial communities of legume samples collected from California, USA - Siratro red BW | ecosystem: Host-associated > Plants > Roots > Nodule | place: USA: California | collected...
ATAAAACCAATATGGTCCAATATCCAATTCAGAACCGTACTTAACTATAGTTTACATCTTCTCCAATACTCCATGGCTATTTAGCCATCTACTTTAAAATATTTTATGTCTTTCACCTTAGACTCCTGGTTTGTAGGACAAAATATATCCTACCAGCTCACCTGTATAATTTTTCCCTCTATTTTTTTACTCCCTATAGGAAACCGATTTGTACTCCTAATCTTTCTCACCACTCCACTCAACATTTTGTCCAAAGACGTGTACAAAAGTGAAAGCGCGGATTAAACGAGTTCATCATATACACTTTTCAAATAGAGTGGTGATACATCAACACTATAGTTCGTTTTATACACACCTATATATTATTCGGGTGTACACTGATGTTAAAATATATAGTTTCTGTTTTCAATAATAAATGATAATTGCTTTTGCTTTCCCAGTGCCAATTTTCTCTTTAGTTTCAATATAATCGAATTTCAGGTCTCCTCCTTTATAGAATTTGCTCTTATTTCCCTCGTAAACAAATGAAAAAAAATAAAATAAAAAGCCTACAGTTCAATATGCTTGTCGCTTTTACTATTTTTGGTTTATCCACCCTTGCAACCCTACAATTACTTCTGAAAAGTAATTCATTTTCATACCCAATATAGGTAGAAAGCTTGTCAACATACTTTTGATAATGATTACACCTCTCATAAATTAGAAAAAGTTAACCTAAATACTCCCATCACCCACCTTATAATTCCAAACAACACTTTTTTTCTTGTTCCTCATCAAACTTTAAACCCATCATTATCACTGCAAATAAGAAAATAATTTGAGCAGTTTTATCAGTCATAGAGTTATTTGAAAAACTATTACATGTTATCTTGTAATTGAGTTTTAAATTTCTAGTTTGGAATATATGTATATTTTGAAGTACAATAAACATGATGACTGTAAGATACGTTAAGATGTATTATTTTAGCTGTGAAAATAGATATATATTTTGTTGATGTAATCTTTCAATGTAGGTTTCCAACATTGATAGGAACAAAAGTAGCCCAATACCTATTGATCCCGTCACTAGAGAACAAACATCTAATGTTGAACTTAATAATGAAGAGGATATGAGACCTAAACATAACATCAATATTCTTTTTTTAGAAAAAAAAGAAAAGAAAAGAGTGAAATGTGAAATTGTTTAAATTAAGAGAAAAAGAATAGAAAAGAAAGAGGAATAAATAAAGAAATTATAATTAATTTGATTAATGTGATAAAATAAATTTTTTATATAATAACATATTTATAAAATAATATTCTAAAAATATAAATTAAAGTTAAAATAAATTTAAATCAAATTAAAATGTGTTATAAATTTAATAAAAATAATATCTTTAAATAATAATATATTAAAATAAATTACTTTCAAATAAATTAAATTAAATTAATTTTATTTTATTTAATATTCTTATTTTAATTATTTATCTAAAAATATAATTATATATAAAATATTTTATAATAATCAATTATACATACAACTTTCACCTCAAATCTCAAATATTATCGTATATGGAGAAAACGTTTAGTGTAACTTTCTTCTCATTTTTCATAATTATTCTATTTCGTTTTTTTCTTTTTGCAGCTTATTTCTTTTGTGCAAAGTAGATAAATACCTTTCTATTGTTCGAAACAAATATGCTCAGTTTTTTGGGATTGACGATGTAGACTGGAGATTCCTCAAACCTAGTCTAGATCTTTAGTGGTGTGATGTAAATCTACTATGGATTATTGCTATGTTTGATATTATGCATCAGTTATTTTAACATAAAATATCATTGGTCTCTTTTCACTCATTATTCGTTGGAGGCCACCTCTAATATAAGATCCATCACTTAACAAATAGTGCATTTATTGCGTACTTTAACTTTTGTTTTTACTATATGAGTGTTGGTAAATCATACCTCAAAATAGGTATTTAATATATATTCAATATGTATATTTGTTTATCATGTTTGATCTATATTTAAAAATTCTAAAAATATTTTGAAATCTCTTTTAGTTAATTATGTTTAAATATAATTGATTATTTTGAATAAAATAATTGATAATCTTTATATATAATTAATAGTCTAAGTGAAGTTCAGAATATTATTCCTGAAGATAATTAATTATCACTTTAAATAATTTATCATATTGTGCTTTATGATTTTCGAGATTCAGTTAAGAAAATGAAAATAATAAAATAATAAGTTTTTAAAAAAGTGATAACATTCTAAGAAGTCCCCTCTCATCATATTAGCTCCAAAATCAAAGCATTTTAACATTGAAGAATGTCTTTGGAACTAGAGCTAGTAATTATTTTTTATAAGTTTGTTAGAATCTTTTCTTGATTAATTTTATGAAATTTCATCACAATACATGTGATATATTTCCAATACGTTAATATGTTTGATCTGTTTTTCATAATTGCAAATTTACGTGCTCATAAATTAAAAATAATTAAAAAATTAGAAATTCCTTTATAATTTTGCTAATCCCAAGTTTAGAGTATCTCAAAGATTTAGTATAAGTATAACAATTAAAAGAATAAAAAATTAATAATTTATTATTTATTGTGAGTATATAAGGAAATATAATTAAAAAATATATTAAAGTAAACTATGAAATAATATCTAAATTTGTATTTACAAATATACAATATTGATTAAATAATAAATAAAAATGTCATTTTTTACATACAAATAATATTACACAATAACAAAAAATTAGTGTTGATTATAGGATAGGACGGAATGGGATGAGTTATCTCACACTTTAACTCAGACGAAATATGAGTTATATGGAGTAGACCTATGTAAGTTGATAATATCAAATATCAAGTCCACCCCATTTTTTTATTTTTTTTTTGACAAACTGCGAGCAAGTTCACATAATTCATCCCGTCGTTATCTTATATTAATGAAAATGTAATTTTAAAATATCATAAAGTAGTTATGTCTCCAATTTTTTAATGTTTATTATTTTTTAATTAATTAGTGCTTCTCAAAATTCATTGGTCTATAGATGAAATTGGTGTGTATGGATTAACCCAATGAATGAGTGACAACTTTAGTAGCTTGAAATTGGGCCTTATATTAGGAGTTCCACTTAATCTTTTATGGATAATTAAATTTGAGTGAAGCCATAATTTACTACATGCATGATACACTTGTTAATCTAATATTTTGAGATGATTAAATGAGCAATTCAATTCTTAGAATAAATTTTGATATCATCCATACTACACGTTTTTTTTTTTTTTTTCCATTAGTACCTTTTAGAATAATTATGAAATATAATACTGTTGTTACATTAACGTAATTACCAAAGTGAGGTTTAGGTGTCAAAATAGTATGTGCATGAGATTATTAAAATATCAAGTGTCTTAAAAAATGATACAGAAAATAAGGTTGCATTGCGATTACTTTTAGTGTGCACTAAAGGATATTTATATCCAACTTTTTAGATTATCAAGTGAATTTGATAGACATTTTTCTTACTCACACAAATATGAAAACTTGCTTGGACAACACGATGGACATTTGTCAGGGAAGGTGATTTGATCATATCAAGTGATTCACAATGGAGGTATGGTGATGAAGCGATACTAACACTATTAAAATCACTCAACTTTCTGATGAATATGTTTTTAGCGGAAGAAATTCGTCATAATTTACACAACTAATGAAATATCTTAATAAACAAAACTGGTACCAAGCTAATATTTATTCATTGTTTGGCTTTGACATAAACTTAAATCTGATTCACCATACATGTATTGCATTATGAATAACCAATAAATTTATGTGGCTTTTTACTTAGAATCGTGATATATACAAGCATGTAGTATATGTGTAGCTGTATGAACTATCAAGTGATATCTTATGATATATTGCTTGGAGCGATTAAAATGCATTCACTGCATGAAATGGTGGAGACAACAAGAAATAATGTTATTTAGAATGTATAGTCATATAGCATAAATTGTCGTATATATGATTAAATTATCATTTTTACTTGCGTGATTTATTTTATAATTAATGATTACTTAACCATGTAAACATGTTTTTTATTTAGAGTATATGACAATTAAACTCTTTTCTTTTCATAATTTCAACAAAATCTAAACACTAAATAATATAGATGCTAACAAAACTAAGGCATCAGACGATATACCCGAACGCTAGTTAACATATGATTATGGTGTCTTATGCTTTCATTATTTGTTGTAGCGTTTGTCATATATTTTGATTATATGTTTTTTTTTTCTATTTCAGTGTCTGTTAATAGACACTGACAAATTCTATTTTGTCTGATATATAAACTTGTCTTATAAGGTTTTTTACAATATCTTTTTTATGAAAAGTTATTTTTCTTCTTTCTCTTTATCGTGTTTCTTTATTGTTTTGTTTGTTTTTCTTTCGTTTGCTTTAAAAGTTCTTTTCTTTCGGTAATACCTAACACTATGTAGGTTAAATGCTTGCGAAAGAGAAAAAACATCACATGTGTTTTTAAGATGGTATTCAAACTTCTTTTAAAGAGATCTGCTTCTCTGATCTTGTTTTTTTTCTTTTTCTTTTGTTTTACTGTTTCTTTTCTTTTCTTCCTTTTTATGAATGAAGAATCTGTTCAATTCTTGTTTCTTTTTTTTTTTTTTTTTTTTTTTTTTTTTTTTATTTTTTTTTTTTTTTTTTTTTTTTTTTTTTTTTTTTTTTTTTTCTTTTTTTTTTATTTCAAATTCTTGTATGGTTCAGGATTTGAAAATTAAAAAGAAGATTGGTATATAAGCTTTATATTTTTTAAAACTCCTATTCACTATGTAAATACAAATATTGTTGATCTTTGTTGCAATATTATTGATGACAATTTTTGACATTCTCATTTAAGACATATATGTGATGAAAGACTTAATATTACATAAAAAAAAGCATCTCTATATACAATATACTAAAAACTATTGGAGGTAAGGCTTATCACCTTTAAAGAAAACTTATATTTCTCTCCTAGCCTTTTCATGCTTCATCGGTACCAGACCGACTTGGCTTAACTAGACTGAGGCCAACCCACCTAGACTTGGGCTCAGCTTGACTTGTCCAACCTGGACCTAGCTTAACTCGGTTGAACATCAGTCGACTCAAACTCAGATGAACATGAACACATCTTGACTCGAGTGAATATGAGCTTATTCTAACTTAGCTCGATCTAGGCTTGAGTCAACTTAGCTTGACCTTAGCCTGGACTGACTCGACTTGACCTGAGTTTGATCAAACTCAGCTTGACCCAACTTGAAATGGTCTTAATCAGACTTAGCTATACCTTATATGAGTCTGGCTTGGTGTTATCTTACTTAGGCCTGGCCTCATCTAGCATTTTGTAACTTTATGTGTAATGCAAATTCAAAAAATGTTTTATAAATATAATATGAAAAATCTTGAAGAACTTTGACCGAAAAAATAATATCAATCAAGATCTATTACAAAATCAGTTGATGATTGGTTGTGGGAAAGGATATAATGGTTTTCTACATTAATGGTGGGTTATAATCGGTAAGAATCTTCATTTCATGAATTATATATATGGGTTGAAGCACCTCTTTATACTTTTTTTTCATAAAAGAGTCTACAATTAAAAATTATAATATTGATATTCTTAACAATCATTTAATATTTAAATAATTTTTTAAATTTAGTGACAACTGAATTTTTTTTTCTTTTTACTCAATAACAGAAATTTAAATAAAATAGATAATAGGATTGTCCCAAGGCTCAAAGCAGGTATAAAACAGGAAAGATAAAAGCAAAATTTATCTTTAACTTGAGGATCATTCTCTTGCACAATTTTACCATATAACTTTTGAAGTGTAGGTCTAAAGATATATAATTTCAATCAATTCAAAATCAGGAAGTCTCCTGAATACACATATTTCTCTACTAGTCCCTTGAATACACATATTTCTCTACTAGAATTTGGCCTTCTGCAAGTCATGACAATGATTCACTGTTTAAATAACAAAACTTTCTTGTCAGCCTATTCCTTCCATCTTTGTTTTTCCTTTCAGTTCACATATATAATTCCTGTTAAAATACTTTATGTAAAGAAAAAAATAAATAAATGTTGCTAAATTTGAATTACTTTATAGAAACAAAACACAATAATTTGAAATTAGATGAATTTAAATTTAATTAAATTAAAGTTTAAAATCTTTATCCAAATAATTTTTCCGTGTTCAAATAAACTTAATAGTAACCCACAACTAGTGTCTCTGCTAAGTATAAAACTACACAAAGGCAACTACAATCATACACACCAGCATCGCTTTCACAAAAATAAAACAATATTTGTCAAACATACTAGCAAGAGGACAAGTAGAGATCCAAATATACATAGGGATCAAATAATTTCTCTGAACCATTATTGTTGACCACACTAGGCTTCAATTGCGCCTTGTTTCAAAGGAGCAATCCACATCTTTTAGCTACTCTCACTTTTTCTGCCAAAACTTACCTGCACGAATCAACACAATATAGAACCACAACCGCCCTACACCCAACTACTAGCTTCCCCTCTTATCCAAATAAATAATAGGTTTTGAAATCTATTAAAGAAAAACAAAATTGATGTGTTCTACTATTTAGACATTAATTTTAACTATATAATAAAATAGTTGTTAATTATGACGAAAATAACAATCTAATTATATTTTGATTGCTAAATAACTATAAAATAAAAATAATAATTAAATTTAGTGACTAATTAAGTCAAGATAAATGATATCTAGCATTAACTATAAAAGTTTTAGCCACTAATACTATTAAATTCTAAACTAGTCTCTAATTAAATCAATGATTAATTTTATCATTTTAAAACTAATAAATTAATTTTTAAAATAATTTTTTCTTGTAGTAATTGAACTATTCCTTCTCAATTTTAGAAATATCCTGATTCCATGTTCTTATAAAACAACCTCACCTCAATGTACTCCTTTAACCTTCCTTCGATCACTGCTGAGTTTTAAACCGACCACCCGACTGAGGTCTTCTACCTTCCTCATCCGAAGTAAGGAAAGCCTCTTGGCTATAGATCATGTTCCAACCACAACTATCAACAAAACTGATTCTCATACATCAACATGCAAGCTTGTCGCGTCAAAACTAGGCCTAGCTTGTGCTGTGATATCATAATGTGAAGTGCATGTCAGTCATGTATTACTAGAACTTGAATACTTAGTTATTGAGTAGTATACAAAACTTAGGAAAGATAACGATAAATAATTAAATAATTTGGATTGGATCAATATAAGCATCAAAATGAATTCTGATGTGAAAAAATATATATAAACTTCATATGTATATACATACTTCGCCAAAATCTGACTATTTCAAGGATGCAAAATTAAATCAATACTGCTACAACGTTTTATCATTAGGTTTTCCTTTATCAATTATTGGCTATTGAAATTTTAGTACAAATCTGGTAAACTAAATTTTTTTAAAGGAATCTTGTAATTCTGCATTAATAACATAAGCAAATGTTTCTATTACATAATACATTTAATTGCTAGTGTAATCTACAATGGTTATATTTTTTTATGCAGAATTTATAACGGGTTTGTTAATATTAATTGCAGTTCATATGAATATATACTAGCTAGAAAAAACAACATATAAATTAGTCAATAGGTTTTGACTGCAGTTTGCCATAAAATTTATATGGTTGTCGGGGACAAAAGACCTGCATAAATTTGTTCCACACGTATACTTTATTAAAATTTATTAAATAAAAGGAATAGCCATGTTAAAACCCAACGCTGAATATTATTTCCTTTACGTATTAAATTCTGCTTTAACCATCATCATTTAGGTTAACGTAAGGTCATGTAAACCACTAACATTATTCTAATGTGTTGATAATGATACTTGAAGATGTAACATCTTAATTATTAAAAAAATACAACATTTTAAGTAATATTTTTAAAATTTCACTTAAATTGTTTATCACAAGTAGCTTTTACTAATTTAAACTTATAAAAATTAAAAAAAAGTTAATTATGATTCAACCACCGCATCTGAGAAACAATAAATTAAAACTAGGAAGCGAATTCTGCATTTGTAATGTTCAAATGCAACTTCTCACAATATAAATAATAGGGTAATTAAGAAAAAAAAAAATCATTCTTGTAACCCATTCAGCATAAAAAAGTTTGACAACTTTAACTTCTCTCATGAATAATAAATGAATGCGTGCTTATAGCTTTAAGTTAATCACAGATACATTTTTATTTTCTTCAGAAAAACATCAACATCGAGAACGTTAGGGTACATTAGGGGCAGCCAGTGAGATTTTAATTTGTTTTTAAATAAGAGTTGCTAAGATTTACTATTATTAATAGTAATATTTTTTTATAGGCCACCCTCCACCAACACCCAACTCCTAGTGGAATTTGGACTTGGAACAAAAGTGTGAGGAATCCCACATGAAAGTAGAAAACACATCACAATAGAAAAGGGCAAATGAAAAGCCCTATAACAATGCGAGATAACTCCTCCACAAAGAGAAAATAGGTCAACAAGCTCTTATTATAGTTGTGATTATATAATGTAGACAAGCAAGCACCACTAGACCACAAATTATATTCTAGTTTAACAATTCTTTTTGGTTTGGATTTTTCAATCTTCAAAAAGTCTTTCGTATTTTTTTATAATTACTTAGAAGGGTCGCGTGCAATTGCCACTCTCAACCTTGTCCCATTCAAAATGTTTTTTTAATTTAAAAGTAGAACATGTGTAAAGAAGTTCTTGTAATTGAAATTAATTTATTTATTAAAAGGAAGATTATAACGTACAAAGCATGTCTAAGGTAGGACAAAGGGTGACACTATTACTCGTTTTGTTGGACACCCTTATCTAATTTTGTTTTAGCCACTCATGTCAAAGGGTTTTGTTTGTGTTCACCTAATTTGTTCTTTATATAGGAAGACCATTGTATATGAAATCTTTGGTACCTAAGATTGATTCAGATGATTAAGAATTTAAACACTTGGCTGAGTACAAGTGGATGAGGTGGAAATACGCCCCGATGATCGTGGAATCACACACCCATAAACCAAAGGCAGCACAAAAATGAAGTGAACAAATTCAACAATGTAATTATCTTTTCATTTTCTAAAGTTAATTCTTAAATAATTTAAATACGTAAATTATGTAGAGCATAATAAACTGTTTGTACCTTTAACATACTGTTACGCTTAGATTATAATAATTTAAAAACAATAATTTAAAGTAACTGTCATCAAAAGAATTGAGTGCAAAAAAGGTTGCTGAGTTAGCATGAAGAAAGTATAAAGACATTTACTCAAACATTAAAATAGTAAAAAGCTTGAGTGCATGTTTGGAAAGTTTGAGTAGTGCCGTGTTCATCAATGATCAAACACTGCTGCACTTGCTTTACAAACAAACCCATATAGTAATTTCTAAGAACTTTAACTTTTGAAAACATGCTAAATAACAGACTATGAATTTAGAAACTACAAGCTTTCAAGTGTTTGGGCATTGTCATTTTCAAGAGTCGCTATTATCTTCTATACCAGTATGTAAAATAAGATTTACATAATCCATAATAGTATAATTTGCTATTATTTGTAGTATAGGTGAATCTCCAATAAACTTAGAAATATGTGAAAAATACTTAGATGGTTAAATATTGACATATGATATAATTTAATCAAGAACTTCACAACCCACTAAGTGGTGCATTAAGCTCTCGTAACCCCGATTCAATCATGCGGGTTAATTATCATATTCAAGAGCTCAGGTTGGATAATTGTTTACAAGAATTTCAGGGAAAAATATTTTCTTCTACGATTGTAGAGATATATCAGATGATGATTGTGCAGCCGTCCTAAGAAAAAGGGTAAAGAAGTGAATTGGGGTCCTTTCTCCTTTTACACTACTGGAAGAAGGAAAAATATGCTGATTTTGTTAGAATTTATGGAAGGGGGTACATATTGAAAAAGAAAGATGTTCATTTTGAAAGAGAAATTGAGATGATGTTGAAGGAATAGAATAAAAATTGTCCTGGAGATTTGTTAAAAAGGTCAATAAGCAAGGGAGGAGCTAAACGAATTGGATTATGAGAAGGGAATATGAGGATTTGGATGTGCAAGAAGTGGAGAAGAGAAGGAAAAGTGGAGAAAGAATTAAAAACTAATGTGATTTGTAGCTTATTGTGGTAATCCATATTGAGATGACTCTAACAGGGGGATTCTAGTTCAGAATATTGTTAAGGTGTCTATGCTCTACAAGATAAAAAAAATTCTCTTCTAAAATTTTGATAGAACCAATGAGGAAGTGCAAAGCCTCCGAAAATTAATTAACCGAAATTTTTGCCCCATTATATGACAGTAAAGAATGGATGGGATATAGGATTTTTTATTTTTTTTTAGAGAATAAGACAAACAAACAATTTGAAGTTTTGAAAGTTTTAAAAGTATGACACAAAAATGAATTTCTTTGAGATTTTTTTGAAAAAAAAAATCATAGATACTTCTAGGAAAAAACATATGTTCCATGCATTAAACTTACTTCTGACAAACCTATTTGAAATTTAATATATATATATATATATATATATATATATATATATATATATATATATATATTATGTAAAAGTTAATTTATATTAATTATTCTGATTTTTAATTCACTGCAAGAAAACGTTAACGTAGCATTCCAAATTTAATCTCGATCAACATGTAACATTATTAGATTCAACCAAATTGACTTGATGTAAACATATTTATAATTTTTTAATGGTTATAATATGTTAAATTATTATAAATTTTAATATTATATTATGAAAAATCTATACATTAGTTAACTAGAAGTATAAAAAATATTTTAAGAGATGATAGATTTTAAGAATTGTAAAAATTATTTTTAATTCAAAGAATTTATAATATAAAGGATTAGATTTAAAGATAACAAATCTGTTACTTACAATTTTTTTTTTTATTTATATAAATAATTTTATACTTCTCTCTTTTATTAAACTATTTTTTTTATCTTTTTTATTTATACTTACATCTTTCACACTCTTAGTATTCATCTGTACTCATTTTTTTCATTAACAATCATCTCCTTCATTTACGCTTATCTTCTTTATCTATATTAATCCTTCATCCACACCTTTTCTCATCTCACTATCACAAGAGAAACTTTTAATGTTTGATATTTTTGACTTTTTACGTGAGTTAAAATTTATACTTACATATTTCACACTCTTAGCATTCATCTGTACTCATTTTTTTCACTAACAATCATCTCCTTCATTTACGCTTATCTTCTTTATCTATATTAATCCTTCATCCACACCTTTTCTCATCTCACTATCACAAGAGAAACTTTTAATATTTGATATTTTTGACTTTTTACGTGAGTTAAAACTTCGACGTCGATGTGGGTGACATAAGTTTATGTTGAACACAATTCTTGACATGAAAACTTAATTTTTATGTCTAACCTGTTGGTGTATGATGTAAATTTACGTGAAATTAAGAAGTTAAAAGCGTGTCAAATTTACGTCAGACAGTGCATGGTTCAACGTAAATTTGACACCTCTTTTTTCTAATTCATTTTGTTTTGGTTCTAAACCAACCAAAACATGAAAAATAGAAAATTCCTAAATAGAATATAACTTTTAACTAAAAATTCAATAACAATGTCTAATCTAACCTAAAAACAAAATAAACAAGAACATAACCTCTAAATCCTAAAATTTGAATGAAAAAGTTTAATCTAACCAAAGAAAAACTAAACAATAAAATAACCTAAACTACATTATACTTGTTGGACGAGAAAAGTTATCCATTATTCTCTTATTTGGTTGATGTCCAGTTGTGACAACTAAAATTGATCATTCAAAACTTCAGACATTTTACTTAAGTTATCATGCAATACTCATAAAAGTAAAATCTATGTTAGAAGGTGTTACCCTTATCAAGTGTCAATAATACCCGTATAAATGATTAATTTAATCCAATACACGATGTAGTGGCCACATTAGAATGAATGAGCTTTCATATTACACTAAAATGTCAAAGAAGTTAAGGAAATTACTATCATACAACTTGTACATACAATAAGTATCAATGGCATTAAAAGATGTCTAACCTTAGAGTACATGAATTGTAGTGACCTTATTTTTCCCTTTTTACATAAAATATTTGTGTCGACCACAACTCAAATTAAAGTCAATATATATTGTTAGCATCAGTGGACTGCTGCAGTGATTTGATGAAGCCAACCATGTGTGAAGAAGTTCAAGACCTATGATCATATGTGGAATGCATGAAGATTCATGAAGATTTGAAGCTTGGTCTAG
>Ga0099825_1008254_pt1 | contig 12398 bp, 10 predicted proteins | sample SiratroredBW_FD_76838 | JGI IMG/M metagenome (GOLD analysis project Ga0099825, IMG submission 76838) | Root nodule microbial communities of legume samples collected from California, USA - Siratro red BW | ecosystem: Host-associated > Plants > Roots > Nodule | place: USA: California | collected...
AAAATTATAATTTTTTTTTTTTTTTTTTTGAAAAGCTATGATGTATTATAACATGTAATTTTTAATTTAGTTATTGATCTTAACTCATTCTCATTATTTTGATCCTTTAAGGTACTTTGAAATTATTTTTAGATTTCATCCAATTCATACATTACACATTAATTATTAGTAAAAGCATTGTCATCTTATTTTCCAAATAATTTTTTGTTATCCTCACCTTGATTTTTGTATTATCTATCTTTATATAATCTCGTTTAAAATTTAAATACTCACAGATAGAATGTAAAGTTTAAAATATTATAAGAACTTGAAAATTGATTCTAAAATTTGTATACACATTAATAAATAAGATGATAAATTGATTTTAGACAAAATACTCAGTTCACAATCTTATTAGGTAGTGTCTTTGATTTAGTTAATACCAACTACTACATACAAAATGTAATAATTCATAAATTAGATTAATAGTTACATGATCAAATACATGCAATTTTTTAAGTAACATACGTGATATACAACTTTAAAGATCTGGTATAAAAATTTTGAATTTTACTTAGTTCAATAAAATTTAGTCATTTCAAATTAATAATATATTATCATTCAATTTTATATTTATTTGACTAAAGGAATCAAAACCAGAACAATATAAAATAATAAATAAATTCAACATTGAGCATTGAGACTAGGACTCACTAAATGTACGTATTAAATCTAAAATGGTGAATTTGTTATAAAGATGGATGAGACAAAAGTTAAGATGAACCATAAATTATTTGAAAAGAAGGTAGTAAATATGAGAAATAAGAAATGAAAATGTCTTTGCCAATAATAGATGAGACGAAAGTTAAGATTGACCATAAATTATGTGGAAAAATGAGAAAATATGAAAAATAAGAAATGCAAATGAGGAGGATGGAGATGTCTTTAATTTTTATAAATATTAACCTTCATAAATATTATAAAGGACTACAACTTATATCTTCCCATATCATTAAGAACTTAATTTATAAATTTTATGTAGGGATACATCCTCAAAAAAAAATAAAAAATACTAAATGATCTTCCTAATATTAAGACCGCACTTAGTTGTTTTCTATCAACCTTCTCCTTTTTATGCCACAATTATAGGTGTAAAAACTCATAAGTTATAACATGTGATATGAAGTATTTTTACAATTATTCCTGGAAGTTCCCACTTCAGAATCTGGAAATTCCCTGAAACTTTTAGGACAATGAAACGAGTGAAAGTAGTACATCTAGTTAAGTTAAATATTCCAAACAATTTAAAGGACATAATATCCAATCAGGGTAGGAAAACTGAGCTCTCTTAACTCTATGTTTTAGTCAAAATCATCTCCTAATATGGGCAAGACTAAAAATTTCCACATTGTCCACTATCCCGTTTCTAAATACCACTTTATTTCTATGAGCCCATGTCTTAGTCACAATAGTCACCCACATTATTTTCCATAAGTGATTTCCATTTTTAGTTAACATCGGTAAACAAAAGTGGTGATAGTGAGACAGAATTGAGTAGTGTCTAATAATCGCTGTCCCGATCCATCTCTCACAAGCATCCCACACCACTACACAGTTGATAAACAAATGTTGAATTGTCTCGTTCGTCTTCTTACACAATGGGCAAATATACGTTTCCAACTGGACACCTCTTCTAACTAAGTTAATTGTAATAGACAGTCTGTCCAACATAACTCTCCATACGTGTATAAGTGCTGATGGCACCAGTTTTAAATTCCATAGCGGTTGGAAAACCTCTGACCTATCTGTATTGCCTTCCCTATTCAATATAATTACCCAGACTTAACAGTATATTCTTGTTTTTCATCCTCTAACCATAGCCACCCATCTTGGCTACCAATCCTTCTTTGTATCGCCAGGCTACTATTAATTAGTTGCCCTTCCAACTGCTTCTTCCATTCAAACCTAGTTCTTCGTCATCCTAAATTCCAACTAGATATCTGTATAGAATTCTCTTGCTCCCGTATAGCATTGTGCTCTCTTTACATAATTCGATATAGAGAATAGTCTGGAAATGATTCTTTAAAGTATTGATGACCAACTCATGTATCCTCCCAGAACTTCACTTTTTTCCCATCCCTCACCATCCACTTAATATTATAGTCAAACCAATTTTCTTTAACTCCCTTCCCACATACTCTAGTTAGATCCCCCCATCCGACTGTGTTGTTCTGTTAAGTAAATTAATATCCAATTCCCTCCAAGTCCCATACTTAAATTGTAATACCTCTCTCGATGAACCCATTTCTTGTTTATCAAACCTTCATTTTCACTTAGCTAACAAAGGAACATTAAAGTTATCAATATTTTTAATTCCTAATCCACCTTCTTGACATGATTTACATACTTTTTTCCAATTAACCTAAGCTATTTTGTTGCCCTCATATTTAATTTTTGTTTTAAAAGTTTACAATTGTTTATTAGACATGAGAAAATCCGTAATACAGAATACAAGTAATTTTAGTATGTGATTTTAACAGTAGTTAAAGGTGGTTTTTAGAGCAATTAAAAGGTATATTTATTTGACGGAATAAGGAGAGAGGAAAAAAACATTTTGTACTTATAGATTATTTGCAAAAAATATTAGTGAGTTTGATATTCATATTTTAAAAAGTAGGTTGATTTAGTTACAATTAACTTTAAGTAAAGATATGGGATTTTAAAGAAAAAAACCAAATTTACGTTTTTTCAATCAAATTAATCTACATAAAAAGGAAGTTATTTTTTTTTGTTCATTTAGATTTTTAATTTTCTTAAAAGTTTGAGACAACTAAAACGACGACGTGCTGGTCGGTGCAAGGCCTTATCGTCTTGCTTGGGTTTTGGGGGTTTATCTGCAATCTCAGTTAAACAGATTTCAGTGAAAATCAGGTTTCCATTTCTCACTCTCCATACACAGTTCACCAAACAGCTTCATTAAACTAAACCATGCCCTAACCACTTCTTTCTTTGTAACCTTGTTTTTCGTCCATGGACATTCTCAAAATTTTAAACCCCACCAACTTTTCAATCCCCTCTTTCTGCCACCCCAGAACCCTAAACCCCAAATTCCCACCAAACTATAACAAACCCACATCCCCGTATCGCAGAACCCCATTCCCACTTTACCTATCACGCTCCACCGCCGTAAAATTTCAAACTTGGGCCCATTCCGGCCGCCCCACCAGGCGCCGCAACTCCCTGAGGAAGAAGATCCTCCGCGATCACAAGGTAACCCCTAATCAGATTCCCAACGACCCTCTTTCTGTTTCTGGTAATGGCGTTGAAGAGAGTGGTGTAGGGGTTCAGGGGGTTTCTGTTGTTGACAGTGTGGTTGAAGCTGAAAAACCAAAGTCCAAGCTTTTGGGTGAATCTGTTTTGTGGAATAAGTTGGAGAGTTGGGTTGACCAGTACAAGAGAGATATTGAGTACTGGGGTGTAGGGTCTGGTCCTGTGTTCACTATTTATGAAGATTCCCTTGGAGGTGTCAAGAGGGTATTTGTTGACGAAGAAGAAATTTTGAAAAGAAGCAAGGTTAGGAGGGATGTGATTGGGGACTATCCTGAAGTGAGAAGTAAAATTTTGAATGCTAAGAACATGGCTAGGGATATGGAGAGCGGGAACAATGTGATTGCAAGGAATAGTTCTGTGGCTAAGTTTGTGGTTCAAGGTAAGGAGGAGGGTGGTTTTGTTAAGGCCGTCCAAGGTTTTGTTGCGAAGCCTCAATTGCTTCCTAGGCTTTCCAGGGTTGGAAGGTATGTGTTATATGTGTTGGTTGTTATGTGGGTGGTGAAGAAGTTATTTGCTTTTGGAGAGGGAGATAAGGAGGTGGAGTATACACCACTGGAGAAGGAAATGATGAGGAGGAAGATGAAGGCGAGAAAGGAGAAAGAGAAGTCGGTGAAGGGTGCTGTTGAAGTTATTGCTGAACCTTCGGAGACACCGGTGGTGGACATAAAAAGGCCTAAGTTAGATAAGGAACAACTAAGGAATAATATTTTGAAAGCTAAGGGATCTTCTGATAAAATGGTAGTACGTGATTCGTCTGATAAAATAAAAACTATAACCATGGAGGTAGATTATAAAGTTCAAGAAATAAAAGAAATGGCTAGGCAGGCACGGGAAATTGAGGGAAGAGATAGTGTTGTAGTTAACAAGGATCTGGAAATGGATGACTCGGTGACTGAGAAATCATCTGATGATAATGAATTCATAAAAAAGAAGAGCGAACAAGATAACAGCTTAAGTGATAATCAAAATGAAGTTGCAAGGGAAACGACAGATAGTAATGTCATTCCGCAATCAACTTCTGTTGATGTCCCAGAGAACATTGATAATTCAGTCCTGCATGAGGTAGTTCCTGCAGATGAAGGTAACGTCTATGCTTCGGATGTCATAGTTTCTGGTGATAATGAAATCAAGGAACAGGAAATAGAATTTTCTGAGAATAATGTGCACCTGAAGGACAAAGTAAATGACAATCCCTTAGACACTCTTATTAATGGCTCATCTGTGACAAATGAAAATTCTGTGAAGAAGAAACGCAGGATCATACGGTCTGTTAAGGAAGCTAGGGATTATCTTTCGTCAAAACATGACAAACAAAATCCTGGTGCTGGCACAGTATCTAAACTTAAATCCGTGAAAGAAAGTATTGCTGATTTGAAGTCTTCAAGTGTTACTGATTTTACTGACCAGAAGAGCCAGAACTTGAAGATGAACATAACTGGGTCAAGAAGTGGCACATTGAATGGAACACTGGATTCGAAGCCTGTAATAAATGCTCATGAGGATTCTACTCAGAAGGATAAGGAACTAATCCCAATCAAGAATGACTGCAAAGATTCTGGGGTTGAACCTGGCACAGGAAACCATCAACAGTCTCTGACCACTTTAGACTATGGAGTTAATTGCAATGGTACAACAAATGGGACACCAGAAAATTGGCCAGAGAAAAATCTCCTCGAAGTTGAGCAAATAGTTAGTAATGGTTTAAAGGGATTATCAGATTCTAAGCCTGCCACAGAACCTAGTGAAGATTCTAATCCTAAGGATAAGGAATTTAGCCCAATGAAGGATGACTACTTCAAAGACTCTGGTGTTGAACCTGGTGTAGAAAACCTTCAAAAGTATGACACCACTTTAGACCATGAATTCAACGGCATCAGTACAGAGGCAAGGCTATCTTTAATGCCAGAGGATGGGCCGGACAAGAAGCTTCTCAAAGTTGAGCAAATCAGGAATGATGCTTTAAATGGATTATCAGATTCTAAGCCTGGCACAAATCCTATTGAAGTTTCTGATCAGAAGAATAAGGAATTAGGCACAGCAGAGGATGGCAACCTCCAAGGTGCTGGTTTTGAACCTGGAATAAGAAACCATCTTAATTCAGGTACGGCTTTAGATGATGAAGTTAAGGACATTAGTACAGAAACAAAGGTGTCTGGAAAGACAGAAAACTGGCTTGAGAAAAACTTCCATGAAGTTGAGCCAATAGTGAAGCAAATTAGAGCGGGATTTAGAAATAACTACACGGCTGCAAAAGAGAGAGTCAATAATCCTCTAGATATACCTACTGAGATGGAGTCGCTTAGAGGTGTTGGAGATGGTGGAGAACTTGACTGGATGCAGGATGATCATCTTAGAGATATCGTCTTTCGAGTCCGCGAGAACGAGCTGTCCGGAAGGGATCCATTTTATTTGATGAGTGATGAAGATAAAGATACATTTTTCAGAGGTCTTGAGAAAAAGGTGGAGAAAGAGAATATGAAGCTTTCTCATGTACATGAATGGCTCCATTCAAATATTGAAAATCTTGATTACGGAGCAGGTAATTACCTGTTTCTGAAATTATATGATATAGAGAATTTGATCAACTTTTAATTTCTTGAAATGATTTTAGCAACTTCTTTTTGCAATTAGTATGTTCCTGGAAATTCCCCAAATATATTAGCTAGCATTTTCTTCTGAATATATTTAAACATGATGCTAATAGCTGTCTTTAATTCCTCTAGATGGCATTAGCATATATGATCCACCGGAGAAAATCCTACCACGCTGGAAAGGGCCCGCAATAGAGAAAATTCCCGAGTTTCTAAATGAATTCCTTGATGAAAGAAAGACAGGTTCCACCAGAAATATGAATCCAGTGAAGAAGGATGAGAGTGGCTCTGCTATAACACCATCTGATTCCTCTTCACAAGAAAAGTTTGGTGGCTCTACAGTGCCTAATAAGAAGTTGAAAAATGCAAAGACTATTATTGAAGGAAGTGATGGTTCTGTTAAAGCTGGCAAAAAATCAGGGAAGGAATATTGGCAGCACACGAAGAAATGGTCCCAAGGTTTTCTGGACTGTTACAATAATGAGACAGACCCAGAAGTAAAGTCCGCGATGAAGGATATGGGGAAGGATTTGGATCGTTGGATCACTGAAAAAGAAATACAGGAAGCCGCTGATCTAATGGACAAACTCCCTGAGAGGAATAAGAGTTTTATGGAAAAGAAACTCAACAAGGTTAAAAGAGAGATGGAGTTGTTTGGCCCTCAAGCAGTGGTTAGCAAATATCGTGAATATGCAGACGACGAAGAGGAAGATTACTTATGGTGGTTAGATCTTTCATACATACTGGTACGTCTATTCATTTTGTTCTTGGTTTCCAGTTTCCACTTGTTCACTATATCAGTTGTGTATTTGAATGATAATTTCAGATTTGCTCTATTTTTCTGCCTATTGATGCTGAATTAATTTGATTATTTTCTCTTAGTGCATCGAATTGTACACAGTTGAGGAGGGAGAGCAGAAAGTAGGACTTTATTCATTGGAGATGGCTGGAGATCTTGAGTTGGAACCTAAGCCAAATCATGTGATTGCTTTTCAAGATGCCAATGACTGCAAAAATCTTTGTTACATAATTCAGGCTCATCTGGAAATGCTGGGAAGTGGTCATGCCTTCGTAGTTGCACGACCTCCTAAGGTATTTTTGTGCTCTCACTAGTGTTATCGTACCAAATGTGGAATGGCATGGCAGGTTCTTGCCAAATAGGAGGTTTTCTTATTCCAAAAGCTTTGATTTTTAACGAAATTTAATGATGTTTTATGATCCATATGGCAGATCTCACCTAGTAGAACAAGGCATATTGATGTTATCTTTAAGGGTGTAAATTATATGGATGTTATCTGAATTTGTATTGCATTTTGTAGGATGCTTTTCGAGAGGCTAAAGCAAATGGGTTTGGTGTTACGGTCATCAAGAAAGGCGAACTTCAGCTTAATATAGACCAACCACTAGAAGAAGTGGAGGAACTGATTACAGAGATTGGCAGCAAAATGTATCATGATGTGATGATGAAAGAGCGGTCTGTGGACATAGACACATTAATGAAAGGAGTATTTGGTTTCAATGACCGCTCCATGAAGAGGTAACTATTTGCTTTATAGTTTCACAATTCTGCAGTGGTATGGAATACTCAACATAAAAGTTCATATCTGTGAAGTTTTTCATCATTTTGTATACAATGTTTAGTGATTTCATTTGTATCTTAAAGGTTAAAGCGGAAGTTGAAGAAATCCAGAAAGGGGTGATGGCTCTTAAACTTTCAACGATGTGACCTGTTGAAGACATTGAAAAGTCCTCCTCCACCCAAACATTGAACACAAGCACATAAAAGCCTTTCACAAAGCAAGGAATTTTTCTTGCTTCCAGAACAAATATTTTTGACCAGATTTTCCTACTCACGAGATGTAGAGAACACGTCAGCAGTAAAATGTGGTGACCTCCTTCAAACTTCTAGTTCTCGTGCTTTGTTTTTCCTACGCAAATCATAGTTGATTTGTATATATTGAGTAACATGTAGTTACCAACTTAGAGCTCCACGTGTAGAAAAAGCAAGAAGTGGGACTTTTGATTTATTTTGATATGGAAAATAGAAAGCTTCTTTACAATGAAGTTTGCTACTCTGTTCACCATTTAAAATCCATAACTTACAGGTTATTATAACAATCAATAAACTTTTCATATTTTGAAAACATGACCTGATAATAAATGTCTTTTACATTATTTTCATGCATGTACTATTTATTGTTTAGAATAAAACTCCTTTAAGTTTCAGCTGGCTGCGGATCCTTTTTAAAAGCAAAAATGCTGATTAGAATGAAATTATTTCGTCAAAGTTGAATAACTTGTCAACTTTGCCAACTATGTTTTCTGTCATAAGCCCCTTTATGATTTTCTAATTGTAGTTAATATTTAATTTTTAAAATTGTATCAATGAGCAGTATCTTTTCCTACCTCTTTTGCAGTTATGTATTCCTGATTTGAAAGCTACATTGAATGTAGTTTGTGCAAATTAATTCAAATTAAATGAAAAAATATTGCAAGTTTTAAGATTACTAGAACATCTTATATTTCAAATAAGGTTAGTTGTTTCCCATCCAAATTTTGATTAATGGTAAGTCAAATTTGATGGAATGTCACTTGCACTATTCCACCTCCAACCTTACTGTATATCATAGCACCAGTTATCCTCCACTTCACTCGACCTATATAATAATTTCTCCTCAATTTCCTCACTTTAATTTTCACTTATTGATAATTAACAAAAAAATATTAGTATAAGTTGGGATGACACATGTTTAGAAGATAATATATGTATATAAAAAATTTGAAATATTTTAAAATAATAAATATTGCTGAGATAAAAAAATTGAAATGTAAAGAATAAGTGATGGTAACTTATTTATTTTTTTAAAAACTACTTAAAAACTAAGAATTTTGTCAATATCAAACTTTTTTGTCAATATTAAATATATATATATATATATATATATATATTATATTTTCTGTTAACATCAACTCAATGAACTCATAAAAATGTAAGTTAAACCCTATATTGATAGAACTATTTTTCAACTAATATCAGCTAAAACTTTTTATTGATGTCAATAAAACTATTTTTCTATTTATCGATTTATGTAAGTCAGTCCTTTTAGTTGACATTGGTAGGAAAAATCCAATGTATTTAAAATTTGTACAACTTATAAAATTCTCAATCCAATCTGAAGAAAGGTGAAGCTATAAATCAAAAGGAAAAGGATTTATAGAAGACAATAGGTAAATATCAATGAAAGAATTTGTGAAATGCTGGAAGTACTAAAAGTCAAGATCTAGGAAGTCATACTTGAAATAAAATGTAAAGACAACCATTTGAGCTATAGATATGTACTGGAAAACAATTATACAAAGCATTACTTATATACTAACTTCTATGACAGAATCTCATCAAGGTGCTTGTCCATGATTTCAGAAACAGCATCCAGAAATGTTTCTTCACTTGTGCCAGGAAGAACAGAATCCAGAGCTTCCTTTACAATTCCCTCAATCACAGACTCCTTGTTCAAGGATTCCCTACACATAAGGCTTCCAATGGCAAAGGGTGTCATTCCTCTCTCCACTCCTTTCTTCAGAAGCATGGTTGAGATCTGAAGAGTGCGGGCACATTCAACTGGCAGATTCCATCCATGAAACTTCAAAAGGGCAATATCTTCATCAGCATTCAGTGACCTTATATAGTCAATGATCTCAGGGGAGTATGGTTGGCGAGCTTGGGGCCAATAGAGCCATTCAAAGGTACAATCTTCAAACTGTTGGAATGGCAAGGCTTGAAGTATAAGCAAAGACTCAAGGGAAAATCCACACAAAATATCACTAAACCCTTTCCTCCAACCAAACACGAAAAAAAAAAAAAAAAAAGGAGATTATAATAAGCCTTGGGAGAGGTCTGCTAGATGAATCATGCTTCTTTCGAAACAGGAAATTGCACCAAGAGAATAGTGTTTCCCACTTCTCAAAATACATGCAGTCTATCCAAAATAACAACTTTCATGAAATGAACATAATAGTGAGAAGAATATCCTTGCTGACATACTAGGAAAAAAATCTACAGTAGCACAATAATGTATTCTAAAAATAACCCCAGCTAATAAACCTTTTGTAAGTTATATTATAAACAAAACTTGATTGAATATCATATTGGGTCAAGAGCAGCAGAATTCTGCAATCTGTAAACAATGCATTTACCACCCGAAACCAAGCAGGAGAAAACCCAAGTTTAAGCATTTCAAGCACTATAAAGCACACCATAAGATGCATTAAAAGAGAACAATTGATCGATAAAAATAAAAAGAACAACCGAACTGAACAATAAAAATATGGTGCTTACACTAGTGGGCAAGCAGTATCCATGATCAATTGGAATCAGAACAGCCTGGTCATTTTCATCCTCTTTGCCGATCAAAATATTCCCAGCATGTCTATCTGCATTTGCGAGTCTCATGTCCAGAACAGTAATTTTATGCACTTCCTTCACTGGAAATGCCCCAGGACCCATATCCTCGCAACTTCCATTATTCTCCATGAACATTTGCAAGGAGCCAAGCTTAGTAGTCAAGTCCCCAGGATGGTTAAATCCTTCATGCAAGCACTTAACCATAACAGTAGGGGGAACCCCAGCAAAACCCTTCCCATCACCAAATAATGATCTACGACCACTTATTGGATGGTCCAAAATATAAGCTGCAACTTCCCTGAATGCTCCCTGACCAACTCTCGTACCCTTCTTTAAGCCTTCACCATCTACTGAGAAAGGTAAACCTCTGGGGTTGTTCACAGCCATTGGCTCTTCATCAATGGGCTTGAAAACAGCTACATACTTTTGCCCGGTTGAATCAAGCATAAAGTAAGCTCCCCCTGTACCCTCTGCAGATCTGATTGGATAATTTCCACTGTTTAGTCCTTCATATGTCAAGTTTATCATATTCCAAATCTCTGAAGCTAATTCAATTTTCTTATTAACAATGACAGGCTCCAAAAGAAGATCTCTATCAAGAGCCTTCCTTGGCACAATTGGCTCAGCGGCTCCATCCTCTCTTCCCACATCTTCTTTACTAACATCATGTTCTCTCCTACAATTCTTTTCACTAACATCATAATCTTTTGTACCATTCAACTCCTTCGCCTTGACGGACAACTCATCTTGTCCTGTCCTAATTTCTGCATATTTCACTCTAACAAAAAGATGAATCACTGCATCATGATATTTACTACAGATATCATCAATAACCGTCTGATCCTCAAGCAGCTCCCCGTTACACACAACCTCCTGCTGTTCAGGATCAGCAAAGCGCTTCTCCTTCTTCGCAATCTGCTGCTTAACATACCCAACATCTCTGCATCTCTCCACCTGAAAAGTAAAGTCTTTTCCAGAAGAGGTTCTCACACTGATGGTCTGGAGATCAGACAGCCTAATCACCAAATGCAGAACATTTCCTTCAGTAACCCCATAGTCCTTCAGCAGGGAATTGCTCCGGGCTAACTCCCTCCCATCACAAACCAACTTCTGTTTGTTTGTCAATGAAGGAAGCCCCTCGGCCTTTTGGATTTTGAGTTTCACCGACTCAATGGTATCGTATGGAAGGACTCGCATCGGAGTCAAAGATCCAGAATGGGAGAGATATATGAAAATAAACTCAGGATCCAATGACAAGTGCAGTGGGGTATAGTATCCATCTGGGGACAACAATAGTTCCCTTGGAACAGGGCTAAGGATGGTGACACCAGCAGAAGACATTTTGAATGTTGATTAAGGCAATGAAAACCAAAGAAGCTCAAGGCTTTCACCTAAGCCTGAACCCTAATTTCTACAATTTTTACAATGACACAGCCATGGGATTTTTACAATTACAGCTGCCTGGGTGTGCGATGACACACAAACCACCGACCCAGATGACCAAATAAGCTCAAAATGAAACTCAACAAAGTATGCACACAAAAAGGAACAAATTTTCGTTAGAAATGATGAAAAATTCCAGACCCAAGCCCTAATTTCCCATCATTTCCCCACCCAAACCCAGAAAAAAGCCACCCAGCAGAGAAAAGCTCTAGGATTTGGATCCAATCACAAAAGGGCCAGAATCAATTGCTATAAACTCAAGAGAAAGCAGATTCTTACCCTGGGGAAGCAGAAGTAGAAGCAGCGGAGTTTGAACCTTTGACACAAATAATGCGAAATAAAGTAATGGGGTGGTTTTCTTAATGCGAGTTGTGGGAAGAGTTTTCTATTCAATACTCGAAAAAGTAGGGAACGTTTGTTACGTTATTGTTGACTCTGACCAAAACCGAGAAACACAAATGGGAGATAGAAAGAGAGAGAGAGAGAGAAAAAAAAAAAAAAAAAAAAAAAAAAAAATAAAAAAAAAAAAAAAAATTATTTAAAAAAAAATAAAAAAAATAAAATTTAAAATTTAATATTATAAATAAAATTCATTTTTGTTTTTTTTTTTTTTTTTTTTTTTTTTTCACAATTACTAAATTACGAACGATAAA
>Ga0099825_1008255_pt1 | contig 12398 bp, 4 predicted proteins | sample SiratroredBW_FD_76838 | JGI IMG/M metagenome (GOLD analysis project Ga0099825, IMG submission 76838) | Root nodule microbial communities of legume samples collected from California, USA - Siratro red BW | ecosystem: Host-associated > Plants > Roots > Nodule | place: USA: California | collected...
ATATATATATATATATATATATTATAATTATTGTAAAATTTAGTATTTAGTTATAATTAGATATATTTAAATGTAATTATTTATAACAATGGCACTATAATTAATATTATTTACAATAATTAAATAGGAAAAAATAATTTAATATTACGAATTTATTAAAACTGTTAATGTCTCTAATATTTATTTATACTTTAATTATTTTTTAATAATATAAATTTTCATTTTCATTAAACTAAATCTTAATTTTTAAAATATTCATTATTTTTTCATAAAAATTTTATAATAAATAATGGAATATATAATTATACAATCTTTTACTTACTTCTTTTACCTAAGAATTAAATCTAATTTACATTGTTTCTTAATTGTTTAAATTAACTTTCTCACCTATAAGATTAATTTAACAATTTGTAGAAATTAGAGAAAAATTAAATAAATTAGAACCTTTATTTTAAAAAAAATTATATTCAGATCAAGAAGCATTGTTTAGATGGTTTCTATAAAGTAAAAATATTATGGACCCACACAACATAAGACCATAAAATGACATAAAATAAACACATATTCTTAAAGAAATGGATGATGAAATTTACAAACTTTAATGTTTTTTTGTTTTGTTTCACTGGCATTCTGCTTGACTCTTTACTTGCAAGGCTGCTGTGCTGTGTTTGGTATATGAAACTCCATTCAATCAATAATTCCCATTTCTAATCTTTTCCAAATTTCATTCCTTTCTATACTCTCTCCCTTTTCTTTCAATTCTTCTCTGTCTCTCTATTCTCTCTCAACCCTACTTTTTTTTCTTCTTCTTTTAGGGTTCCCTTCTCTAGTATTCCAAACGCCCTTTCAAAATTTTCTGCAAGTGATGCTCTAGAAATGGATATGGTGAATAATCGCTGTCAAAACGGGGAAGAGGCGCCGCCACCGGCGGTAGCACTTCCTATGCAGGTGGATGGCTTCAGTTACGCCAATGGTTCAGATGAAGGGGAAGAAGCTGCTCCTGCTCCTCCGCTTGTCCATGCATCTTCAGCTTTGCACTCCAGAACCAGTGAACTTACCATCTCCTTTGAGGGCGAGGTCTATGTTTTCCCTGCTGTTACTCCCCAAAAGGTTCCCTTTATTCACTCACTGTTTTTTTATTTGATTAGAACAATCTCTCGATTGGTTATTGAAATGTTTTAAGGCTTTTGCATGGAGTATGTAGAGCTATTTTCTCAATGTAGTTATGCGCTAGTAGATTGTGGTTTTCTTGCTTTTCTAGGTTTTGGTGTTTGTAAGGTATAAAAAAGCTGAAAGGAGAAGAACAAGTTGTCCTGAAATGAAAATCTGTAATCTTATTGTTGATTATCTTCCGATTCTATTGACATGCATAGAAGAAATTACCGGGAAAGACCAAGACCAATAGAAGAACCTCAAGAGGAATGGTTCAACACATTCCTTTCTATCCTCTCCCTATACAGAGTTATATGCTGCTATTCCCTTCCATAAATTAGTTATTTTGAACTTTGAGCTGCCTCTGATTGTTGTGTCACACCGATTGTTTGAAATGTGATCCCTGATAGCTGTATTTCCCAATTTCCTGGTTCACCCTTTGTTCATTTATGTTCATTACAGTGTTGCTCTTCTTGATGTCTGGCTTCTCCTTCTGTATTGTGCTGCATTGATGCTTTGATTGGTTTTAATTTCTTGATTAGGAAAAACTGATGATTTTCTGATATTTGATTAGTACCTAGGCTCAAACTTCAATGTGGATTTCAAACTTTATTACTTGTCCCCACTTAAATGTCCATTGGATTACAGGTGCAGGCTGTATTATTACTGTTGGGAGGGCAGGAGATGTCAAATACCCTCCCCACTTCTGACTTTTTGTTGCAGCAAAACAGTCAGGATACTAGGGTATGTCTTTAGAAATTGTTTTTCTCTTTGATATATTTTTCTCTAATTGTTTTTTTAACATATTAAGTGTTCTAAAACTTGTTATTATATGCCAGGAAATAAATGATCCTTCCCGATGTTCAAAGCTTTCCAGAAGAATTGCATCACTTGTTAGGTTTCGTGAAAAACGAAAAGAGAGATGTTTTGAGAAGAAAATCCGATACTCGTGCCGTAAAGAGGTAGCCCAGAGGTAGGCAAGGATAGTTGGGAAACAGAAAATCTGAAGTATTGTATCATATTTTTTCTCCCAAAATTTTTGACCCCACTGTATTCACAAAATCCCATCAACAATGCAATTTATAAGATTAACTTTTGATAACCTTAAAACTTGAAGAAAATACCTTTAGGAAGTTTATTTATAGTTACTCTAGTTAAGATTTTTTTTTTGGTTAAACACAAATTGTGAGTTGACTTGGTATTGAGTGAATACCTGGTTCATACCTGTGCTTCACAGGTAACATTTTCTCGCATGCCTGTATGTTTATTTCATATGCAAGTATTTAGGTACATTGGTGTTTGGTATTTTAATATTATATATCTTGCAAAAACATTAACTTTCAATATAAGAATTAGAGTTTTTACTTTTGACCCTAATACTTTAATGTTCTGTTTGTCTTCTAGATGGTTTAGGCTGATTTTCTTGGGATTGACAATAGTTGGTTATCTAACAGGATGCATCGAAAGAATGGACAGTTTGCATCACTGAAGGAAGATTACAAATCTAATGCTGAAAATTGGGATTCAAGCAATGGTACTCCTGTCCCAGAATCTACGTGAGTTTTAAAGTTATACCTTTTGTTTAGAATGGATGGATTCAATAACTTTTATTCTTAATCATTTATTGATTGATTTTAATATGATTATTGTTTGTGTTGCATCTCTGCCATTGTTAAGTGAACGTAGATGCCAGCATTGTGGAATTAGTGAGAAGTCTACTCCAGCTATGCGTCGGGGACCAGCAGGTCCAAGATCCCTATGCAATGCCTGTGGACTTATGTGGGCTAATAAGGTAATTAATATATGTTCTAGCTTAGCATGAGACTTACATCTCTTGCCATTGATTGTTGTTGCAAGTGTTTGCTTTCCAGAATCAGATATGACATGTTGGTCTCCCTTTTGTAAATTTATTTTAGGCCAAGTGATGACCATGTAAACACTGTGTTAACTGGTGTGTTTCCTCAAATGTTAGTAAACCAATATTTTTCAAAGATTTCTTTTTAACCTTTTGTCTACTCTTAAAGGCCTCAACTTTTGTGATTTGTTAGTCATTTGGAAGGTGATTATCAGTTTCTGGATTTTAAGATCATACTTCTTTGTATCATTGTCAGAAAAAATGACAGGAAAAGTTGAAAGCAATACTACCTTTTGGCATCTCTTATAAGTGAAAACTATTTATGAAGTATAATTTGAAAATAAGGTTTTTATGTCAACCTAAAGAATACTTGTTTGTTTATAGGATGCACAATTTTTCTGTTTCACCAAGAAGAATAATAATGTTCAACATCTTATCTATTGCAGTTATCAACCCATTGTTAATCATAGTCCTGGAATTTTGAGAAAAATGGTTTTTTTGCATGTCTGGATTGTTGTGGTCATGAGAGGATAGTTTATTACCTTATCAACTGAACAAGTTCATGTTTCCATCCACCCAAATATTGATCTTTATTCATGTCTTATTGATTTGAAGGGAACGCTGAGAGATCTCACCAAAGCAGGAAGGATTGCTTTTGAACAAAATGAACTGGTATTTTTAATTTATTTTATTATCATAGAACAATTTTTTATTGTTATATTTTCTCCTATTATAAATAACCAAGATTTAGATAGTCTTCATGCTTTACATAAAAAAACCGGTAGACAAATTCCTCCAGAGCATTGTCTACATCTCATTTTTAAGAACACTCAGATCCTCTTTGTGTGAAAAGCAGGATGGATCTGGATCCTCTTGGACACTTACATGACTATGTTATATGATAAGAAAGGTATACTAACTATCCTGTGCTGAAAATGGGACCACTACAACAAGCATTGTCTGTCTCTCAAAATGTCTTGGCCATGAGATGGCCCCGCATGAGATGATCCAAATGGAAATATGTATTAACTAAGGATGTGTTGCTCATGGCTAGGACAAAGTTTAGAGGAGACTTTATTTACACATAATTTCATACAAATAAAAGTAAATATTTTTTATTAGTTGGTCTGCTATATAATATGTAAAGCATAGAAACATTTTTATTATGATACAACTGTTTTCAGATATAATTGTTGATGAAATATGACTAGAGGTGTTAGGTGAGGATGACAGCATGAAAATTTTGACATTAGTCAACATTATTCAATGATAAATGCTATGCAGATATAGCTTGTGTCAATTCCCTACCCTTTTTTGTTAGCACTACTTGTTCAAAATCTGAAGAAATACTTTATTCTCTGATTTTGCTCCTAGTGGTCAACAATTTGTAATTTCTGATATGATATTTGCTCAAAAGATGTTTGGAATTTCTAGTCTAACAATATTCTCTTTTTTAAGGATACTTCAGCTGATATAAAGCCTTCAAAAGCAGAAGCAGAACAATCCTGTGCCAAGCAGGACAAAGAGGTATTTATGTTGGAATTTTCTTTATCAAATTAATAAAAACTTCATTTTGTTTATCTATAACTGTATCCTTTACTTTTTTTTTTCTTGTGACATTAGTGGTTTCCTTCCTTGTTACCAAACTTTGACAAAGGGTTATGAAACTGCATGAAAACTATTCATTTTTTTAATATCAGTATATTGTTTTCTGAGGATCCATGCAAGGATTTTTTTTCCTCAAATTTGTGCTTGCTGATGCTGGTTATATCAATCGGTTGACTATTGATTATTGTTTGCATGACGGAACATTGATCCTCATGCTGACACTGTTTCCTTGGCTGTGGAATTGTAATTTTTATTTTTTAATTTATCAGGGAAGCCCTGAGGAAACAAAGCCTGCACAAATGGATTCCAGACCGTCACCCGAGAAAACAAATGAGCAGGTTTTATCTATTTGTCTGTTCGCATTAATTGATTTATTTACATTTTCTATATAATTTAATGGAACTCAATTTTGCTCAATGTATGATGAAGAAATTTGTCCTATTTGCTTATGAGATTATGCTAAAATTGACCACTTGATTAACTTTTAGTTTAGTCCCTACTAAATTCGTGTTTTAGGTCTGGTTTGGGTAATGATACATTTTTTATGTCATAGTCCTTTGGTGTGTTTATTGTAGCCTGTATGGCGTTTTGAATTTGGAACTCGGGGTGTTATTTCAAGAATATACCTTAAAAGCTTTCAACTTTTGAATATTCTCCTTCTAAATTTCGTGGTTTACAGTTTATTATCGGAACTGCTGAATCAGTTACTAACAACTTGTCCATCCAAGTGGAGAATCATGCTCTCAGCCTGCATGAGCAGGTATTCCTTTTTCTTTCCTTAGTCAACCAAGAGATATCCTTTGAGATGGTTAAGTCTTGTTGAGGTGATAGGAACTCATTCGACAATTGGTATATACTTCTGAGATTTACAGGATACCCTTGAGGAACTGGCTGATGCTTCTGGGACCGAATTTGAGATTCCCGCAGGTTTTGATGAACAGGTATATGTTAAAGCTAATTGATTTGTCACCATTTCTGAGATATATAGGAGCTAAGCCATTCGATCCTTCCACTACCCTTTATCTATATTAACTTTACTAAAAGTTCATGATACACACAGGTTGACATTGACGATTCCAACATGAGGACATATTGGCTGTGATGTAGGGATATTTCTGTGCGCTATCAGCAGGTTTGTTCCCAATGGAAACGCATATGCACTGCTGGTTCGACTAACATTGGACTTCTAGGAATAGTTTATGTTTTATAGACAAACTATTTCTGGAAGCACTGTGAATTATATGGTTGTAGACTTACAATTTTCATACATGAGTTCCTGTAAATCCCTTTGGCACCAGATTTGATATATAATGTGAATAGTTCAGTTTTTTTAAACCTTCTGCGGTATTCAACTTTGATTTTCTATTCTTTTGTGGTAACGCAACTAAAGGTATAGTTAGATGGGGAGACAGAAGAAGAGCATTCAACAATTTCCTAGTTACACAAAAGATGCATACCTCATACCTCATTAAGGCATTTTGGTTGGGGAAGTGAATTTGAAGGAGTAGATTTAAAGAAATTTGAGTGGACTGTGTATGGATGAAAAAGTTGTTTGAATTAATGGATAGAAGGTAAAATTAGAAGAGATATGAAAGAAATGTTTGTGAAAGTTTGGGAATGATTTGGTAGATATTATAGTTTTTTTATTTTTTTAATTGATATATTTGTGAAATTATTAATTGACCTAATTATATGTCAATGACAGTATCTTGTAAGGGGTATTTTGTAATTTTTAATTAAATCCTTGTAAATCTCTTTATTTGAAGGATGATCTTATTCTCTAAATGTTCTTTAATTCATCTTTGCACATCAGTTAACCAAACATATTTGATTCACACATCCATTTTCATAAACAACAGAATCACTCAAATTAGTCCAATCAAACATAATATAAGTTTGTTCACATTAAATGAGCACAAAAAAATGAGCATAAGCCAACACTGCAAAATAATAAACAAGGAACAAGTCTTCTAGCAATTTCATTCCAACAAGTTTCGTGAGTTTTAAAAATTTATTTTTGGTTGTACACTTCATGTATTACATCATTTTAATTACTTTAAGCAACTTCATTATTATAAGATAATAACTGTAAAATCGTGTCCTGGTTTAAATGGCTTTTATACAAAAAGGAATATTGTAGGAGTTTGGAGACTTTTTTAGTAGGTTGTACCACCTGCTAATTCTCTTTTTCAATCTCTTGTGTGGTACTTAAAATTGTGTGGAATTCAAAATGAACAAAAGGTTGAGCTGCAAAAACACATAGTCATTTGAGGAAGGTAACCAGCTTTGTGGTTTCCTTCACAGCCTGAGCAAAATAATCATATATTGAGGGAATGAAAGAATAAAGGTAAGTTTGTGAGTTTGATGGCATGAAGAATAGGTAGGGTGGGAAAGTAGAGCATCTCTTGCACTTTGCTTGGCTAACAACCACAGTTAGATATCTCAAAAATTATGTACTCACGGTTAGGTTCAATTATGTTTTCCCCCAAAGTTTAGGATGAAGGTGATTTTAATATTTTAAATGTATTTTTAGTTCCTTAAATTTGAAGTAATTTTGATGTTGGTCTCCCAATTTAAAATTTGTGGTTTTTAATTTCTTAAATTTATGAAATTTTATTTTGGTTTCTCAACTTTATCTTGAGGGACTAAAAAAAAAGTATATATTTTTTTATCTCTTTAGTCCTTCAAATTCATTATGGAGAAAAGAAAATAACATTTTACTGTTTGAAAGAGTAAGAAAAGCAAATTTTTTAAGTTGGAGGACTAAAACCAAAATTACTCTAAATTAGAGGGATTAAATCAGAAGATCAAAACTAAATTTGCTTTAATAAAACATTACATTTCAAATACTAGAAACAATTCAAAAATTGTTTTAATTTCTTAAATTGAGTATCTAGGAGCCATATGTCGCATTGAGATATTAAAATTGAATTTTTAAATTTTAAGACTGAAAATATTATGAGATCTTAATTATTTTTATAGGTAATATTTTTTATAACAAATATAAAATCTGCATTGAGCATCTTTAATAAGATATGCTTCTTGGACAACTTCATGTAGTTGTTTCAAGCAACAATGTTGTTTGAGGAAATTTACGTGATGATAAAGTCTTTTAAAAATAATTGAGTTGTTTATTCAAGCTTCACTTGCTTAAAAATAAAACTCAATATTTTATTCTTTCTCACGAAGACATTATAACCATAAAAAAAATTAACCACTAGAAATTAAAATGAAGAATAACATATCAATAGATTAAGACATATTAACAAATAAAATCACAAAATCCCAATGAAATAAAGATTAGAAAATAAAGGTATCTCTCATCGTCACACTTGTGTCGGTGTTGCTCTTGCCGAATGTCACTCTCGAGAGGCTTGTAGGAGGGAGAAGAGGAAGATAGAAAGAAAAATCTAGAAGGTTTCATGATAAGGTTTGTGAGTTATGAAGAAAATTTTGACCATTGAAAGCATTCTTTTTGTTGTCCAGGGAGGTTCACATAGTATACAAATATTTCTACTTTCTTTCTAAATCTGCTTGTATTTTTTAAGTATATTATGCAGTTTTGTTTTGAAATTTTTTTATCAAAGTTTTGTTATGATTTTTATGTAATTTTGTAAAAGTCACTTTAGTTATGAAAGATATTTCATTTTGAAATTTTTATTTCTTTAATTCATAGTTTTAATTTAGAAGTGAGCTGGTGAAAAATTACAGGAGTTATGCAAAACTATTTTACATATTTTATTATTTGTATAAGAGAAATGTTTTAAGAGTAGAAAGATGTTACATCATGTGGTATTAAAGTTAGTTCATCTTATTAGTGTGTTATGTATCTTTGTTATGTTGATATGTGCACTTTATATTGTATGTTGAGTGTTTGTTAATTTGTTTAATGATTTTAACATTGAATGTGAAATCTAATTACTTCGATTTAAAGAATGATTTTTTGTGAGTCTTTTGTGATTTTTTTTACATGTCTTTACTACAGCTTATTCCTTTACATCGTATCATTTTGCGTTTAAATTTAGTTTGCTTGTTTATGCTTTAAAGCTTAAGTTTATTGTAGAAATGTCAACTAGTGGTTTGGTTTCTAATTCTCCTTTTTGTTTTCAATGTCCTTCAGAAATTGTTTTATACAAATTTGATGGTTGATTTAACTTATTTATCTTAGTCAAGTTATCTTAATTCATTAAATGTTATTTTTGGTATGAAATAATTCTCTTCAGTTGTCTTGTTGAATTGCTTTATAAAACTATTACCTTTACTGAGTTTTTCGAGAGTAAGAATAGAGAAATTTTTAATTATTTACCAAGTTATGATACCTTTGAATAAAAATAATCAAATGCAAATGATATTAATTCCTTTTAAATAGATTAAAGTTGTTCTAAGTTAGATATATCACGTAAGCTTTCAAAAGTTTTTCCACATGATATAACTAGTTTACCACATGACCAAGTGGTGGAGTTTTTCATAGATCCTACACCTAATACTTATAATTTAATAATTGAGGTTAACAACATATAACCAACACTTGCTATTATGTGGAAGGATTTGGAATAGGAGGGTACGAATTTCATGCATGAAGTCGAGGATTACAATCATAAAGATTGAAGAATTACTCATAGAAAAAAACCTTGTATAAGATTATTTTTGATAATTTTCATTGAACCTTTGATAAAATAGAAGATGAGGAAGAGATAAGAGATTAAGAAATTCTAATCTATCTCAATTAATATCACAATCAACTAAATTTGATAAATAGAAGAAGATCAGATACTTTGAATTGGAAGATCAGAGTAAATACCCAAAATTTTAATGAAGAACTTATATTCTGTTTAGACGAGTAAATAAATTTGGATGGATTTAAGAGAGTAAATTTGTGTGAATTTAAAAAGATTTGATGTTAGATTGTTTGGATTAAGGGATACATGATAAGATTTGAGTGGAAAATTTATGATTGATGAGATAAATATAATTAATATTTTAAATTTTTTAATTGATAAAAATGTAAAATTACAAATTTATCAATATAGTTAAAAATAATTGAAAATTAATGTAAGTGGTGTGACAATTCTTTTTTTTTCCTTAATTATCCTTACCAACCAATTGTTATCTTATTAGGTAAATGGATTCAATTCAATTCAAATAAAACTTAATCTTAATTGAATATTAATGTAATTAAAATTTTAACTTGATATAAATGTTGCCAACCCCAATACCACCCACTCAAAATTAATGCAATTAAATTATTTTATATTGTGTTTTCAATTTGACAGCTTACTTGCTAGATGAATTGACACTTATAACATTCATCCCTTCCTCTTCCTACTTTATAAATTTCTAAAATAAATACAATTATTTAATTCAACCAAATATTTGACATGTCAATAAATTAAAATCCTACATAATTTTTTTAAAATTCTTCAATACTTCATATACATGAAAATTATAAATAAACATAATTACTTAATTAAACAAAATCTTAAATAAACATACTTCCTAATACAATAAAATTTCTGATCCAGATAAAACCTTAAATACATAATATATTTTAAGTTTAAGTGTTTTTAATTTACCCATAAATATATAACAAATAACAATATTATTTCAAGGTAAGAGAAAAACTTACTTGTTCAGAGGAGTAGGCCAACAGTACCAGAAAACCCTAAAGCAAACCAAACTTCTCATCAAAAGAGTTTTTTGTCTTCCTCAGTCTCTCATCAAACACGGTCTCTCAGCCACTCAAACCACCACAAAGTTCTTCAACGCACAACTATCTCACAGCAGCTCAACTCACAAACACATGCAACAGTGAAATCACGGTCAAATGCGAAGGATATTTTTGTAAATCAACAAATACTGAGCTGACTTTAAGTGTAAATCTCTTCAGGGAGCGAGGAACCAGGAACGTCTCATCCAACAAATCTTTCCTCTTCAATCTTTGTGGATCAGCTGAATCTAGCGCAACCCATCCCTTCAGATTCATCTTCGTCTACTATGCAACCATCCATCCAAATATTATATTACAGAGAATTTTCACTTTAAGAAAATGATTTAAATTCCAAAAGGAGCAAATTTTGAGTACAAGAGTCTATAAAAAGACTTATATACTATGGACCTTGTACCCATGGGCCTAAACACTAATAAGGGCCATCCAATAAATTTTGAGTACAAGAGTCTATAAAAAGACTTATATACTATGGACCTTGTACCCATGGGCCCAAACATTAATAAGGGTCATCCAACAAACCTATAAAATTAGAGTTTAAAATGTCTTTAATTACAAGAAAAATAGATTATGGTTTCTTCTTACACCTTCGTACCTTCTTCTTACACTTCCATAGATTTTGAATTTCCCAAACTACCCATTCCAGAAAGACAAAATTGTCCTTATGAAGAATAATGTATAGGTTTTAGAAGTATGAAATGGGGTGCATGAATGAAGTTGATGTTGTATTTTTTTGGGTGTAGTGTGATAGCCGTAACGGTTGTGGGTGGAAGGTTGGTTGTGGTTGGTGATGGTGGTCAATGGTGAAGTAGTGGTGCTGGCGGCGAGGTGTAGGTGAAAAGTTTTCATGATAGGTAAGTTTAGATGGGGTAAGTTCTTGGATTTCAAATTTTGTAACGCAAAAAATCACCGGATTACAGAATTTGAAACTTTGTTTTGTTGTTGAAAATAACTTTTTGTTTCGGAATAGAAAGTTAACTTTCGGAATAGACTAATCAAAAATACAAATACATTTCGAAACACATCTCTTTCCTTATATTTCAAAAACTAAAATTTTATTCTATAATAGCCTAATCCAAAAATCAAAATTAGGCTTCCGGATTAAAGTGTTCCGAAATAGAACTTTAACTTCTTGAATAACTTGTTTGGAAAGAAATTTTCTATTCCAAATTAATCTAATCCAAAAGTGAATATTAACCTTCGAGAGATTAAACTGTTTCGAAATAGAAATTTAGAAAAGTATTTTCCGTTTATGATTGTGTTACATTACACATAATTACGAGACCCAATAAAGATAAAAACTAAAAATTTTACAAAGGACAAAAATTCTATTTTATTCTTACACAAATCCTAAACCCTAAAAATTCCATTCTAATTCAAAACCTACTCCGTCCTTAAAAGGATCCAGTCCATAATTCCATAAACTACGATTTCCCAGTTCCTAAGAAAATGATACATCTAAAGAATATTGTATGAAATCTTATATTTGAGAATGATAGAAACTTTTGATGGTGTTTAGATAACTACCATAATGTCATCCACAATTGTCTTTAGATACAATACCACAGTGTGATCCACTCAACAACTCTCAACCATCCTTTCAAATGGACAATTGAATCAAAACTAACTCTATCTTTCCAATTCAACCATACAAATTTTGAGCCTATTTACTTAACACAATTCGATTAAAGTCCAAATAACCAAAAGTCTTTTCAGCATTTTGATCTAAGTGTTAAAATAAAACCAACCCCCTTTCATGATTAATATACTTCAAGATAAAAGGTCAATACCTATTTTCTAAACCTCCAACGATGAAACTTACTTGGACTAATCCAATAAATCAATCCTCCAATAGTATTTAAGATATTTCAAACCTTTTTAAAATTATGACTCATGAGAATCATTTATTGTAACCAATCTCAATTTTCTTTTAAATTTTCCTTAGTATGAGTATTTTCTTGACATTAGAATTATGATATATATATATATATATATATATATATATATATATATATATATATATATATATATTTATTTTGAATATGGCAGTGGGAAAGA
>Ga0099825_1008257_pt1 | contig 12397 bp, 11 predicted proteins | sample SiratroredBW_FD_76838 | JGI IMG/M metagenome (GOLD analysis project Ga0099825, IMG submission 76838) | Root nodule microbial communities of legume samples collected from California, USA - Siratro red BW | ecosystem: Host-associated > Plants > Roots > Nodule | place: USA: California | collected...
ACCTTAAATCTTTTATCATTGAGATTCAGAAAAGGTTTTCTATTAACTAAACTGTTTTCAATGTTTTAAATTGACAAAAATCTTTTAAAGTTCAATTCACCCCCCTCTTGAACTCAGCCAAATATATTTTCAAGAATGAGTTGGACAATTAATAGTAAAAATTGAGCTCAAACAGAACGGTGAACTGAATCGTCAATGTGCCTTTCAAAGAGAAGAACCAAGCTGGTTTTTTGGTTAGTTTTTAGGTTTTATGAGAGGTAATACAGATTGGCAGAGAGAACACCAAAATGCAGTTGGAGACAAAAACGAGATAGGTGATACAAAAATGGAAGAGAAAGTGAGAGCGAGACTGTACTGGAGGAGAGAGAAACGTTGCAGGAGTGCAAAAGTGAATAAGAGGAAGAGAAGAGTGGATGAGTGAAACACAATTGATATAAAAGCTTTCCGTGATTGATTTCTTCAATGGGTACGCAAAGAGTTTGTGATTTATTGAACATTTATGTGAATTTTTGTAATTGCTTCTTGTTGTGTGCTTGTCTGCCATTAATGTTCATCATCTTCCTTGCTTGGAATGTGATACATGAATGTATGAAACGTTGAAATCCTTAATGTATTTTGTAAAATGTGATTATATATCACGTGGAGACGATTGAAAGTTGTACATGATTCGACGACGACAACGATCACTGCCTCTAGCATGACGTTGGACGTTCCATTGTCTTCGTCCTCTCTCGAAACGTAGAAATCACTCAGAAACCACACCGAGGACACCAAACTTCAATCCGAGTATCTCAAACCCTGAAACTTAGCCATACCTTCACTGTGAGTTATGTCACATTCGCTAACAAGCTCAAATTTTATGTTCAATTCATAAACTAACCCCTGAACCTACCCGAGTACTTCAACTCAACCTCTACCGAGTACCAAAACCCAGGACGCTCAACCCATAACCTAACCAAGAACCAAAGCCAAAAACCTCAACTTATAAATTTAACTATTTTTTTTTTCACTATGAGCTACATCACATCCGCTGACAAACTCATAGGTTTTACGTTCAACCTATAACCTTAACCCAGAAACCTCACCGAAGATGCTCAACTGAGTACCTCAAACTTAGAAACTCAACTATTCTTCCACTGTGAACTTCATCACATTTGTTGACAACCTCACAGATATTATGTTTAACCTAGAAACTTCAACCGAGGACCAACCCATAACCTTAACCTAGAAACCAACCAAGAAACTCTAAAAGCCGAGAACCCAAGCCAAGAAACAGAAACCATAACCTCAATCGAGGATCAAAACTAAGAAATCTCTCCAAGGATGCTCAACCCCTGAACCAAACCAAGTACCTTAACCCTAGAACACAACTTATTTTCCATTGTGAGCTATGTCACACATTCGCTAACGACCTAACTAATTATATAAAAACCATAACCTTAGCCGAGGATATTAAACCGAGTACTTTAACCAGGAAAGCTCATTGAGAACCTAAACTTAGCCGAGGACATTCAACCCAGGAACAAAGCCGAGTAGTTACTCGAGGAACCAAGTCTCAACCCAAATCTATAAACGCAACTAGTTTTTATTAAGGTCGAGACCTTGGCCATGCCGAGAGCGTCGTCTAGGATACCACAAGCCAACCTTGATTGTCCCTTTCAAATACTTTAGAATTCTCTTGCCAGCAATGAAATGTGATTCCTTTGAATTTGATTGATACCTGGCACATGCAAACACTAAACATAATGTTAGGCCTACTTGCAGTTAGATATAACAATGAACCTCTTAGACCTCTATTCTTAGTTTGATCAACCAATATTCCTTTTTCATCTAAGCTGAGACCCTTTTAGTGTTGTTTCTTTTTAATTTTTAGGTCTCCACGACAAATTAGGATTTCATCTCTTAAGTAAGCTTTATGTGACCTTCTTTTGATCCTTAGGAGTTTATGTACACACACACTCTTGGAAAACCTTATTGATTTTTTTTACAAGAGAAATTTGTGAAAGTGTTTAAGAAAAGACTCTAGCTAGTAAAGACACTATACTTAAGCTTATCCAATTATGACTCACTTTTCTTTTCTGGAAGTTTACATGATAAACTTTCAACACCTTTTCTTAAAAAAAGAAAAAAAAAACCCCTCTTAAACCAAAACCTTTTGTGAACTCATGACCATAAGTCTTCTTTTAGTCATGGTTTTCTATAAGAGTCTAAAACATATTGTCGTTGTCTAGTACATGAGCAAAACAAATTCAAGTGAATTATATTCATTTGATACAAAAATTGAATACACATATAATATTGTCTACATTTTTAGTCTTTAATTTGTTATTTTTAATTTTTTAGTTATTTGATGCTTTTAATTTTGTAATTTTTTTCTTCTTTTATTTTGAATTTTTTTATTCGTGGATATGGATTTAACTTCTATTATTAACCAACTTTCATATGGAAATCATTCTTCACTTCAACATGATCAAATTATTCTATTTTATTTCAAATGCAATGTGAGCACAACCTTTAATAGCTACTGCAATCTTATGAACCATATTTTCAGTAGACTTTATGAGCTCGATTTTCAACAGCCTTATTATAATGAATATAAACAAAATCAATCATCATTCAACAAATAACATCTTTAGAGGAACTTACGAGGCAATTGGGTGAAAATAACATTAATTTTCAACCAAGTATGAAAGCTAGACTTAAAAGACTAGGAGAACAAGCTCGTCAAATGGCTAGACAGATTGAAGAGCTTCTCTTATAATTAGAGTAAATTATTGAAGATATGAGAGACTACACTATAACTGAAAATTTTGCTAAGCAAGAGTTGAGTTCATTTCATGATCCTAATTTAGATTTTGACTTGGCAAAATTTTAAAAGTTTGATAAAGATTATACTTTTGATTCTAATATGTGTGATTAGATTAATTATGTGATATCTTCAATTTTCATTTCACTTGTAGCTGCGGGCTCTAGCATAAACCCTCTTCTAAGTACAAATCCTTTTTTAAAAGAGAAAATTAGAATAGCTATTGACACACTTATCCATGCTCCAATGCTACCACTTTTACTAAAGTTGAAGCCTAATACTTATTTGGACAAATATATATTATATTTATCATTATTATTATTAGTTTTAATATTAATAATATTATAAATATTATTATTAATATTATTATTTTTATTGCTGATAGTTATAATGTCATTAAAATTATTATTATTATTATTATCAATATTATATTTTTTATAAATTATTAATGTTGTTTTTAATATTTTTAATTTTTTAATATTATTAATATTTATATTACAAAATATTATTAATAAAATTATTATTATTATTTATATTAATATTATTATTATATGTTTTTAATATGTGAAATATTATTACTACTTCTACTCATATTATTTATATCTATATTAATAATATTTTTAATATTAGTGATATTTTTACTAACATTATTTATATTTATATAAAAAATAGTTTTAATATTATTAATATTTTTATTTATATTTTTTCAGTTATATTAAAAATATCTATTATTAAGAATTATTATTAGTATTATAATAGTTAATAATAATTTATGAATATTATTATTACTATTAATGTTAATATTATTATTAATATTGTTAATTATTTAATTTGTATTATTAATATTTATATTACAAATGTTTTTAATTTTATTAATTTATTATTATTATTATGAAACTTAGTAATATTGTTTTTATTGATATAATTTATATTATTGTTAATATTTTTTGTTGTTGTTCTTTAAAAAAAATATTAATAATAAGCATAAGAATATTTAACAATGATGATAATAACAATAATAATCATAATCATAAGTATAAGTATAATCATAATAAAAATAATAATAATCATAATATGATCACATAGTTTGTCTAGTTTGGTAATAATTTTATTAATATTTCTAATAATATTAATAATAAATAATGAGACATTTAGAAGGATATATTTTTGTTCTCTTTGAAAAATATAAGTGTGTATGGAAATGTACTCATCAAATATCCCAATACTTATCCTTTTGTACACAAATAGTAGACTCTAGGAATGTGTAGTATATGAATCAACAAAATACAACCTTTAAAAAATTAAATCAAGAAAAATGTTAATGAAAAACTCTATATCTTAGTAAACAAGAAAGTAACTCAAAACAAAGATGAATCAATAATGATAGAATATTCTCAAAATAACTCTCTATCTCTTAAGTTTTTACGAATAGGACTTCATAAGGAGTGTAATGGGACCTAGGTAAAAGTAGGTAAAATGAGGGAAAAGAGGCTTAAAACCATAGAAAAAGAAATGAGTGGTGGGGAATAAATTTAGAAACAAAGTAAGTAGAGTAGATCTGCAAATTTGTGATTATACTCCTCTTTTCTTCCTTTTAACTCAAGATTTTCTATTTTAGTATAATTTATTTCTTTTTCTTTTCTAAACTTTTATCATTTTTTCCTTTTTCTTTCTTTCCTCCTTCCTTTTTTTCCTTTTTTAATTAGTACTTTATTCACATGAGGAGTTTAAGATAAAATGAAGTACAGCCCCACACTTATTCAAGAACCTCTTTCCAAAACAATTACAAAGCTCCTTATATTCTAAGGGGCTAACAAGTGGTTTACTTTTAACAAAAAATGCCTCAATCATATCAATTTATGGATGCAAAACAAAGTTTCAAAACAAAGAATCAAAGTAAGTTCTATATTATAAGCAAACATGATTAAAAACACATTAGATAGTCCACCTGACAGTTCATTAGATAGTCTATCAGATAGTTCATTAGACAGTCTATCAAACGGTTCATTTACGGTTTATCAATAGGGCTCGAAATCTCACAAGTAACAGTCTTATCACAAAAGATTCATCTAACAATTTTCAAAACCAATTTATTCAACAATTCACAAAGAATTCGAATAACACAAATCAAGAAATCAATTTTTCAAGAATTATGAAATTGTCAATCGTTAAACACTCCTAGAAATCTAATGAAAATATACAGAAATATTATATCATGCATTCTAAAAGATACTAAGAAATCAAAACAAGAAAGTAAAATAATTTATAAACTATAACTAAGTGCACTTCTTAAAATTTTCTATAAAGATAATCCTGTGCAAGTTTTGTTTGATCTAGAGCAAATCTCCTTCAATTTTTTTGCAATATCTCTCACAACAAATTCAATTGATAGGGCTTAGTTAATAAAAATCTGAATCACATATTTGAGACAAGATTGAAAATAAATTATATGAAAGATAAGCGAGAATGAAAAATTGAAACAAAATTGGGACAAAATTGAAAAAAAAAATAGATTTGCAAGACAGTAGGTGACAAATAAGGAAACAAATTGGACAGATTGAAAGACAATATCTGAGACAAAATCTAAATTCAATCTCATGAAAAAATGAAACCTATAAATAAAGACTTTGAAAAAATAATAAGGGGGCTGGAAATCCCCACAACACACTTTCTTTGTAATTTTCTTATTGCATCCATGGAAGGCTAAACCTTTTTGGGTGATTCCCTTGTGATTTTCTAGTTAATTTTGAGGTTCTGTTGAATAAAGTATTGCTCTTTAACATTTTATAGCAAATTGTGCTTTACTGTTGGTCTTTTTGGAAATTGGTTTCTGTCAAAGGAATTTTTTTTTAACTCTTGTTGAAATTTAATTTTTTTCTTTAATTAGAGTTCTTGGTTACTTCACTTAGTTCTATCAATCTCTTGTTTGCTTAGTTCAAGAGGTAGAAGATAAACATCTCACAAGTAGACGCTTGGAGACAGGTGAATATGGAATATATCAATAGGTGTTTGTTTTACTGATAAAATTGTGTTGAATTTGATTGACGCTTGTTTGATTAAGTTTAACTATGTGAGAATTAAAAAATGATAATCTTAGGTCAACAATGGGGAATATTGGGTGAATGAACTTGGGAGTCAACCTGATATCTTTATCATTTTTCTATCATCTATTATATATTTTTTTTAAACAATCTCAATCCCTCTTTACTTTATTGGTATTGTTAACTTTTATTGCTTGCAGACAAGTTTCGAACACTCCTTGGCTGGATTCATAATTAGATTCGTTAGGAGATGACTTGGGGTCCACTAACCTTATCTATACTATCATCTTTTGGTGTTAGACACTCTAGCGCTACAATGGATGGTTTACAATGAAATTCTTTTAATTTGATTGTTGAAACAACAACAATCAATTACTTATACGTATATATTTTCTTCTCAACTTACCCTCAGTGACTACTGTGTTTAAACCCAATCTTCATGTGAAAGGGACAATTGTTGGTAGGGTTGCAATCTACCATAGGCTTATGAAAAAAAGTATCATCTTCATTCTTAAGCCTTACACTCTAAACCTTAAACTAGATAATATCCTAAGTAAACATATGCAAATTTTATCGAAAACCCTCATGTTTTCGCGCTCTCCACTCTCATTCTCTTCTCCACGTGTGTGCCCACTCCCATTTTTGTCTTATTCACTGTCCCGCATTCCCACCCTTCCATTGTTGTCCTATTCACTGTCCCACATTCCCACCCTCCCATTGTGGTCCTATTCATTGTCCCACCTTTCCCACAATTTCCATTGTTGTCCTATCCATTGTCCCACATTTGCACCCTGTACAAAGAATTCTAGTAGGCTCTTTATTTACCAACTATCTTTCCAATATAATTCTTTCTTATCCTTTATTCTAATGATCTATCAAACAAATCAATGTTTTTCTTTAGATCCACATACTTTTTTCAACCCCCTCCACCACAATGATTCTTGGGCCTTTACTTAATTCTTCAGCACCATTGATTCCACTACCTCTTTCCATATTTCTTTTCTTCACTGGTGAGTCTCAATTTCCACTTTATTGTAAGTGTTTTGTTAATATTCTTTATATCCTTTATGCACAATGCCCAACAAGATTTTAGTTGCATATCCTCTCTCAGCTCACTAAGCAATCCCCCTTCCATTGAAACCCATCCCTGTAGGAATGGTCATTGTATATTCTCGATTTTTTCTGTCACTAATTTAGGCATTATGTAAAGAGACGTGTAGAATAATACTTTGTTCCATTTACTGAATTGACTAAACACATCTTTCCTAATAATGATACTTATCTACACTTGCCAACCTCTTTATTTTCTCAATCAATTGTTCCTAAAATTGAATTCTCCTGGAATTTCTTAAAGCATCACAAAATACTTTTCAACACTTGTATTTCTTTATTGATGCTTGACACATGAAGATAGTGTCTAATTAATCTTCATAACTCATGTTCCTATAAAAATAAGGTCTATCCTAAAATGCATAACGAAAGCCATTTTCTCTACTTTTATAATTACAAAAGAAAAATGGAGTGACTACTAACGAGAAAAAGAAAAGTACAAAAGATATGAAGAAAATATATTTTACTTTTTAAATTCCTTCTCTTAAGAAAATTTCTATAAAAAAAAATCTATCCAAAGATATATAAAAGTGAATTTAAAACATGCCTTTAACTTTTCTTCTCATATGTTCTTCTCTCACATTCAAACTCACTCACAAGCTTTAAAATTAAAAAGTTAAAGTGTATTTTATTCTAACATGTGTGATTTGATATGTGGGGAATGTGCTCTTTTTTGGTCGAAGAGTCTTGCCACTCAAGACTCTAAGAAGAGTGTGAGACTTCTCTGAACACATGATCTCCTTAGAGTTTTCTTATTTTACCTTACATTATACTTATCCTGTGAAAAAGAAAACAAAACTATGAAGAAGATGACCAAGCAAGGACACACAAGTTGTAGATTTTTGTCTCTTTTGAATCTTTTGCATTTTTAAATTTTCTAAGAGTTCAAAGAGTTTTCTTGGCTTGACAAAGTTATTCCTCCAACTTCTTAGTCTTGCTCCTTGCAACAACTCCTCTAAAAGCCTCTTGGATTGGTCGTACTCTTCTTTCCCTTTCCTTTAACTTAATCTTGTTTCTTGTGATTACTCCATCTTGTCTTAGTATCTTTTGAACCATGATCTTACTATTATACAACAATATTGTTATAATTGACTCACGTGAAATGCAGACTAAGGAGAAAGACACGTGAACAATATTTTTCATTATTGAACTAGAAAGTCATTTAGACCATTTTACCATATGGTTCAGGTCTCGATGGTTGCTAATAGGCTAAATGGTTTACTGAGACCATATGTCAAATATGATAGAAACTACATTTAAAACTCTGGACAGTCTAGCACGATAAGATGGTCTAGGAACCTTTAGATAAAGTTTTACAAAGTTTGAAGGACTAATTGAAAATTAAAGCAAACTTTTACTTTGTCAAAAATATAACAAACAGTCCTTAACTAACTCGCATAAGTCAATATCTAGTTTCTTTTTCCAATTAGCACATAACTCAGATTTATTCTATTTCCAATGAAGTTGTAGTTTCTACTATTGAAGTAGTACACAATTCTAAAGAAGATAAATTATTGTTAAACATCTCTCTTTGAATATAAAATGTTGGTTTTTTAGGTAAAGATACTATTGCACTCTTGTTTGTCAACATTCATATAACCTCGGACGTTGTAGATCAGTCATTTGCATACTGTTCAACACATAGGAGACCAACATGAATACACCTATGCACTTCATCATAATCAAATGACTCGTTTAAAGATGGATCCACTGATTGAAACCACTTGCCATATTTCCATAATTCCCATACCTATAAGTATTTTAGTCAAATTAGATACAAAGAATATTATACCATAAAACAAATTCATCAAAGCTAATTTTACGTACATGTCCAATTAAATTTATTGGGCGATCTTCATCATAAAAACTAGTGTTTTTTTGCGCACTAACAATTTCAAGCAATAAGACTCCAAAGTTGTACACATCAGACTTTGTAGAAAAAACTCCTTTCATAGCATATTTCAGAGACATGTAACCACTAGTAGAAAAAGGGTCTCTATCGTCGGTTCTGAGAGGCTTTTATCTTAGGGTCCCAAACTGACGTTGACAAAGGAGACTTCGAACATGATGTCGGTTAAACAATCGACATTAAGTAATCCACCACCACGTCGGTTTAGAATAGGAAACCGACGTGGTGCTTCGCTGAAAATTGTAAAAGGATGGGCATCACCACATCGGTTGGTGCCCTAAATCTATGATAAATCTATACAATGTAAGCACTCTAGCATCAAATATATACTAAATTAAGATGTTGATAAAAAATTTATTTATTTACAAAAGTGTCACCACATTTTTGACAACGTCATTTTTCATTTTAATAGTCTTTATACGGTGACGTTAAATAGTATTTTTCTACTAGTAAACCATTGTAAGAAATATTACATGAGAAAAAAAAATTATTTACACATTGATATAAGATAAGTGTAACAAACTTTAGCAAGCTTCCTATGTTCCAACAACCGTGTTAGTATTTGACATCGAGTCTTGTTGTGTAAACATTCTAGCCATTCCAAAATATGAAATTTTTGGATTCATATTTTTATCAAGAAGTATGTTACTAGCTTTTAAGTCTCTATGAATGACTTTGAGTCTTGAGTACTTGTGAAGATACAATAATCCTTGAGCAATTCCCTGTATTATGTTGAAGCGCTTATTCCAATCTAGTAATTTGCTTCTTGTAAAGATGGCCATATAATGATGTGCGTTAGAATGTAAAGCATACAAATAATGTATAAAAGCAAAAATGACTTTTCTTCATGATGTTCTACCTGGAAAAATTGAGTAATTACAATAAATCTATCATCAATAACAATCACAGTTGATAAAGATCAATATTCACATATATATATATATATATGTTTGGACAGCAGCATGATAATGAAAACAATATTTTTTTCTATTTGACATCCTAAACAACACATAATTAGATAAACATCAAGACAGTTCTCACCGAAAAGATAGAAATCCAAGCTTTTATTCAGCATGTACTCGTAAACTAGAATCTTCTCTTCTTCTTGAATGCAACAACCTAAGTAGTTGAACAAGATTCATGTGCTGAAGTTCACATATAAGTGTTAGTTCGTTTTTAAACTCAACAATTCCTTGTGCAGAACTTCTTGAAAGTCCTTTTATAGCAACCTCCTCTCCTGTTGGCAAAGTTCCCTAATGAAATGAGAACAAAAAGGTCATGAGTAGTCCTCCCATACAAAGTTACCAACACATAATTTCAGTAGTTTCAATCACCTTATAAACTGGTCCAAACCCTCCCTGTCCTAACTTATTCTCTGATGAAAACCCATTTGTGGCTGCCACAACCAATGTATAATGGAATACTTTAATCCGTGTCCTTTATTCAAATCATTTCCAAAATCTTCGATTAGCGATAAATTCATCGCCATTTCTTTCCTTTTCTTCTCTGTTCAGATGAAAATGAAACATATTAAAATATAGAAAAGTGATCAGAAGATTGTGTTTAACAATGAGTGTGAAGTATGTAACTACCTTGAAGCACATGTTTTCGTTTCTTTATGGCTAGCCATAGAATGGATGCGCATATTATCATTGAAGTAGTTGCTATCAGTGTACTTATCCATATCCACCTTTTTGTACCTGCATACACTGACTAAAAATCTTCAACTATCAATTATTAATTATGGCTTTATATTAGAAATGAAACTTCTTTTTTGTAGGAAAAAAAAAAATGAACTGAAGTTGGCATATTAGACCTACCATGATGATGAGGAGGGATTATGTTCCCTTTGCTCTCCAGTACGTAAAAGTCTGTACCCGAAACAGTGCCGTCAACTATATAATATTTGGATGAATGACCGGGCTTTAAACTGTCATTTGCATGAACATGAATAGAAGTAATCCACCACAACCACAACTGCATGAAAGCCAGCAGTAGTTTCGGTAGGATAAGCCTCATTGGATGCTTCAAATATGGATATACTAATTAATCTGAAAGAGGGTGCCAGTGTGATACTATATATGTGGTAGGTTCAAATAATATGTATGTATTTTTAAGTGCAATTTTTCGTTACGATGTTGTCTTGTAAAATAGTGGATGTAAGTAAGAGCAAAGACCAATTTATGTGAAGACACTTGGTATCCACTAAATCTAAAATTGTTTCCCAGAATTGTTTTAAGTGTATACAAACAAAGAGTGAAGTATTGGAATAATACTGATGTCTTCTTTTAATTATTAGGAATCAGTGAGAACATTTTTAAAAGAATTTTTTATCAAGTGACTTATCTTCCTTATTTTCGTTGTCAAAAATTATCTATCTATCTTAAGAAAAATCATAAAATGCTTATTTAAGCAAAGAAATAAAATGTCACTAATCATAATATATTAAAATTAGAAAAAGATTATAAGTAAATAAAAAAGTATATTATTTAGTTGAACACCAAAAATAATATAATCATTTTAATTCAAATTTTTTTATATTCATTATTGCTTTTGTTTTCAGCGTTAAACTAAGGAAATAAAGAAAACACTAAAGGAATATCGAGACAAAAAATAATAAACAGTTTCGAGGGATTTAAATAAAGTGTAAAAGACTTTAAACATATACATAAGTATTTTAAAATAATTAATATACGTAATATTTTTAATTATCTATACGTATATATATATATATATATATATATTAAAATACATATCTAAAAAATTAAAATATAACAGACGAATACATTAAAAAGTTATAACAATATAAAATACATATAAATTATATAATTTCAATATCTGTTAAGATATATACAAAATATTTTACTAGTACTTCGGGATAGTGTTTTTTTTTTTTTTTCTTATTTGGGATAGTGTTATATTTGTTTATAATAGTTATAATAATATAAAAATGTATAAATTGTCTTCATTTCAGCAATGTAAGTCAAGATAACACAGAACAATTTAGAATTTCTCAAACTCGTATTGTAGGTATGACCAACCTTTTTCTGTTGGAAAGAAAATATCTTTTAGGAAAAGAAAAGAACAGTATCAGTTATCTTATTAAAACAATTGAAAAAGTATGGATAAGTTGATTAGTCGGTGTTAGATTGTATTTTTGAAGGTAAATCTTTTATAAATACTTCTAAAGAATAAAAGAAAAAGTTAGTTTCTTTATACAAGTTGAAATTACTTTATAAATAAATTAAAAATTATATTTTAAAAAATTAATGAAAATAATCTTTACAAATATATAAACTATATTTAATTCATAAACGAACTAAAGTTTTCATTTTTAAATATTTTGTTCTGAATGGTAAGGTTTTTGATAATTTTGACAAGTGCAAAAAATGTTTTTTTTTTTTTTTTTTTTTTCTTTTACCTTTTTTTTTTTTTTTTTTTCCATTTTCTTTTCTTTTCCTCTTTTTTTTTTTTTTTTCTTATCTTCTCTATCTTCTCTTCATCATAATCTACCATAAAATAGGGTAAAAG
>Ga0099825_1008261_pt1 | contig 12390 bp, 9 predicted proteins | sample SiratroredBW_FD_76838 | JGI IMG/M metagenome (GOLD analysis project Ga0099825, IMG submission 76838) | Root nodule microbial communities of legume samples collected from California, USA - Siratro red BW | ecosystem: Host-associated > Plants > Roots > Nodule | place: USA: California | collected...
CATTTTTGTAAAATGTTAAAGAAAAAGAAAAAGTGAAAAAAAAAAAAAAAAAAAGCGTGCCCTTTTTAAAAAAAAAAAAAAAAAAACAGAAAACGTGTTATCAAACACCACTTTGAGTGAGACAAAGAAAGAAAAAATTCAGTAAAATTGAAGTCGTGTTCCCATGCATGACTTCTTCAATTTAAACTCGTCCTTCCAAGCATGACTTACCTAAATCCGTAATTTTTTAAAACTTACCCATTTGTGTGTTTTCAGTGAAAATTTGCACCATTTTTGTAAAATTTCCTCTATGATCAGCGCACTTCCATAGAATCTGGTGTATGTACTATTTTAAAATCCATCTGCGATCTGCCATATTCTGGTTGAATTTGACCAGGAGTTGAACTAAAAATGATTAGAAGATAATGAGACATACTTTCAGTAGACCTTTGAAGTGATCTAGAGGTAGATAGTGATACACTATCAATAATTCTCATGTCGGTCATTTTGTGCGAGCAACTCATCTTCCACATGAGCAGTGTGTCAAAATTTCAAAAATATCCTGAGGTTGTGTCTGCATTTCCCAATTGTCTTTCAATACTTTGGGCAATGGCAGAAGACTATATGAGCCTGATACAGCCTTGTTCAATCAAATGAGGATATGAAATACAGGATCTTGTGATATGGCCCATTCAATCTTGGACTGATTTTCTCTTTCGCAGTGCAACATTATGCCATGCAGAGCTTGATGTTATCCTTGTAGCAGTGTTGTGCAACACTAGCTTGGTGTTAATTGTGCTTCAACTCATCCAAAACTGAGTCCCTTGTAGCAGAGTCTGTAGAGTTGGTTTACATGTCCATGAGGGAAATGTACTCCATATAAAAGCAGGGCTGGTTCCCTTCCATACAAGTCTCTAAAGGGTGTAATTTGTGTTGAACCCATATTCATTCCATTTGAATGATTGAGGCCACTGCTTATAACCTGTGAAATACCTCGAAAGTCCAAACCTCTGTTTACCTCCTTGTGAGGCTAAGCAAGCATAGCTGTTATTGAGTTTAGTTTCAAATTGTTTGATTTTGAATAGAAAGGCCTGAGCAAGATTTGGTCCCTGTTTGATATAATGGAACTAGGGAACACTTGGTGCTTTACTATTTCAGATATAAAAAGGTGGGGCTTTCTCCTTATATGGGAAAGGATGACCTAAAGCCAAAACTGGGCATATTTGGTTAGTCTGCACTCCATGCTAAGCTGTTATCCTTCCTCTTGGCTTTGATTGACCATTGAAGAAATCCGTGGTGATTTCACTCTACATTTGGGTCTGAATAGGCAATGGTGCAGGAGACTGGTGGGGGTACTGATTTTGCTTCTTATTTCTCTTGTGTACTTCACATTTGACTATAAACTCTGGAATCTTTCTTCATTCCTTCCCAATAAATCACCCCAAACATTCTCTTGCATATTTTATTTCTGAACAGACCTAACTGTCCTCTTAATCCTATGGCTGATTTGTGAATTCTGATGACAGGCTAGGAATTCTAGCAGAAGTCCTTGTAATAACTAATCTATCCTTTATAAAATAGCCTGCCATCTTCAAAGCATAACCTGAATGAGCTTTGGGGTCTTGCAATCAGATCTCTTATGGACTGATGCAAACCGGAATTAGTCTGAACTTCTTTCACTTGCTCCCATTCAATTATAAAATGGTACTAGCAGAAGCCGTGTTCCATAAAAGTGCATCGGCTATCTGGTTGTCATTTCAGGATAATTGTGGATTTCAAAACTGAAAAACCTAAGGTTTAGAGGTCCATTTGTGTTGGTCTGGACACATTAATGTTTGTTAGGAATTTTAAACTCCTTCAGCATGTAAGGATGATGAAGATGAAGTGTCTAGTCCTTGAGATAATCTTACCACTTCTAGAATGCAATCACTTTTCATAAACTGAATTTGATGAGCTTTTTTGTTATAATGCATCTCTTATCCCTTGCTGCATGCATCCATCTCCACAATTATGTCAGTTGGAGATCTTACGTCCCACGTTGATTAGATATATGATCAAATCATAATATATAAGTGGATATAAATCTCACCTTGCAAGCTAGTTAGTTTTGTAAGCTTGAGTTAGGCCTAAATCTACTTTTTAAGATGATATTGTAGCCTATCTTAGTAAGGTTTGTTAGGCCTATCACAAAACTTATTATTAGAGCACTCACAAATATCTAGTCCCAATACATTTCTAGTCCTTGGAGTGATGATGAGTGTTTTGGAGATCTCACATGAATTGGAGGTATGGCCAAATTATAGTATATAAGTGGTATAAATCTCACCTTGTAAGTCAATTTTATAGGGTTAAGTTAGGCCTAAATCTACTTTTGAAGAATGTCTTAAGCCTTGTTTGTTCCTCGAGACCAATCAAATTTCAAATTTTTTCCCATTAATTCTATAAAGGAATTTACTATTTTCCCATTATTCCTCATCAATTTTCTGTATTACTCCTAGAGTTCCAAAAATCACATGAACCTTTTTGAAAGTCCTTAAACATGAAGGTTATGAAACTCAAATTTAATTTCTTATGATCTAGAAAATGCTCTATTTTAAATTCCATCTGCCATAGTTAGGATGGGAATACTTTTTGCTGTAAGTTTGACTACAAACTTGGTCGATTTTATTGTTTTAAACTCTAGTGTGATCATTTAATTAGCATTTAATGTGTATCTGTGTTTGTCTTCCTTTTTTTCACTAATTTGTTTCATTTGAAAGAGAAGGTCGTTTCTAAATAGTATTTGTTAATGGTCCTTTTCTTTCCTTCTTATGCTAGCCATGTTGAGCTGAGACAAACATTAATGTCAGTAAGTGCACACTGCCACTTGATAGAGCGTTTGTTTTTTGAGTCTTCTAAAACAGGTAACTTACTTTCTCATCTAATGTTACCCTTTACGGCTTTTGATATCTCTACTTATCTGTTTTCGATTTTCAGGTAGAGATGACAGCTTGAAAGCACAAACCTGTTTTGAGCTAGTAAACAATTGTCCTCATCTAACTTCTTTATCCCTTAGAGGGTTTAAGCTACATGATTGCAAAGTTCGTGTATTGGTTAAGGTATGTTTTCATGAAAGTTGCAATTTTCAATGTACTATGTTTCGGATTCTTATTTTTAGTATATTTTAAACTATGCAGTGTGCACACATTTGCTCTTGTTAATCCAGTGAATTTTTTTATTAATTAAAAGATTCATGTTTAACACTACTTTTATTCAGTTTCTTCATTTGTTGGAAATTGTAAACTTGACTCTCTTTTTTTCTTATTTTTTTTATTGTCTGCACTTTTTACACCCAAAAACTATCTTGTGCTCCAGTTAGGGGCATTCTTGTGAACTTTTGCAGCCCATAACGTATCTTTTATCATGGAGTGTTGATTTGTGGATGTTTTATAATATGTATGAGCTTAAATCTTTTTATTTCATTGTGATTATCGATTACTGGTGGGCAAATTTGATTTTCTGAATAATTTTGCAATATTATGCGCTACATATTGGTGGCAGGATTATATTAATATTCATCGATGTGTGATTTGAAGCTATTTTGTTTTGGAGTTTGGACAATTAATTTTAAATTAGATAGCGTTATCCTAACTTTTCCTTTTCATCAAAGTAAAATAAAAGCCGCATGTTCTCATACTAATTAATTCTAAACTAAATGTGCAGGGATTTAGGAAACTGAAATACGTTGACTTTTCAACATCCTATTCAATCACTGGTAACTTCTTAAGGTCAGTTGTTTCTAACAAGGCTTTGCAAGAGCCTGTTACATTCTGTCCATCTAGTGGGATTGGTTAGAAATACTAAAAAACCTTTATATTTCAGAAACCTTGGAAGCTGCAATGGGGGAAATTTACTTGAGGTCTTAATTTTAAGGGATTGCATGCATCTCAAAGAGGTAATGTCTGTAATACATTTCTAACTTTTTCTCTTTTCACTCAGTTGCCTCCGAAACATTAATACTTCATTTGCAGATGGAAGTCGCGAGGCTGTTGACTGCAATTCTTGCTGGAGATTTCAAATTTCTTGTACATCTTGTGGGTATATAGAAATATGTTTTACCTTCCTGTAAAATAAGAGTGATGTTTCAGCTTGACTCTCAATTTTGATTCGTGTTGTCACTTTTATCTTTAAACAGGACATATCAAATAGGGAAGGTTTAGCATCTGAGGCTGACTGGTATCACAGGTGCTACAACTCTAGGTAACGGTTATCACATATGATGAGTTCCTTGAATTACTTTGACTTTTTAAATGACTTATTTCTATTCATTTTTTATTTACAAATTTGGGGTTGCGTTCCAGTATTATGCCTATAAAACAGGTTTTGGAAACGAGGCCCGATATGTGTCTGGTGGCTGAATATCCATCAGCAGAAGGAAGGTTAGACAGTTTTCAGTTTGAGTAATTTTGGATTCTGGTGCCCTTATTTTGTTTCAGGTGGAGGGATTTTTTTATTTCATTCTAATGGTCACCAATTTTGTGTTTCCGGATTGTCTCGCAGTTATATGGAGACATTTGATGCTGATATGAATAGTGAGATAAGTCTGCCCTCACAATTGAGTAGCCACACATCAGATGGATCAATTTTTATGAGTACATCTGAAAGCAGCTACAATAGTGATCAGGGAAGTGGCAATGAGGATGGTCAAGATGCCAACTACGTGATATACGAGGAAAGCTCAGATGAGATTGACTTTTTGCCCCTCTAGGGAATCCTCATTGTTAGGCATCATTTAAGAAGGACAACAATCTCGTGAACTTGGTACTCTCTCTCTCTCTCTTCCTCTCTCCCTCCCTTCCTCCCTGTGGATGCATGTGCATCCGTGTGTGTTGGCTTAGGGTGGGTTGCAAGTGGATTTCTCATAAAGGCAAACGTTTTAGTTGCCTTGAGGACATTGGTGCAGAAAACAAAACTAGATAGTATTTATTGATATGATAAATACAAAAATCGTTTAATTCTTGTTTTTTGATGGAATTGGAAATATTTAATTGGGAGTGATAAATGCTCTCTCTCCGGTGTCCTCAAGATACTTGCTTTTACCCTTTAATAGGAGCACTTACAAGGGTAGATTAGCTTGCTTTTAGGTTCTGACATTCCACAACTATGCACTGTGAACGACTTGAAAGCTTACGCAGAATGATCTTTCAGTGATTGTCATGGTCATGGTTGACACGTGACAAGTTTTGTTGTCTAGTACTAGTATTCCCATATTGGAAATTACAGATACCTAATAATTTGTGTCTACAAAAAGGTTTGTTACAATTTGATGCTTGGAAGTTAGTGATTGTTTGTTTTCCTTCTAAAAATTGAACCCATTTCATTAGCTTTGTCCGCCTCTTGGCGTTTCCTAACGGCGATTTGAATTTATGGACTAGGGAGCTGTAGGGGAAGAACGATACCACAGGATGGATTTCAACGATGGATCCTGGATTTTTCGACTTCCATCTTGTCCTTCTCACTAATTGATGTTCTTCATTGTGGAATTTTCAATCTGGAGGACAATTGGAGGCTGGTTGTTATTTTAAAGTTGGCCCTTGTTTCCATATTTGCAATATTGTCAATATATTGCTGCTTCGCCCCACAGGCTCCCAGAAAAAAAGAGGTTATTTTTCCTCGGAATCAATCGATGTAATGCTGGAATTTTTTTTTGGTTATAATGCAGAAGAGTTCTTCAATTATGTATTTTGTACCCCTTTTAGTTAATTCGCAAATAAAATTAAGTAAACACTTCTTTGTTTACTTTGTATTAGTAATTGGTAATAGGAGATGGGCAGGTCATGGTTCACTATGTGATGAATGAATTTGGCCAGTTGATCAAACACATTCCTATTCATGAGAGGTGACATCCTTGAAAAAGTGTATAACTCAGCATGCATTTCGTGCAGTACACAATATATGGAATTGATGTAATATTCTTCCCTGCTCGCTCATAATGACAAAATTATTGAAAGTTCCTATGAAGCTATATACCCAAGGGGCAAATATTTACTGTAATGACACGAAACTGATCTCCAATCTCACGACTTTTGAAGTATTCGCATTGCAATATTTTGGTTTGGAGGAACTTAATTGAACCGTATTGGGTTTACAAATAAGGTTAAAGTTTTACTCGAGTTTGTTTTACGTCTCTCACGTAATTTTCATAGACATCTGTTCCGGGAACAATTATACGGATATGTAATTGAGTTGTGGGATCCATTTCAAGTTTCAGAATTCTAGTTCTGAGCTTGGTTATTTGGTTGAGTTGTGGGATCCATTTCATGTTTCAGAATTCTAGTTCTGAGCTTGGTTATTTGGTTGGAGATATCTATAAAAGGGGTTTTGACAATTAAGTTATTATTTACTTTAAGTAAAAGTAAGGTAGTCTTATCTTTGCAAGACATTCTTCTATTTATAAGTGTGTTATTAAGCTATGTTACTCTTTATTGAGATCCATGATTATTATATCTTTAAACATATGATTACTTTAATTATCTCACTTAGCTATCTAATTACGAGTTAATATTTTTGGACTTTAAACACATTTCATCCTCGGTTTTTCAGAAGCCTTATCTCAAACCAACTTTAGGCATGTTGGTTTCTCTTGATTTTATCATCTAATAGAGGGGTGCCCCAAGACTTGATCGAGATGTTTTGTAGAGAGGCATGAAAAGCCTTTTAATGATTTTGGATTCAAATATCAAAAATTGGCATTTTTTTTTCTCTCGACGGTGAAGATGAAAAGTAATAAGCAGAGTCTTCCAGTTTTCAACGTCTATAAGTAATGTTATTATCACTTATGGGTTATCACATCTCGTTTATCTTTTAACACAAAAAATCTAGTTGTTCTTATCGTCTTCAATCGAAAGTGAATAGGTATTTTTTATTCTCTACTCTTAGTCAATTATGTTGAGCAGTTCTAGCTTTTAGGAGTTTTCGGGATTGTTCAATGAGAAGTCGATTATTAAAGTAATTGGTGTTATCTCGGTGAGTTCATAAGAGAGTTCAGTGGAAGTTACCTCCCCTTTTTCCAATGTCGTTGTTGTAACGAGATTGCTCCAGTAGATAATTACAAGAACAAAGAGAGCATCTTTGAGGTTGGGGTATGAGTGGGTGCATTACGAGGTTAGAGAAAAATTCAGTGGATGATATTGTAAATATTGAGGGTTGTGAATATAATGAAGACATTTGTCATAGCTGAGAAGGCTCTAGAGATAATTTTTTTCTATTTTTATTTATGTTTCATAACTGACTCTCATGTTAAGTTTTCCTTGGATGAAATGACAATAGATGTTCTTCGAATCGTTACTGTTGCGCCCACCCAACTTCACTCCAATAGTTGGGCGGCATTGGAAGCGTTTCGGCTGGCATGCAAAATGCTTAACTTAAACGCTCGTATTCGTCCTACGAGCAAGGTGACTTGGTTGTCTTTAGTTGGTCAATCGAAACGATGTGTTTTAGCTCTATACATAACGTCTTATAAGCATTTTAAGAATTCAACTTTAGAGCTGAAATCAAGGAAGGGGGAAGAAAATATTTTTATGATAGAGAAACCCCGAGATTTCACTTTTATTGGACTAATAACCCAACAAAAATAAATTCCTACCTGAAGTTAGCGATGTTGGTGGAGAAAAGAAAGATCATCTCGGTTTTGAAGAGACTGTGAAGGAAGTTGCCAACTCGAAAAATCCTCAAACTATATGTCTCTGCTCGTCCTATTGACGAGCATAATGCTTAACTTGAATGCTCGTACTCGTCTTATGAGCAAGGTGACTTGGTTGTCTTTAGTCGGTCAATCGAAGCGATGTGTATTAGCTATGTAAACAGCGTCTTATAAGTATTTTAAGAATTCAATTTTTAGAGTTAGAATCGAGGAAGGGGGAAGAGAATATTTTTATGATAGAGAAACCTTGAGATTTCACTTTTATTAGACTAATAACCCAACAAAAATAAATTCCTAGCCGAAGTCAATGATGTCGGTGGAGGAAAGAAAGACCATAGCAGTTTTGAAGGGGTTGTCAAGGAAGTTACCAACCCAAAAAATCCTCAAATTATATGCCTCTGCTCATCCTATTGACGAGTTTGATGGTAAGGTTTAGTTTATCTTTTAGCAATGTGAGGATTTTTAACTTCACTAAATTTTCTTTGTTATTACATAATTGATGGCATCCACTATTCAGAATGGTCGAGATTTCTTTAGGCTATTGAGGGAGAGCAAGTTAGACCTTGATGGTGAAACTCAAATAGAACAAACAAATGTAGGCCAACTAAGTACTACAGTGGCAGTTGAGAGCGTTGTCCCTCCAACTCCCAAAATTGAACCGTTAGCTTGCAGAGGTCGGAAAGAAGAGGAAGAAAAAAGAGAAAAGTTCTTGTCGTCATTTCCATTCAAAATCATTATCCAAGTCTCCGAAGAGAAGTCATCGAGAAGGTGGAGAACCTTCTGCTCCTCTGACTGATGGATTGATGACTAAAGAGATGAGTGTGTGAGAAGATTAAGTTTCATATCTCGAACAAAGAGAAAGCAACTTTTCGCAACTCTGTCCTTAAAGAACTGGTAGATGCAATGGTCGAGTTCACTGACTAGACTTTATTGATTGCAAATTAGTTGCAAAGCAAAATGCCCAAACACTTCTCGTCTACTGAAGCTGACAATAGAGGGACTTTGAAGCTTTCAAAAAGAGTTGGAAGAAACAAGAAGTTCATTGTAAACTTCTCTAAAGGCGAATAAAAAATTATTTAATAGCTTAAAATTGTTGCAGACGTCCATTCTCGGTGTGAGGAGGTCAAGCAATCTCAGAAGGCCAAACTTACTGAGCTTGATGCCGACATCAAAAAGTTCAAAGATGAGAATATAGGGCTGACGTCAGATCTCAATGATATGACAGACTCTTATCATGTTGAACAGTTGAGAAACGCTGACTTAAAGAAGGAGGTTAGTTGAGAAATGCTGACTTGAAGAAGGAGGTTGATAGATATAAGAGAGAGATTGACGAATCTAAAAGGGAAATGCGACGCTTGAAAAGGTGTATCCTAGAACAACACAAACTTGGTTTCTCCAAAGCCTTGAACCAAGCTACATTTTTCTACAAGATCTTAGCAAATTACGAGAGGTTTGATGTCGGTAAGGACTTCAACAAGGGTGAACTAATGCCGATTAGTGAGATTTCTATAGAAGATCTAGAGGATGTTGGGAATGTCGAGAGTGCTGACCTTTCTCATACAAGTCCGCTTAGGGAGGAAACTGTTCAACCAGAAGAACCGGTGGAGATAATTGAATGATGTTACTACCCTTCTGAGCTTATTTTTGTTTTGACCCCTTTTTTGTGACGGGATAGTAAATTTTGTGAAATAGGTTGGATAACTACTACATTAATTTATATGCTCGCCTTTTCGGTGTTTTGTACTACTCGTGACTACTTTCGATATCTTGTTTTGTTTCACTATCTTGTTTAACGTATTAAGTTGGATGTGGTGTTGATTTCACACAAAGACTCATTTGGTTAGTATAGGATTGAATTTGAAGAAATGAGTGATTTTAATGCTCAATTGTTACTTTGTACCAAATTGTGAACTTCTTAAATAAGTGTTGAAATTTTTTTAAACAATTTCATTTAATTTATATGTGAGCAAAAAAAACCATCTTTTTCATAAAACTAAGTTAGCATTATACTCGGTAAAAACATTCCATGGAATTGAGTTGGTCTTGCATTTGGCAAGTTTTCACGAGGAACACTCCCTGAAGCTGAGTTGAAATTATATTTAAGAGGAATTCACAGGGAACACTCCCTAAAATCAAGTTGAAATTATACTCGGCAGAGGCTCACAAGGAATACTTCCTGAAACCGAATTGAAATTATACTTGGGAGGCGTTCACGGGGAACACTCCCTAAAATTAAGTTGAAATTATACTTGGGAGGGGGTTCATTGGGAACTCTCCTTAAAACTGAGTTGATCTTATATTGTTGTTGATATAAAATTGTCTTGAAAAATTGATTTTATTCACTTGTAATGAATTTACATAAACTGTAGTAAAACTTTAAATGAGTTGAGTTCTACGTTTGAAGACAATATGCACCATTGCCTAGACTTTCTTGAATCTTGAAAGGTCCTTTCTCGAAATGATCTTGGTCTCATGCAAGTATTATATCTTCACGTTGCTCTCTACTTACATATTATTTCTTGTAAATAAGCTTTGTCGCAACTCTTATAGTAAATCAAGATTAACTCTAAGATTAGTATTGTTGATGTCCAGATCATTTAATCATCTTCTAATGGTTGGTTCTCTCACTTCAATAGGCAACATGACATCAGTGCTATAGGTGAGGTTATAAGGAGATTTCCCTATAATGAATTGGGGCGTACATCTATAGTCCACAAGATCTCGGGTAACTCTTCTACCCATCTCTCATTGGCTTTGTCAACCCTATTTTTTAACTCATTAATAATCACTTTATTAGTCGCCTCTACTTGCCCATTCATTTGTGGATGTTCAACAAAGCTAGTCAAATGTTTAATGTCTAGTCCATTATAAAATTCTTTTTGTTTTCTATCAGTGAATTGTTTTTCATTGTCAGTAATTATGGTATAGGACAAGCCAAACCTACATATGATTTACTGGGCAAAGTTTTTAATTTGTTGAGACGTAATCCTTGTAAGCAGTTTTGCCTTGATCCACTTCGTAAAGTAATTATCTGCTACCACGACCTAGACGCTGTAATGTTTACCAGTAAAGGATATCCACTAAGCTGGCTTGATCAATTAAGGTTTTCATGATTGCAAAATCAGATATTTTGACCGTGATCACCATAGGACCGTCTTGATCAGGATCAATTGCTTCGAAATCTTCATCAATGAATGTAATACTCGTCATAGTGCGACAAGGCTTATTTAGCATGGTGTTTACACATTTCATTATTTTGGGGCTCCTTTTCCTTGACGTTGTAAAACTCCCTCCGCTGGCAAAGCCTGCTGCAATGATATTAATAACCCCTCTTAATGTGGGTCTTGACCATGGTCTCAACCTTTGCTCTCTTTCTTTTTTGCCTTTTTTTGCCTTTCCGGACTCCACCGTCTATCATCTTGTTCATCTCACCCACGCTTCCAAACTTCTCAGGATTTTTCATATGAATTGCTTTAGATGTCTTGCTTGAATGAGTTCCTCTATCTTATTTTCCAAAGCTACACATTCTTCAATCACATGTCTATAATTTCCATGATATCTACAATATTTATTTGGGTTTGCGTCTGGTGGAGTGGGAATCTTCTTTGGTGGTGCCAACAAGTTGGTATTAAAGGCTTCTTGAAGGATCCAAGATCGATCTATAATTAAAGGGGTATATTGTTCAAATTGGGGTCCTCAAGGCAAATTCTTTGGCTTTTGACTTTGCCCGGAAAATCAATTACGATCATTTTGGTTCTCATGAATGGGTTTTTGAGTAGTTTCTTCCTTCAATTGCTTTCTAAACTCTTTTAACTCTTTTAGCTCCATATATTTGGTAACTCTCCTTCTATATTAGTCCAAAATCAACGAGTTTCTTGCACAATATCAGAAAAAGGTCCTGGTCTCAAGGTTGTGACCAGATGATGCAGGGTGAGCTCCGGGCTCATTTTTATTTTTCAATGTCATTTTCCCAAACCTCTCCATAAAGGTTCATAGTGGTTCATTCTTGTTCTGTCTAATATTCACCAGCGCTAGGGACGTCAACTGGTGGGGCCGACTAGTGGCAGACTGTGCTTCACACTTGGTGGTAAAAGTTTGGAAGCGATCAATCAAGTTTTGGGACAGCTTTGTAAACCAACTTAATGCAGCACCTTTCAAAGAGGCAGGAAATACCGAGCATAATATTGCATCCTCAAGCATATATAAGCCAACTTGGATAGTATACATATCAAGGCATTCCTTGGGATTAGTAGTTCCATCATATAACTCAAATGAAGGGTTCTTTCAATTTGGTGGGAGAGATACCTCCATCACATCATTAGTAAAGGGGTGACACCGAGATGTGGTGGATGGGGCAATAGTCGTTGGTTTACTATAAGTTGTTATAAGGCTTTACCGATACATCGGTTTCCTATTGAAGGGGAATGGTTAACTCCTCTTTCTCAGCCAACTTTCTTTTCAACTTCTGATTTTCTTGCTTCAGGTTCTTCACTTTTTCTGCATTTCTTCTTTTCAAGTCCTCTTTTCATCTCCATCAACATTACATTGGTGTCAATATGATTTTTTGCTACAGTATGTAAGGCTCGTTCTTTACTAATAGCTCTACGTGTATTCATTATTATGTTGAGATAGTCAAGTCCTACGATGTGTATCAAAATATTTCGAAAAAAAATTATACAGGTATGTGATTGAGTTATGGGACCGACTTCAAGCTTCAGAATTCTTCTTGC
>Ga0099825_1008264_pt1 | contig 12385 bp, 6 predicted proteins | sample SiratroredBW_FD_76838 | JGI IMG/M metagenome (GOLD analysis project Ga0099825, IMG submission 76838) | Root nodule microbial communities of legume samples collected from California, USA - Siratro red BW | ecosystem: Host-associated > Plants > Roots > Nodule | place: USA: California | collected...
TATAATAAAAAATAAAACTCACATATATAATTATATTAAAAATATAAAAAAAAAAAAAAAAAAAAAAATGTAAAAAATATATATATATATATATATATATATATATATATATATATATATATATATATATATTAATATTAATCAAATAAAGGAGGTGACCTTATTAAAAACACAAGGAAGATGAGTCTAATTATTATCTTATTAAAAGTTCGAGAAAGGTGTCTATTTTAAAATTAAAGAATATGTGGGTGTTATATAGTATAATTCCACTTAAGGTACATGTAATAACTTCTTTATTTTATCATCACTAAAATGATTTTCACTAATCTAATATTTTAATTCAATTTTTGTATTTTATAATTTTCTCGCTTATGTTAAGACATAAACTAGTTTTCATACGAGTGTTTAAAGATAAGAGTCTTGTTTGCTGCCATTGTTTATGATATCAAACACTGTAATGTTTTTATGTGTATAACAATATTATTTAATGTAAAACATATTCATAATATTAAAGAAGTAGATACAATCTAGCAAAGGGATTGGACACATGTATGGGAGAAAAGTAGATAAGAATAACTCTACAAAAAATAGTAGTGTTAAACATATGGAAAGTAGGTGTAGTCTTTATAAAGTATCAGACACAGAAAACTAGACACAGATCGTGCTTAATATGTAGAAAAAATCTACATGAAATGCTAGATGAAGACAAGCATGAAGTTTCAGTACCTGCAAATTGGAGATATCAGATATTACTTGAAGAGTAAATGAAGCCTTAAATAAGACATAAGTGCAAATGAAGTAGATAAAAGGTACACATGAAAATTACAAGAAATATTTGTAAATAAGAAAACATTTATATTTAATTTAAGTTAACTCGTATATCCTAAAGATGGTTTTAACACAACAAACCTAATTTCATGAGTTTGTATGTTTATTTTGATATTGTTATAAATGCCTTTTATCAGCAATAAGACATAAAATAAATATGAAAACACTTAGAGTGTTCTAACCCATATATAAATCAATATGTTTACATCAACCATTATGAATGTAGATATGCCTAATGATCCAAAAAAAGTACAACAAATAATTATAAGCACCAAGATTGCTTGAACCCATTCAAATACCCATACCCTTCCACAAGAAGTGATAATCATCTAACCCACTGAACATATAAGGCCTAATTACATCAATCCAAATAGTTCCTCAACAAAATAAAACAATATCCAAAATTCATCCTAACACACTGAAAAATAATAGGATTGCCTTAAGTTGCCCATTCCAGCCAAGTACAAGTTTCTGTGCACAACTTTCCCATGCAAACAACCTATGAAGCATGTTGTTATACCATGTGCAATGAGCCTTTCAACATGTAGCTTGACTTGTGTCGCGACCGGTATTGCAACAGAGATGGTGATCCGAAAAAAATTAATAATTTTTTTAAACAATTGAGTCACCACCATAGTTTTTATGAAAAACTATGGAAAAAACCAAAATACCTAGGATAAGGGTAATTTGTGAAAATCGGATCTAGGTCCGGGAGTCAGTTACGTGTGGAGAAGGTATCAGCACCCCCACAACGCCTATCCTAAAACGGTACCTTTAATTAAATAAATAAACCAAGTGTGATTTTTCAAAACATTTAAGATAAAACAAACAAAATATTTTTTTAGTTTTGGAGGGCCCGACAAGGTTTGACCTTGCTCCTACGTATTTCTATCAGGGATAGAGAATTAGGGTTACGCAGTTCTTTTGATAGAAAATTGTTTGTTTGTTATTGATATTTTTTAATTTTTGAAAGTTTTATATTTTTTATAATTTTGAAATTTCATATTTTGAAAACCTTTAATTCGAAATTGAAATATTTTCACATATTTTCAAAGAGAAACTTCGTGTGAGATATCGCTTGACGCGTACGGTCCTTTGATTACCAAACAAAGTAACAAAGCTTTTCGAGTTAAACTCTACATGACGCGTGTAGTCATTTGGGTATTTAATCGAAATTTATTTTAAAATAAGGAACGAGGAAAATATATGTATATTTTTAAACTTTAATATATATTTTTTAATAAACCCACTTTTCATAAAAAAAAGAATTAATTAAAAATAGAAAACGTTAAGAAAATGAAACGAAATTATATAAAAAAGAATGGTGACATGCACATGGAGTATGAAAAGAAAGACACTAGGCCACGAAGGGGAGAGCCCATTTCTAAGACCAACCCACATGAAAGGGGTGTAAGGTGTGCAAAACTGGGGGTGCGAACAGCTATCGTATAATCCACCTAAGAAGTCCAACCCACATCTCTTTACTTTCCAAAGGCTTCAAGACTCCTTAGCAAGCAAATAGGGTTTAAGAAAAAGAAACTTGGCAGAGACAAACTAAGGTGGCACTGGAGGTGCGGTTGGTGGCTTGCGACAGCGGCTAAGGTGGTTGTTTGAGATGGAGGCTCTCAGTCGGATGGTGACAGTGGCAATGCATGCGGCGATGACGGCCATGCACACGACGACGATAAAAGTTAAGTAAAGAGGAGCATTTGTCAACATCCAATTTCGTCCGGATAAATAAAATTCATTTCAAAAAAAATAAAAAATATTTTTAATTAATGTTCAAAGAAAATTCAAAAGATTATTTAATCAAATTTGAATTTTGTTATTAGGAAAAATATAAAAAATTATTTTTTGTCATTATCCTTTTATTTTCAGTTTCTTAAATAAAAAATGTTTTTATCAATTAAAAAAATAAAAAAATTCAGCTTTAAAATTATTGTTTGTTTAGATTTATTATTTTTTTTATTTTCAGAAAAATACAAAAAAAATAATTTATATTGTTATCATTGTCTTTTATCTTTTATTTCATTTAAAAAAATAAATCAAAAGAATATAATTTAGTTTTTTATCTCTTTTTCATTTTCAAAATCACAAAAACATGTATTTTCATTGATCTTAGTATTTTGTTTTTTTAGAATTTAAAATTTTCATTTTATTTTTAAAATAAAGTAAAAAAGATAAAAAATTACGAGAATCTCAGTTCTTTCTCTCTGAAATCTCCCGTACTAGCTCCATGTTTTCTCGTGTTGACATATCCTTCACACACTAGACAAAAGCAATGTTGCCCCTAACACTTTAACGGTCCATAAGTAAAGTTGTTGTGTCTCTGTAAATAATGTCTTGGGAGCACTGTACAAAAAAGGTTGCATCTCATTATCCCACTTGGCATATAGGGAGCTAAGGGGCATCATGCTTCAGGCACCCACCCCTGCCCCCTCACTTGGGGGCACCACACAATCATCCTACACCTCACCACCTTCTGCTTATTCTACACTCCCTCACTACTCTTTAATTTTTGGGAAGTATGAGACTCTCCTCACGGTTCTCATTCCCATATTTTTTCTCATCTTCCACTCTCACTCTCACTCTTTACTATGTTTTCTCTCCATCTCACAACACCATTACTCTATCTCATCTCCCAATATGGCTGCTCTAGCTTTTGCACTGCTGCTTTTGGCTCTAACTGACACTTCAAGCACAACTTGGTGCATTTGTAAAGATGGGAGCGACACCATCCTGCTGAAAACTTTGGGCTATGCTTATGAAGTAACCCTCTCCATTAAAACGAGTCTTGTTTCAAAACCCTCACCATGCACCAAGCATTCCTCCACATTCTCGTCCCCACCTCCAAAGGAAACCACCACACCACTACACCATTTAAAACCACAAGTCACTCCGCTCCACCACCTCGCTGCCACCACCCTCATAGATTCGGCGACTGCCAACGGTGCCACCACACTAGTGCTAACGGAACGCAACACCTCACCAGTGCCACGTTCAAATTGTAGAACTTTCTAGCTTTATTGTTAAGACTCTCTTTGATTCCTTCTACTCCAACCACATTTCTAAATGTGTCATACAATAATCCATCAATATCAACTGAATCTAAATTATCTGTCATTTCATAATCACTTCTATTAGTACGACGGGGTATTTTCTCTCCATGCTGAATCCAAATACAATAACCTTTTAGGAAGCCCGTGACTATTAAATGTTCATACACCACATTTCTTGTTGCCCAAACATAGTTTCTACATTTGGTGCAGGGACATAATATCTCAAGTCCCTGAAGTCTTCCTCTATGTAAGCAAAATCTAAAAAAGACTCAACACCGTCTATATATACTGTAAACTAAACCTTGAGAACTTTGTTCACTCTTTGTCCATCACCTTTAATGTAAAATATAGAAAAATATCATGATTAAAATTTAAAAATTGAAAATAATAAACAATATACATATTGCCAACAATATACATTAAAGTATACAGATTGGCAATAATATACATGTTCATATACAACATATATATTGCCAATAATACACATTAAAGTATATATAAACACATAAAAACATATACAAAAACATATATAGTATACAGAAACATATATAGCATATAGAAACATATATAACATATACAAACATATACACATGTACATATATTTTACATTAAAGCCAAATTCTTAATAAAAATTGAAAACTAACCTCGTTCCTAAGACAGGACAAGAACCACAATAAAGTAACCAATTGAACCTCCAATTGTAAACATTTTGTACAAATAAAACCAAAAATTAGTTAAAAAAATTGGACATAAACCTTAAACTATGTTTAGACTATCAACTAAACCCATAAAACCACATTTGTTCCATAAACCACAAACTACAAGTCACAAGTCACAAACATTGACATTGACATTAAAAGACTATCAACAACACATAAACCAAAAGTCACAAACATTGACATTAAAAGAACATCAACTCATAAAAAACCTTCATGGCATAAATACATTCTTCCACAATGCAAAACTTGGTATTAAGTCTATTGATAGAAACAAACTTAATCAAACAATGTTAATCAAAATGTTTCCCAAACCAGAGAAGTACACAAAACATGTTCACAAATTATGAAATTTGATTCATGAACCAGAAAACTAAACAAAACAAGTTCAGAAACCATCAAATTCATTTGATGAACCAGAACAACATATAACACAAACTGTAAAAAGAGAATAACACCAATTTATTAAAAGCAGTGGACAAAAACATGAGTAATTGCAAAAATCTCACCTTAGGACCAAAATTTCACCACACGCATAAACCAATCGCACAAACCAATTGTAGAATCTTCAAAACAAGTTAATGTAGACAAAAAAAATGGAAACGTGTTAGCAAAAAACACAACGCACATATGAAAATGAAAGAAGCCCTAATTTGAGACAAATACGATATCTACACGTACTTTCATTTTTTTTACTTTTTATTTTATTTTTTTCTCTCTTTCTCTTTCTCTTTTTTTTTCTTCTTTTATTTATTTTTATTTTTATTTTTTATTTTTCCTAATTTTTAATTTTTTATTATGAATTTGAAAATTTAGACCCAAAATAAAATGTGAATGCAAATACTAAAAAATGTCAACATGAATAATATATTTTCTATTTTTCTACTTTTTATCTGGACAAAATAGAGTGTTAACAAATAGAAAAGAAAGGAAAAAGGAGAAAAAAAGTTTGGTCTTTGAATAATCGAAAGAAAAATTAATCTTAAGGCCCGATCCATTAGATTTTACATGAAAAAGTAATAAAAACTTTAAAAAGATACCAAAAAAATAGATTTATTCTCTTCACCCCTTATATCCTATTCTCGTCAATCCTCTTTTAATTAAAATTAATTGAAAATAAAAAAAGAGAATTCATTCCTATGACGAAATTGGATTCTTCAGTTCTTGTAATAAAGTGCACTTAACAAAAAATTGATTAAAAAAATAGTACTTAGGATTCTATGTTCTCACACTAGTAGATCCATAAAATTTTTTCACTCTCATTTTGTTCATCCTCATATCCTCTACTCAGAAACTAGAAGCAAAGAAGAATAGAGAGAAACAAATATCAAAAAACCATAATGGCACACATGTATAATTCTAGAAATGTCTTGAACTTTGTATTACTTTTACATTCTGCTACTCAATAGTCATAAGTGAAAAGTAAAAAAAAAAACAACAAAAAATCACTAAGAGAGCTGCAACAACGAAGGTGTCAAAGGTGACTTATTTTTTAATGTCCAATGGGAAGGCCAAGATGTGGAAAGACTAACACTAGTAGTAGGGAGGAGAGATGAATGAGTTGTTGGCGAGTTGGGGAACAAGGTGCATGGCAGAGATGTTGGAATCGTTGGAGATGATGATAAGAAGTTCCCTTTCACAAAGTCTTCTTACCAAGTGCCCTTCATAAAGTATTACCAAGTTCCCTTTCACAAAGCCGAACCGAGAGTCTTACCGAGTGGCCTTTCACAAAACTAAACTAAGTGTCTTTCCGAATTCCTTGTCACAAAGCCAAAACGAGTGCCTTTCTAAGTGCCTTTTCACCAATCTTAAACTGAGTGTGCCTTTTGTTAATCCTAAACCCATCGCCCTTTAACCAAGCCGAACCAGTATGCTTTTCACCAATCCTAAATGGAATGCCCTTTAACCAAGTTGAATCGAGTGTGGCTTTTACCAAGCCCAACCACTGAGTCTACCTTTTCCTAGTGTCACATCATTCCAAGCCATATGGAATCCTTTAGTGCACTCTCAAATTGAGTCTCTTGACCCATGTTTTATTCTTTTCTTTTCTTTTGTTAAAAGAATTATGGGCTCATTAAGTTTATCTTTTTAATTCTTGCAACTTGCAACACATTTTTCACCCACATAGCATTTCTTCTCAAACTTTTATTTTAAAATAATTTTATTAAACATCCAAATGACCATGCAAAATTTAATTCGATGTGTAATATAAATTTTTGTCTTTAAAAAAATACACAAAAATATCTCTAATTCGTAAAAGTGTTAAGCACAGTCATTCGTAACTCCTTATATCAATGAATAACAAATTTCCAAATATCAAATTTTAAAATATTAAATCTATAAAAATTAAAAAATAATAAAATTTTCAAAAAATAAAAAAACATAAATTTTTAAAATTAAAAAATTTAAAACACTTCAACAAACAATTTTATCGTAACTACGCAAATCCTAATTTTTCATTATAAATAGAAATAATTAGGAATAAGGTCAATCCAGACAAAAAAAATTCAGGTTTTGAATTGGATTCAACCACTTTTATGTCAAAAATGACAAGGAAATTATTATAATAATTTTTATAATTATGATTATATTTATAATATTAACTTGTTTCTATATTAATAAATAAAGTGCATAGTCTCGTGCTTAGAATTTTAATATAATTCTTTTTATTATAGTTTATGAAATATATATAGTAAATATAATATAATCAAATCATAACATAATATTTCAAGAATCACATTTATTTATATGTACCAATTAATAATTAATTAAAAATATATAATACAATAAGTAGTTTGATTTAATTTTTTATTTCCACATCTAAAAAGTAATCAATTAATCTAAAAAAATAAAATAAAATGTAAATTTTCATATATTAAATAATTTTAATCTTATTTTTTATGACTTCAGTTAGTCTTGCTTAATACAGTGGACTTGCCATAATGACATTGATTCATAAAGCAAGCTGGAATCCTAATTTTTTTTTAAAGACTACGGTTTTGTTTTTTTACATAGTAATTATTCTTAACAAACTACATATTTGTTCATAATTAACTAATCATGTAATTGAGATTTAATTTTTTAATACATTTGATAAAATAAAAATTAAGATTCCATTTCCTTAATTTTCCATTAATTCAGTCTTTTTATCTAATTCATATATACTCTTTATTAACCTTTTATCAAAAATTACTATTAATTCTAATGGGGTCCTAACTAGATTTTTTTATTGTATAATTAACAGATATTATCGTTTTACAATCTAGCAGCATAGAACAACTTCGTAGGCATAAATTTTTTAAAGTAAATGTAAATATAATATCACCAATAATGATCCATCAAAATTGATTATTAATATATAGGCATACATTGATAACTTAATATTTTATTATTCATATAAATTCTTGAAAGATTCTTCACGAATTGAAGGTCTTTGATTGGAGTGGTTGTTGCTGAAAGACGGAGTTACAATGACAGAAATGGTTCATGCATACGCAACCGCGATTTGGAAATCTATTCTCACAACGTTCATTTACGGAACAACGGTACTTCATAACAGTTCTTGCTTCTAATTTCGTACACACATCTGCAACCATAAATCATACATTATATTTATAACACTAAATTAACTCCAAGATATGTATAAAAAACACCAAAGAAAAGGATTCAAAAAGAAAGTTTCCTGAAAAAGTCTTAACCTGATAGCAGACTTATGTGAAGTAGCCATCTTAATCCAATGCAATGTTTTCATAACACAACACAAATGTGTCTTTATATACAACGTAGAGTCCATTTTTGAAAATTGTTTAAAATTTAAAATGAAGATATTACGTAGAGCCTATTTTTTAAAATTGTTGAAAATTTAAAATGAAAATACGACGTAGAGTCCATTCTTCAAAACTGTAAATTTAAAATGAAGATACGACATAGAGCTCATTCTTCAAAACTGTTGAAAATTTAAAATGAAGATACGACATAGAGCACATTCTTCAAAATCGTTTAAAATTGAAAATGAAGATACGACGTAGAATCCATTCTCTATAAATGTAATTTGAACTTGAGTCTAATTTGATTAGAGTTTTGATGCAAAATGCTTGAATGCATTCATAAAATGAATGCACAACACTTTGAACTTTTAATCTTTTCTGAATATCGAATGAAACTTTGAGTTTCTGAACACATGTTTGAATGTCTGAAAATTTGAGTTTTTGAATGCATGTATGAATGCTTGTGAATTCTTTTTGTCTTTTGATTTTGTTCTTTTTTGAAAAATGCATTTATAAATGCATGAAATTTGATTTTTGAATAATGCATGTTAAAATGCATGAAATTTGTATAAATTTGTTATTTTGTTCTATTTGAAAAATGCCTATAAGAATACATGAAATTTGATTTTTTTTTTCGAATAATGCATGCATAAAGCTCTTGATTGAATATGAAACTTTTGATTCTTTGTTCTTTTTGAAAAATACACATACGAATGCATGAAATTTTGTCAACTTTTTGAATGAAAATGCATGATTGAATACATGAATTCTTTTTATCTTTTAGATTTTTATTTTTGAAGAATGTATTTATAAATGCATAAAAATTGATTTTTTTTTTGTTTTGTTCTTTTTGAAGAATTGATATATGAGTGCATGAAATTTGATTTTCTTTTGGTTTTTATTTTGAATGAGAATACATGTTTGAATGTTTGAAACTTTATTTTTAATTTTTTTGGATGATAATGTATATATTAATGCATGAAATTCTATTTTTAGTTTTCTTGAATGATAGTGTGTATATTAATGCATGAAATTCTATTTTTTTATTTTTTATTTTTTATTTTCTTTCATTTTCAATGTTAGTGTATGTACAAATTTTTCAATGATTTTCAAATGATGATTTTTTCAGTGAATTTTTCAAAGACAGTGTTTCAAAAATATATGTACAAAAGATATTTTCAATGATTTTCAAATGTTTCAAAATTTATGTACAAAGGAATATTTTTTAATGATTTCTTCTAATGTTTATTCAAAAAGTATGTACAAAGATTTTTGCAAATTTTCTTATGTACATTCAAAAGGATTTTTCAATGATTTTGTTTAAATGCATATGTACAAAGAATTAAAAAAAAATCTCAAGAATATGTACAAAATGTTAGCACCAATGTTAAGCATGTGATTTGATGAAGTCAATAAAGGACATAGCTTGCTGAAGTTCTTATGGATTGAATCTGGACTATGTTAGATCAATGCCTAGCACGTGAGTTGATTAAGACAGCTTCATGAAGAATTTGTTGGAACCAACCTGGACCAGAATTTTTCAAGTGGATGACTTTGAGCCAACATGAAGATGGTTGGGTAATTCAATCTTAGGTCCTTAGTTGGGTTTGTCTGTTGATGTTGGCTTGGTTCTTAATCATTAGTTGCATGGTCCTTCATTCTTGAGGTACTAAGAGATTCACAAATATTAAAACTGGTTTTATTAAATTGGTTTTAAGAAAAATAGCCTAAACTGTTTTTTGTTGAAAATATTTTCAATCAATTGAATACTTGAAACAATCAATTGAATTGTGAATATTATTTCTGTTACAAGTGGAATCTTTGACTAAGTCTTTTAACGGTCAATTCAATCGATTGAATGGTTTATTCAATTAATTGAAATTGTGACAGCTACGCTATTTTAAAACACATTAGGCTATATAAAGGAATTGGCACTATTAGTTTAGACAACTAAGATTTTTGAAAAGCATTCCTTGAGATATTCTAAGTGAGAAATAGCACCCAGTTTGTGCAAACACCTTTGACAAAGCTTTTTAAAACAAGAAACCTCAAAGAACGTGAATCTTGAAGCATCCTTGAGCGAGGTTCTTGCGACTTTGGTTCTTGACCAAAGTTAAGTCTTCTACACCTGATCTTTAGTCATTGTAATTTGTTATGTGTAGAAGTACTGAGTGATCAATTGTTGATCTTGCTATTCTTGTAATCTGTTTGCTGTTTTCAATTACTGGGTTTCTAATTGAGTTGGTGCAGTGGGTTTCTGCAGTGGTTTCACATTTGTTGAAGGGTTCAGTAGAGTGTGAGTGCTGCGGAGAGTAGTGTTTGCTTGTGGGTTGCAAGTGGTGTTTGTGCAGTAGGTTTCTGCACTGATTTCACACTAGCTGAGGGGTTCAGTGAGGTATGAGTGCTGCGGGGAGCAGTGTGTACTGTGGGGAGCAGTGATAACTTGTTGGGAGCAAGGGTTGTAAATTGATCTTGTGATCATTTTTAGTGGAAATCTTTGTTAGTTTGCAAAGGACTGGACATAGCCCTTGAGGAAGGGTAAACCAAGATAAATTTTTGTGTTCTTGATTTCTTCTTCTCTCTTCTTGATCGTTTTATTACTTGGTTGCATTTGCCTAATAAACTGATCACTGCATCTTGCTATTCACTAAGAATTTTTGGGTGGTTGTTTGTGCTCTAAATCTGTTTACGCATATCTGAATAAACTGTATTCTGGATTAATTCCTAACAACTTTCGTTGTGCATAATTGATTGTTTACTAGATAGTCCAGAATTACATGAGTTGATTGGTTCAATCAAGAATTTTCATTCTCTACTTCATGAATATTTTATACTTGCGAAAAGATTTTGAAAGTCCAATTCACCCCCTCTCTTGAACTTGGTCTAAACCTTATTTTACACAAACTTCAAAGTGAACATATGTACAAAAGTTTTCCTTTTTTTTTTCAAAATTTTACTGTGTAGAATCAGAAATTCTTTGTAATCATTGAATTCACTAGATATCAATTCTCCTTTTTTAAGAAAATCCAAGGTCATTTGAAGCTAATGTCAACATGGTATAGCCATCAACTTTCCTTTTGGAAACACTATTTAGTTGCACACTTGAACCCATGGGTAAAGGGTAAGTGTTTAAGAAGTTTGAGGTATTTGACAGATATTGGAGGTGCAAATCTTTCGTCAGGATTGCCCCAGTTTTGGTGTGTTGGGCTAGCTATGTGAGCTTTAAGCTTGGAAGGTATGACCAATTTGTTTCGAAAGAAAATAAGGATAGTATAAAAGACTGGTCCTAAAAGGAAGACAATTCATGCAAATTTTCCCAATTTGTATGTACAATGGGAATGATGAGATTTGTGTGAGGGATTGCTTGTCTTGATAAGGTGAAAAAAATGAGGTAACAAGGGTATGGATGAAACCGAATTGCCCTAGTATTGTATGAGGGATGAAAAAGGTACTGGAAATATGATTGCCCCATTTGGTATCTATGATGAGATATATGTGAGGAAAGCCAGGGTATCGGATTGCCCTAGTGTCACTTCTGATGTTTCATTTTCAGTTGACCTGTGTATAGATGATTCTCTTCTAAAAAAGACATTCTAGTAGACTTATTTTTTTTTTCATTTTTCATTCATTTTCTTTTTTTCATTTTTTTTCATTTTTTAACACGTATTACCAATCACGTCCTCTTATTACAAAGCTAAACTTTATGAAAATCATTGCAATCATTCCTCAATTTATATGGACTTTATTGGGCTTGTAACATGGTCATATTTACAAGGTTGTGAAGAAAAGAATATAAAGGCTTAAATTTTATTTGTGGGCTTGAAAAAGTTTTACAAGGACCATCAGCCAATATTATAAACAATCAAGGTCTTTTTCTATGAGCTTTCCATCATTGTCACAACCGGGGTCACGACGGGGACGGCGAACAAAAAATAATTTTCGTTTTCAAAACAGAGGAGTCGCCACCATAGTTTATTAGGAAAAATTATGGAAAACCAAAAACAAGATAAGGCAA
>Ga0099825_1008266_pt1 | contig 12384 bp, 6 predicted proteins | sample SiratroredBW_FD_76838 | JGI IMG/M metagenome (GOLD analysis project Ga0099825, IMG submission 76838) | Root nodule microbial communities of legume samples collected from California, USA - Siratro red BW | ecosystem: Host-associated > Plants > Roots > Nodule | place: USA: California | collected...
AAAAGTTTTCCAATAAAAATTAGGGTGTTATATTTCGGAGTGTATAATTCGAAGCTATTTATATTCAATGTTTTGAATATTTTAAATTATATAATTCAAAATATACTTTTAAATTATATAATTGAGGTAATTTTTTTCACTTTCAAATTGGTTAATCTATTTTTTTTTTCACTTTTAGATTCGATAATTTTTAGTTTTTTCTTTCACTTTCAGATTCATCTAGAAGTAAAAGAATAAGTCTAAATTTGGCCTTTACTCTTGGATTAATCAATGTGGAATTTATTTTTTCACTTCCGACTAGCCAATCTGGAATTATTTTTTCAAAGTCAATATGGAAATAAAAATATGAAAGTAAAGAAAAATTTAGAATTAATTTTTGCATTTCCATATTAACGAATGAAAAACTTTCTTTTAGAGATATGAATATAAAGTTTATAGAAGAAAACTAATATCAATTTTGAGATTTTATTTTTATGATAGAAATAAATTGTTAGATGAAAATAAATATTAATTATTTAATTTTGTCTATATGAAAAAAATTAAATTATCATCAATTTTATTTATTTTGTATTTTATGAAAGTATCAAATTGTAATATTTTTATTTGTTTTCTTTCTTTAACTATATCCAGAATAAGTACATTGTTTGTATATATTCAAATTATCATCTCTTTTACTATCTTCTTCGTCGAAAATGGGCGAGTGATGGTTGAGGTCACACTCGATGTTTGGGACTCTTTCATTGAAAGTCACAACAGTAAGAAAGACAACAACCTTATTAGTGAAGAAATCCATCTTCGTAGTGATTTTCTTCTCTGTGATGAATACTGTTAAAAAAGACAATTAAGATGGTGAAAGTCATCTAGATTATGCAAACAAAAAAAAATGACTTCAAGATTATTCAATCCAAAAATCTTTTTTAAGAAAAAAAATAACTTATGAATTGTGCAATTTAAAAGTTTTTTTAATTAGACAATTAAAAAACACTTTTATCTTTCAAATTGTACAATTTACAAAGGAAAAAGTGAAAAATTTTATATTTACGAAAATTCAAAATGAAATTGTACAATTTACAAAGGAAAAAGTGAAAAATTTTATATTTACGAAAATTCAAAATGAAATTGTAGAGATGCATGAAAAAGTGCCCTTCTACTTTTATCTTGATATTCTTTTTCATTCAACTCATTGAGGATATGTAAAGTCCAAACATCTCTAAAGTTATTTTTTTTTTTTTCCTTTCTTCCCTATACCTCAATTCTTAATTATAAATTTGTTATAAAACAAAATTAGACGTAGAAATAATTAGTTGGGAAGCAAAATTTTAACTTTTTTACGAGAGAGACACTAACAAACAAAAGTTAAAAAAAAAAAACAGATTACTAAATAGTTAAATTAATGTGTGTCAAGTTTTAATAATTTTTTCAGCTTTAATATAAAGAGGGAAAACATTATTGAAAATAACCAGTACTTAGAAAATTTAATTAAACCATTAATTGTGTTAACACAAACATTGGCAAAGGGAAAAAATGCCACTGTTGTGTGAAATTGTCTTAAAAATTCTGAAATGCTGACACGTGAGTGGGATGAAATAGTTTGCAGACCAAATATAACAAGAATCAGCTGAAAACGAACAGAAGGTAATTGATATATCATAGCTGGTCATGGATCTGAACAAATTCCAAAACCATTAATTCAACTTCTTAACAAAAAAACTCATTCTTTAATTTTTTTTCAGACAAATAATTTCATTTTGGTCATCTGTTAGTATTGTTTCTTATAGAAGCAACAGAAAGTGATTTCATTACCTTTTTTATTCTTTAGACTGTCTTTGAAAAAGAAAACAGAAGTCGTTTAACCATTATTCAACATGATCTAGTTAATCTATATATTAGTATAATAGAAATAATATATATACATCCTTTTTATTTCATTTTTTATCATCATTTTTAATAATTAATCTTGAGTTTTTCATCTGTAAAAAAAATATTTTTGTCATATATTCAGACATGAAACTTAGTTAAGATATCAATTCGTGTGTCTATTATTTATAAAAAAAAATTGAAAATCAAGTAGTATAAAATTTAAAAAATTCAAGCACATGATTGAATTTAGATTCTCTGTTGAACTAAAATTAGTGTATTTTGAAATCATAGTACACGTAGAACACCAAAAAATACTGGTGAATCTTAACTCCACATAATTCAACAAAATGAGCTAAACACTTGTGTGTGTTTCCTTAATAACACCTATCCCTATAATATTTTTGAATGGGTTTTAATTTTTACGAGTGAATACAGCGACAGTTTTATTGTATTTGAATGTGTATTCTTTTAAATTTCAACGAAGATTGGATCTAAGTCTTTCTTTCTTTGGTTAATTATTTCAATTTTTAAATCATGAAAAGAAAATTGTAAGGGCCCACCCAAGGGTTACACTTTTCCTATTATGACTAATCTGTGTGTATGGTGTAAATAAATAAATAACTAAGGAGAGAAAAGAAAAAGTAAATTCAAAGTTTTGAATCCGAATACAGTGAAACCCACCATTGAATCTCGTTACCTCGATTTGAAAATTGAAAAATTGAGATAAAATCCCTTAGAAGTATTGAGACTAAGTAAATAAGAAATAAAAGTTAAAAAAATATAATTTCTGTTAAAATTCAACTGATTACAAAGAATATTTACATTTTTAAAGAATATAAATACACATTAATGAATAGTTAATTCCCCATAAGCATGTACTAAAATAACGAGATGTAATAACAATTCATACCTCAATCATTAAATAAATCTTAATAACCAAATAAGAACATTAAGAGAATTCGTATAGTAGATGTGAGAAATTTTTAAATATTTTTATAAATATTTTATAAATTGTTCAAATTATGTATATTATTTACCTGTAACATCGTGTCATAATCTCTTACTTGATTTGTCTATACAAAGTAGTGGGTGAGTGTGAGAACTTTCTATGTATACCTAACCCACATTCTAAAATTATCAAATAGAGCTAAGTACAATACACTAATAATGTCACACAAATGCAATGCACCCAACAAAATATAACATATAAGCATGAACTACATACTCTCATTTGTGGTAGAAGATGTATACATCTCATGTAGCCAATTCAGTCTAATATGATTACCATGACATTGTCTCAACTTCACCAAACTCCATCCTAAGCAACCTAACCAACAATGATTACGCTAATGTGAAATCCAACGTTATATACAAAAATGTCCTACAATGTAGAGATGAAATATATTCCATAATACACAATTTAAAATATATAAATACATTATAGATTGTACATTTCAAAATATATTTTTAGATATAAAAATCAGAATTAACATAGAAGTCATTTTTAGCTTTTGGATTATACAATATAAAAGTCATTTTTTTTTCTTAAAAAGAGCTTATGGATTACATGATCCATAAATCATATGACCTTCCTCTCCAACTCTTCATCATTTCCTCCACTATGTTTCCTATCAAAATTTGACAAGAGATGGTGGAAGTCACACTTAGTGCTCGGAACCCCTTCATTGAAAGCCACGACAATAAGAGAGACAACAATCTTATTAGCGAAAAGCTCAATGTTAATAGTGATTTTCTTTTTTAGTGATGAATAGAGTTGAAGAAAACAATTAAAATGATCAAAGACATTTAAATTATGTAATTCAAAAACTAAAAATAACTTATAAATTGTGCAATTTAAGAAAAATTTTAAGAAAAAGTGACTTTTGTCTTGTATAATTTAAAAGATTTTTTTTTATTATACAATCTAGAAGACATTTTTATCTTTTCACTTATAGAATCTAGCACGATAAAATTATGGAGATGCACGAATAAATGCCTTTCTACTTGCACCCTCGTATTTTTTTTCATACAACTCATTCAGGGTTTTTACACAAAAGTTCTCCTAAAGTAATTTTTTTCCCTTCTTTCCTATATCTCCATTCTTAATTATAAATCAAAATTAGACCTAGGAATAATTAGTTGGGAATCAAAATTTTAATTTTTTTTATGGGAGAGACACTAAAACAAAAGAAAAAAGAAAACAGATTACTAAATAGTTAATTAATGTATGTCAAGTTTTAATAAACTTTTTCAGTTTTAATATAAAGAGGGAAAACATTATAGAAAATAACTAGTACTTAGAACATTTAATTAAAACATTAATGTGATAACACAAACATTGACAAAGGAAAAAAAATGTAACAAAAACTCATCCTTTAATTGTTTTTCAGACATAAATAATTTCATTTTGATCATCTGTTAGTGTTGTTTCTGATAGAAGTAACAGAAAGTGATTAATTACCTTTTTTATTCTTTAGACTGTCATTGAAAAAAGAGAGTCGTTCAACCATTATTCAACATTATCTAATTACTAATTAATGCATATATTCAGCTAGTATAATATAATTAATATATACATCCTTTTTTATTTTATTTTTTATCATCATTTTTAATAATTAATCTTGATTTTTTCATTTGTAATAAAATATTTTTGTCATATATAAATATTCAGGCATGAATCTTTAGTTAAGATATCAATTCGTGTGTCTATTATTTATACGAAAAATTGAAAATCAAGTAGTAGAAAATTTAAAAAATTCAAGCACATTATTGAATTTAGATTCTCTGTTGAACCAAAATTAGTGTATTTTGAAATCATAGTACACGTAGAACACCAAAAAATAGTACAGAATCTTAACTCCACGTAGTTCAACAAAATGAGCTAAATACTTGTACGTGTTTCCTTAATAAAATCTACCCGAGTAAATATTGTCTAAAGTGATAAATTTTATAGTGAATATTTTTTGTATGAGTTTTAATTTTTACGAGTGAATACAGCGACAGTTTTCTTGTATTTCAATGTGTATTCTTTGAAATTTCAACGAAGATTGGATCTGAGTCTTCTTTCTTTGGTTAATTGTTTCAATTTTTAAATCATGCAAAGAAAATTGTAAGGGCCCACGTAAGGATTACAATTTTCATATTATGACTAATCTCTGTGTACGTGTAAATAAATAAATAAACTAAGGAGAGAAAAGAAAAAGTAAATTCAAAGTTTTGAATCCGAATACAGTAAAACCCACCATTGAATCTCGTTACCTCGATCAGACGATGGAAAAATTGTCATAAAATCACTTAGAAGTATTGAGGCTAAGTAAATAAGAAATAAAAGTTAAAAAAATATAATTTCTGTTAAATTCAACTGATTATAAAGAATATTTACATTTTTAAAGAATATAAATACACATTAATGAATAGTTAAGTCCCCATAAGCATGTACTAAAAAACTAGGTATAATAACAATTCATATACATCAATCATTAAATAAATCCTAATAACCAATTAAGAATATTCAGCCAGAATCGGATTCGTATTTCAAGAAGGTAAGATACCTTATAGTAGAAGTGAGAAATTTTAAGTATTTTTATAAATATTTTTTAAACTTGGAGACATACAACCTTGGAGTCTCAACTAAATTAAAAATTCTTAGAAAAATAAATTAAAAATGAATGATGATAATTCTAAAGGTCATACAATTAATTACCAGATATTTATTTAAAGAAAGCTCTTAAATTTTCCGAGTGTTTCTGTTTCCTTATTAATCAAGGATTTGAAAAAAAAAATAGTAAGGATCTTAATTTTTATGCATGAAATACTGTATATATGTTTTGAATAGTGATGTCAAAAGGTATTTCACCATTTTAAATGTTTTGAATACATTAATTAAGTAATATTTTGGACATTTACTGGTATATTTTTCATTATTATTAAAATTTCTGATAAAATGATGAGATGACAGCTTTAAAGCCATGGATCTATATTGCCAAGTCATGCCAGCAATACATGTCTCTCTGAGCAAAGTAGTTCATGCTCAACTCAATAAATAACTATAACCCCACTTTCATAGAATCAGATCTAAAAGGAATATTAATCTCTTCTATCATACTCATCCCTCTACAATTTAATATATACGTACGCTCTACGTACTTCTGCTTATGCATAATATTCTTACATTTATCAGCCTTCAATTATTCCCTCTCTGTTAATCAACATCCAAAAAGTGTTCATTTACACAACTCTATCATGCAGTACAAGATCTCTATTTTTCTTGCTTCTTTTGCAGAAAGGAGTTTGGAAAGATGGACTAATTAACATTCAACAACACTTATAATCCACTCAAATTGTAGGGTGGGATTAAAAAACAAAGAATCACTAATCAACATGCGATGAATGAATAAATACATGATTATGGATATGGCTATGCCAGTGTTTCTATTAGAGACGTGGTATGAACCAGCTTGGTGCCTTTGATCTGCTCTATTCTCTTGCTTTTGGGATGAAGCAACTTGGACCAGAAGCCACTTTTCTTGCCACTCTTCTTACTAGGATCATCATCTTCACCTTCACCTTCGTCTCTTCTTCTTCTTCTTATTCTCCTGGTGGAAAGAACGCTCATTGACTTGCTTTTGAGGAACCCAGCGTGCTTGGCGGTGAAGAGAAAGATGGAGGCGGTCTTGGGTTCATTGGAGAAAGGAAAAGGAAGGGCTGTGGGAGAGGCACAAGAAGAGGGTGAAGAGGAGTAGGAGGAGAGAGAAGAAGAAAGGGAAGAGGAAGGAGATGAAGAAATAGAGTTAGTTTTACGTGAAGAGGGTGAGGGTGAGGAAAGTTGAGAAAGCTTGTCTCTCAAACAAAGAGAACATACGCCAGGTGATTGGCGATGTTTGGGGTGCTTCTTGCAACGACCATGGGGCATGAACCTCCCAATGATGTCCTTGTCTTTTGGGGGTGGTCTTGGAAGGGTTGCCATTTTTGAAGATGTCGTTTTTGGAGTGAGGAGAAGTGGTTGATATATAGAGAGTGAGATGAAGGAAGGAAGAAGTTGGCAGGGTGAGGGTGTGTTTCACTTTCCGTGATAGTTCATGGCTGTTTCCTCTCAGAAGGGTCTTTTTGACGATATTTGCATGCAAGTTGAAAAATATTACTTGGAATTTGCTTAGGGTTAAAATGGACGACCCTGATTGATGCATGTGGGCTAAGACCGTGGTTTTGATGAGTCCTGATTCTGTGGAAAAGGCCAAACCCCTTTTCTGGGGCGGCTTGGAAAATCACATCTTTAAGAGCCAAAATCAAAGCTACCTTGTTCTGGTTGACCACGCTAAACCATTCAACTCAACTCTCCCTTTTTCTATTGCTATTTCCTAACAAGGCAAATTACTCTTTTATTTTCTGAACTCCCCTAATTTTCATTAAATGTATTTTACTCTTATTAACACATCTTCATTAAGAATATATTTAAGATTATTACTAAAGACACAATTCTTCTTCTAATTTATTGTGGTTGCATATTGTATCTTCAAAGATGAAACAACTTTCTTCCGAGGCAACATGTCCGTTTTGACATTCGAGTCAAATGTAAATGTCAGGGTGATAATAATACATATGTAATAAACTACAGTGTTAATATATTGGAAATTTCACCTGCTCAACTTGTTTCGTTTATCTCCTCAACCACTCTAATCTTCCTATTTATGCGGGCTTATATGATTCTAGTTTCCTTCAGCCAAAGGTTATTTGGAATATTATTATTAGTTCCTTTCATGTAGGTACCAATATCTGATATATATATATATATTCTCTGTTCATACCTTATACACATTCAAAACACGTAATGAAGACCACTACCTAAGTTAGCATAAATTCATACTAATAGGTCTACACACTTCATAACTCATTATATAAGCTTAGAGAATGAATGAATATTAAATATTTTTAGAGTGTATTATCTGAGTTGGTAGCATGTGAGGTGTGTGTGGTTTTGGTTGGAATATTTGTGAGTACAGAACCAATGGTACGTTGCCATGCCTTGACTTAGGCTTGAGTAGAGACAATGCACTGTACTACACTGCGTGTATTTCATTCTTTGTTTGTGATAGGTGTACCTTTCTTTCCTTTGGTCAATGAATCACTTGGATTCACTGATTCAGCCATTCTGGCATACATTTTCTTCTTCTTTCCAAGATGCAGTTTCAAGGTAAGTCTGTTCCTATTGCAGAGGCCTTTCCTCTGGTCTGCTTTGTTTACAAACAAATTTAAATAGAATTTATAACTTCAATGTAATCTAATAAGTGATTTCATTGTTAATAATAATATTTGACTGCTTTAAATAAAAATAAAAAATAAAACATTTTTTAAATTGAGAAGAAAATTACAAAAAGTTATTTCAAAAATAAAATTTAAATCAAGCTTGGTTAAGGTTAAAATGTTTAAGATTAGTATTGTCTATTTAAAGTAAATAACATATATTACAAATTATTATTTAATAATAGCTGTTAAGTTAAAAATCATTTTACCATAACTTGTATTTACAAATTTTATATCAATGCAAAATTATTTAATGTTTTATCTGTTTGCATCAAAATTAGCATAACACAATATTAGCAATACATTCTTTACTATACATCCTCTCTTATTATCCAAAATTTATTGAAAATCACAAATTTGGTGAATCACATCTCTCAAATTAACACTCTTCGTCTTAATTGTGTGTAGTTTTTAATAAATTCCAACCAATTGAATGGAACGGCATATTACGCTGTTGCATATAATAATGACTCCATCAAACATATAGCAGAACATTATATAAACAGATTAAAGATTAACGTCACTAAGTATTGATCTTCCCACAGCCACACTTCTCATCTCACTTTCATAATATCAAGTCTTTGGAACAAAATAAAACTAGTAGAAATGACGATGGATCGAATTCCTTTCAACAGGAAGTAACATAAAGTTCAGTTATTTAGGTTGGTGCAGAAAAACTTACTAAAAGAACATTTTTCGAGATGGTTTATAAAAAACGACAATTTCTCAAAGATCAAATTTACAGAAAGCATAAAACTATAATTTTCATGCAGCTTATTTAACCTGTTCAGCAGTTCCCATTTCCTCTTCCATTGCATGACACTAATTCGCTAGAGTTTAGGAAACAGTGTAATTGGGTAGTTTTTAATCAATGATTTGGAACCACACAAAAAAGTGTCAATGCTGTTACTTCATTGTTTGGAAAATTTCAATGGAAGTTGCTCTTCAAGATTATACTGTCAATGGCAGTTTATAAAGCATGATAAAGGAATAGGATACATTATCACTTAAAACATGTATGCAAATAATAATAGAGTGGTTTGAATCCCTTTGATCATCTCTTTTCATTAATGAAAAGAACCCCCAGTCAAAGGTTTAAGGTCTTTCCAGTTTTAAAAATTCCACTCCATTAACTCCATACATCCAAACATAAACAAAAATAATAGACATGAAGTTTATTGATAATTTTGATAGTCCAAATCATTCATCGCATTACCTATATGAATGATATTATGTTAATATCCAATCAAGATATCAAATATTTGTTCCGGCCAATAGCTCCAGATGTTGCAGTTCAAAATAAGCTAGAACAAACAACAAAACAAAAGGCATGTCCTTTCTTGGAAAAATATCTTCAGTTACAAAGAAGTATCTTATTGTAATCAATTTGGTTATTTAGCCGTTTGGGAAACTTCAGAAGTCTTGACTTCAATAGGACACTGAGATACATATGGTTTGAGCTGAAAAAAATATGAGAATATATGAATCAGCTATGCATGAAAAAGCTAAATTCATAAAGATAATAATATGCTTCATAATAGCTTACGGTCATTTCTATGAAGATGAAGCCATCTTCTTTTGACCCATCTAATGGTCGAGTAGACCAGGGATGATGAGGGTAAGAACAATGTCTATGGAATTAAAGGCAAGTACTAATAAGATAAAAGCACCATGGTTTTGGCCATTGTGTAAGGGAGACAAAGAAAAGTTCAAATAAAAAGAACCATAACTGACCCAAACTATGCCAATAAAACTCAATGAGTTGAAAAAAGAATTTATGCAGGTAAATGTCAGCATAGTATGTTGAAGAAAAACAGGTGAACAAAAGACAAAGATAGCGATGAGATTAAATGAGTGGAAGATGCAAACCTTGAAATCAGTCAAATCAGGAACTACATAATTTGGCAATTTTTCTTGCATCAATACATACCCACCTGCAACAATATAGAGACTTACATTTTATTTGACAGTAAAAAAATCATGCATTAATATAATATGTATGTATCTTGGCAAATTATTTTATTACAATACCCAAAAATTATAAATATTATTACAGTAACGAATTAAGAGGTTTTTATGAAGCCACGTTTACTAACTATAGACATCCAGGACAAGAGAAACAATCCAAATTATTAGCAAGGACACCACAACTTGTTAGAGTTGGTCATAGAAATTCAAGTCATTTCACTCTACCAAACCAAAAGCACTGTGAGCCCTCTTAAAAGTAAAAGTAAAAAAACAAGAGAGTGACTTCCATACCAAGCAGTCATGGTCAATAAAAAGGCAGAGTATAGTGAAACTCGACTATGACTTAAGAAGTCCCAATATTTTTTACTAGAAGTAGAAAGTGCACAAGTTTCACAAGAAAACATCACACATAGACCTTAAATACGTATTTACAACAATTACGAAGGTCTAGTTCAACAGTTTCAGAACTCGACAAAATCTCAGTACCGAAAGCTTTAGAACTGTAGTTGCAGGTGAAACAATTCAGCAAGTGTAACCAGAAAATGTCTTCAATGCAGATCAAGCCCTTTCCCGGAGGTGTTCAACATGTTCATTGTCTACTTGCAAGAAAAATATTAATATGAATAGTAACCAGTAACTACCAATACCAAACTAATAAAAACAACCCATCTGTATCTCAAAAACAAAAACATAACATGTGATCAAGCAGTCAACTCGGCAAAAAGGCAAAGTAATCAAAAGTCAGACTAGTACCAACAACAGAACCTTGATCCGATGGGTGAGGTTGATTACATGGATCAAACAATGTCATCCGACTTGGTTAAAAATCAAAAGTAAGACCAGTACAACAGGAAAAGTGTATTATAGTCAAGCTAAGCCTTAAGTATTCCTTAAGCAAACAAACTGATTAAACCTCAACATCAATTGAAGAAACAAACCTTTGCGGGTGTGGAAACCAGTAGGCTTGCAATTCTTGCCCTTGTAATAACCACGAGGAGCACGTTTTGATGATAGAATGTCAAGTGAAGATGTTCGCTTCCTTCTAAATGCCCTTCCTATTCCTAAAATGAGTCCTAGAGGCATCTTTTACTACAAGTGACAAACCCATAATCACGAACGGCATATGTAAAACACAAATAGTATTAATAAATGATCAAATACAGAAAAATTCTCCAAAAAGCAACATTGCACACTAGCAAGATGAAGGTGAAATAGAAAGACAGCTGATGGCTAATCAGAGAATTAAAGGAAAGGGATTTAAGATAGGGAGGGGTTTTGGAAATGAAAACAAAGGAAAGGGAACTCATCTTTAGTCACCCCTGTTTGTGAAACAAACTCACATTTGATCATATAATTATCATTGGATTTTTTTGGGTAAAGTTGGTTGTGCACTGGTAACCTTTTCTGTTTGGCAGAGGTATGATACAATTCCAAGCCATCCTTTCCAAACTTTACGAGACGCAGTTCAGGTTATAGCATCCATGTATAATGTAAGGAGCAAATGGATGACCTCCAACATTACGAATCAAGATTCAAGATAAGAAAAGGACATGCGCTTATGAATTAAATTAAATCAATCAGACTTCTTTTTCTCATCCCTCATATTCAAAGAAATTGTGTTTATTATGACCAACTAATCAGTGGTTATCAAACACAACACTCCTATTCAAAATAAAATCTAATAAATAAAACACTAACAAGTAATCACACGACAGTAGTAAAACCAAAGACAATTTTCAGACATCCATTCCTTAAAAATACAACCAAGAGTTATACTATCGAAAATTCAACTGTCAACATATATCATAAATTATTTGTAAAAAGTTTAGGCATTTCTTCAAATAGGTCATAGGCAACTATGCTTATTCATTAAATCTCCAAAGTCTTAAACAAGCCCAAAACAAGGCATCAGTACCACCCATCACTTTACATGATTTATACACTCAATCATTGATGCAAACCATAACATGGTTGCACATCGGACCCAAACATAGATTGGAAGGATAACTAAGTAAACAAATCAAGGAGAAGCACAAACTGCTATCTACAACTGCACTTCGAGAAAAAAAAAAAAAAAAAAAAAAAAAAAAAAAAAAAAAAAAAAAAAAAAAAAAACAAAAAAAAAAAAAAAAAACAAAAAACAAAAAAAAAAAAAAAAAAAAAAAAAAAAGAATAGACAAGAGTGATTCTAGTTCTCCCTTGCCACACAAAATGTGTCGATATAGAATAACAAGAAAAAACAAAAAAAAAAAAAAC
>Ga0099825_1008269_pt1 | contig 12377 bp, 4 predicted proteins | sample SiratroredBW_FD_76838 | JGI IMG/M metagenome (GOLD analysis project Ga0099825, IMG submission 76838) | Root nodule microbial communities of legume samples collected from California, USA - Siratro red BW | ecosystem: Host-associated > Plants > Roots > Nodule | place: USA: California | collected...
AAAAAAAGAGAATTTAAATAAAAAAAAAAAAAAAAAAAAATTTAAAAAAAAAAACCTTGTAAATGCTTCAAAAAATAACTAATTAACAAAAAAAAAAAAAAAAAAACACAAGATATCAAAGCAGAGCTGTTCCGGGCAATTAATTTTCACCAAGTGCTTTCTCCATATCCTTAAACAGTTGGAATAAGAAACTGAACCTTGCTTGGGTTTTCAGGAAAAGCTGGAACATAGATACTTGTTAGAATGATAATCCAGATTCATTTACCTAATTAGCACATGTTGGAACTTTATTAAACTAATTATATAATTAGTTATGACTTATGAGTGTGGAAATGGTTGTAACTCAGTCGTCATTAGCTCCTGCACTTAAACACTTCTGGTATAGATAAGATGTAATCTAGTCCTAGATGAGAAATTTCATAAGATAACTTAATTATTTAAAAACATTTCAAACTTTATATGCACATATTTGAATTATGATGTTGCAGACATTAGCATACAAGATAATCAGAGCTTCAATCTTGACTAGAAACAATAACTCAATAAAGTGCCTTAAAGTCATGTACCAGAACCAGACAGTCTGACAACAACGGCAACATGGAACATTCCAAAATAAAATAATAAGGTCCCAAATAAAACTTGGAGGCTACTGTTCCAAGTTTTTAATTTAATCAATATCAGCATAGAGATATCTCACTCTTGCTTGATTCAAATAAAGTAATTTCAGGCAAAGTTCACAACTAGTTTAAATTGTAACATTTCTAATCCCAAAAAAATGTCCTACGTTTAGACGACAAAAGGGGACCTAGTGCAATACTAGATTGAATTTAGAAAAGCAGATACAATACACAGTTCATCCATCAAATTCAACCCTTGAAACCTGAGAATGATACACAATGATACATGTTGGACTGAGTGGAAGACAGGGTGCTGTCCGGAATTCTTTTATAGATAGACATGGTCTATCTACTGTCAGTTTTCCTAGTGAATTTGGTTTGTCCCCACACTATTATGTATATTTGCTTTGTTATATCTTTAAATGGATTTCTTGTGCTCTAGATGATTGATACAGACTGAGGAAGGTGCTGACCTAGTTAGGAAAAAAAGTCACATTTACCCAAAACATTCCACGGTATTATTATTAATTAATTAGGAAGGTTACATCATAGATGAATAGATATCAGGCAATAAAAAGCGAGACACTTATTTGATGTTGTAAATTTCTTAAAGAAGAAAGAATTGAATGATTTTCGTTCCTTAATAAAATAAATACTGTTTTCCAAGTAAAATTTTCCACTTTTTACTTCTTATCATGTGTTGTGATGAAGGTGCTTACCAGGTATATACAAAACATGAAAGAGAAAGCATAAATGATGCTATTTATGTGGTCAAAACCCCTTCTAAACAGCCAGACATTGTTCCAAAATGATGAAGGTTTTCCCAAAGAAAGTCTCGTGCTCCTCCACAAATGCATATCCCTTTAGCAAAAATTCTCAAAAGGAAAAAGAATTAATTATTGAAGACATTACCTTCCACTGATTAGTTTGCTGAGCCTTAATCAATTCCACCACTTACAATCTCAATCTCCTTGAGAATGAATCACAACACAAGTCTGATTTGAAGTATAGCAGCTGTGGAGAAACAGAACCAGAAGCTTTATATCCTTATTTCCCTACAATGTTTTGTATGTGATCCGCAACAATGTCGGCCACAATCTCAGGAGAGAACCGTCTTATCATGTCCTCCCTTGCCTTCCTGCCTATGGCTGTAGCCTCAGTGAGATTATTCATCACCTGCCTCATAAGAACCTTAAGCTTATCCTCAGAAGGTTCAGCCCAAAGGTGTCCCTTGAATGGACCTTCTGCTACTTCACTCATTCTATCCACGGGCAGTGGATAGCTATTATCATCTGTCAAATACTCAGTTGGTCCAGACCAATTTGTAGCAATCACAGGCAATGCCATTGACATGGCCTCCACCACTGGTCTCCCCCATCCTTCCCCTCGGGAAGGAAGAACAAAAGCATCAGCTGCCCTGTAAACTCCAGGCAAGTCACTCAATGGTATGTGAGTATCAATAACATACACTGGAGCCCAACCACTAACTGGTTCTACCATACCAGAACTCTCCACAAAATCCAATATCTTGTTATCAAAATTATCATCAGTATGATAGGGATTTGTTAACAAGTACAAAGCAACCCCATCATCCTTTGAGAATTCCTTCAAATATGATTTTAACAACACATCCCACCCTTTCCTATACTCCCATTTGAAGATACTTAAAAACACAAAACTCTTCTTCCCAAGGGAACCTAAGACAAGTTTTGCTCTAGAAGCAAGATGCAGTGGCTTGTACCTTACCGGATCAAAGAACTCCACATCAACAGGTTGCACAATCTTCACCACCTTGGAAGGATCAACCCCACTTTGCACAAATGAAGACACATGGAACTCTGTAGGAACCCAAACATAGTCCATGGTATTACAGCGTTCCACATGTTCATCATTCACTCTATCAGTCTCAAACATGGTCCTGCCAATGACAGACTTGAAATGATCGTAAAAAGATGGAGGGCATGGGTTGGTTTCAAACAGTGGAGGGAACCAGGCACCAGGTTCACTGTGACAAATAACAATTGTCTCGTTCATTCTACACTGTTGAGCTTGGTACAACTCACGTGCCAAGTTCTTCATCTGAAATGGCAAACCCTGCCAAAACGCCCAAGATTCTAGATCACCATGGTGGTCAATCGCCAACCTTAAAGATTGCATTTTTCTGTGGCCATGAAGGGCCAAGATATAGGACCAACCTTCCGAGCTATACCCGCCACCTGAAAGAAAAGGGGCCATCCATAGCACACAATGATTGGAGGGCACAGAAACTGGTTTTGAGGGTAAAAAGAGAGACCCAATTGCACGTATAATCGATGGTGATGTGAGGGAGTATTTCAAGTGGTGAACTTTGTAATAGTTTGTCGTTGTGAACCCCCAATAGATTGACGTAAGGAGAACCAATAAAGAGAGTGAGTTGAATGTAAATTTTCTGAATTTTGATGTGAATGGACGTGACTTTGGATTGGGAAGAACATGATGTTGGTTTGATTCAGAGGAATTCATGACGACATATATGGCTACAGGAATCACACTGTAACCATAGAGAGAGAACGACAATGACAAATCCTCAGATTCGAAAATGAAGCTAGTTTTCTGATATGTTTTTGCCTAAAAATTCAGTTTTGCAGAAACTTCGTTTTACGAACTTAATTTTAACACAAACTTTCACTATCTCAGTGGCTGCATAATTTATTTTATTGTAGTTTTCATTATTTCATTTTACTTTTTATAAGCTTTCTGGCTTCAATTCAGGATGAGTGGGACGATTTTTTTTTATTTTTTATTTTGCAAACTTTCACTTTGATATTTGATTCTGTAAAACGTTATCTTTTTTAGTATTTTCAATGAAAAATATAATTAAACATAAAATAGAACAATCCTTGCAAAGTTAAGAAGTGACTATTTTACATACTTAACAGATACTAATTTTTATTCGGCAACTATAATAGGGGATATATTTGATTTAGGAATTTTGTCTTTAACTACAATTTTTGAATTTTTTTTAAAATATGTTTTTATATTTGAATTTAATTCAAACATAGGGATAGATGAATCCTTTCATAACTAGAATTAAGCATTTGTATATTTTAAAACTTTTATCTATTTTATAATTAGTATTTAAGTAATCAAACTTCGATTCCATCTTGTAATGCATGTGAATTTTTAATTTTTCAGAAACTGTGTTACGTTGCATACGACTAAAATCCTGCCATGCTAATACAATTTTATTCAACTTTTATTTTTGTAAATAAAAAATAAAATACTCGTTTTACTAATTACCTAAAAACATTGCACAAAAACTATGAAAAGACCCTCATTCTACCTTCTTAAATAAGTTCAATGACTTGTCCTTAAAAATAAAAAGGCTTAAAAAACAATGAACTTAGTCTCATAGAGGATGCACAAATGTATGAATGAATATAAAATATAAAAAAAACTTCGTACATAAAAAAAAAAAAAAACACAATAGGGGAAACATAAAACTATCATGATTATACAAGTGTGACTAAGGCTTAAGAAAACTATGATATCTTTCTTATGTGGAGTTTTTAGCATCTACATACAAATTCTTGATAACATCCCTCATCGTAGGTCTGCTGCGTGGATCCTTCAATGTACATCTCAAAGCCACCAAAAGCACCTTTGTAACTTGTTTCATCACAACAGAATTTGAAATTTCATCAGCCAACTGTGAATCAACAATTTCATCAACAACTCCTGCTTCCTCCCAGGCAGATCTAGCCCAATTAACTATATCTGTTCCTTCCACAAATGATGGATCCAATGCCTTCTTTCTGGATATCAGCTCCAGCAATACCACCCCATAACTGTACACATCAGACTCTTTACCCTTTCTTGTTGTATAAGCATTCTCTGCCATAAACAATCATTTAATATTTTACTATGATAGCAGCATCAAGAAATAAAAGATGTTGTTATTTTATATTATACAACAACTAAAAAAGGTGCAGTTATTATGTGGATAGTGTAGAGGAATTACCTGGTGGTATATAACCAAGTGTACCAGTGACATATAGTGACTGTGTGGAGGAGGTAGAAGGCTGATCCAAAAGCTTGGCAATACCAAAATCTGCAATATGAGGCTCCATCTCAGAATCTAGAAGTATATTGGTTGTTTTGATGTCTCTGTGCACTATGACAGGATCACAGTCATGATGGAGATAGGCCAATCCGTGAGCAATTCCAACAGCTATCTTATTCCGGATTTTCCACTCCAAGGAGTGTGATCGATTCTTCTCATGCAAAGCATCATGCAGACTTCCATTTGGCATGTATTTGTATGCAATTAGACCATAGTTTTCTCTCAACCAGCAGCCTTCCAATTTGGCCAAATTTCGATGCCTAATCTTTCCAAGGGTTTGAATTTCCCTGGTCATGCTTGAGCTTTGAGCTTCATCACTAGCAAATACAAACTTCTTTATAGCCAAAATATTGCCTGGACCAAGTACTGCTTTATAAACAACTCCTTGAGCTCCTCTGCCAATAATATACTGATCATTTAGATTTTCTGTTGCTTCCATAACCTTATTGAGAAGGGGTGGAGAATTATCTTCCTCATTAGTGGGTTCCTGCTTAATTTTTCTGATAAAGAATATATAAATTAACCCCAGCAGCAGAACAACAGATATTGAGGATCCAAGTGCTATCATCGCAATTGCAACTTCACTGAGCTTTTTTGACTTTTTTGAATTTGTGTTACATGGCCTTAAATAGTTTCTTTCAGTGGAATTTGAGATACATAAGCCAGGATTTCCCAAAAACGATAAAGAAGAATTTGGTAAATTTGTTAGCTGTAGTGGCACAGGACCTTCAAAAGAATTATATGAAATGTTGAACTCAGATAATGAACTGAGCTCATTGAGAACTTGTATACTTCCTGTCAAATTGTTCCAAGATAGATCCAGTTTTATCAGATTCTTCAGGTTTTGAATCTCCCTAGGAAGCTCACCTATCAGGCCATTAGCACTTAGATTTAGATTATACATCAAATCCACCAGTTCTCCAATTGATTTAGGAATGTGTCGTCCAAACATGTTTCCTCCAAGTTGTAAATCTCTGAGCCTTTTAAATTCTGACAAGAAAGCTGGAATACCACCATCAAAATTATTCTCTGAGAGAATTAAAGTTGTTAATTCAGTCCAGTTCCCAAAAACTGATGGAAACGAATCATTCAAGAAATTGAATCCAACATCAAACTTGATCATTCTGTTACAGTTTGACAGTTGATGTGGCAAAGGACCTTTCAAACTATTGTGAGAAAGAACCAAAGTCCGGAGATTCACAAGTTTTCCTAGCTCTGAGGGTACAAGACCTGTCAAGCTGTTCATGGACAAATCTAAAAAAGAGAGATTTGTGCAGTTTCCAAAACTTGATGGAATTGCTCCACTGATATTGTTGTTGTTGATGCTCATGTGAGACAGATTTGGATTAGTTTCAAAATCAGGAAGTGCCCCACTGAAATTGTTGTCTTCAAGTCTCAGCCTTGTAAGAGTTTTGCACCTTCCAATATCAGGAGGTATGCTGCCATAAAATTGATTGCCACCAGTATTCAGCCTGACCAATTGCTTTCCAAAGCAAAGATTTGGTGGAAGGGAACCGGTGAAATTATTGTTCGTGACATCTAACACAAGCAAACTGCTGTTGATTCCTAAGCTTTGAGGAATGACTCCAGAGAACTGATTACTAAACAAGCTGATATTCTGAAGATGTTTAAGCTCTGCCATCTCAAGAGGTAGCTCTCCTGAAAGGTTATTACTGTATAAGTGGACCTGCTCAAGTGTTTGAATTTTCCATATTCCAAGTGGAATTTTTCCTGTCAAAAGGTTTTCATACAAACTAAGATCGCTTAATTTACTCAAGTTTCCCAATTCACTAGGAATTTCTCCTTCAAGTTCATTGGTATTCAAACGCATCACTTCCAGTGATTTGCAATTACCAATCTGTGGAGGTATTTTCCCATTCAATTGGTTGTGTGGAATATGTAGAATAGAAAGGTTGGGCAGAAGGCCTAAGGTTGAGGGTATACTGCCAACTAAGTTACTGTCTTCAGCATAAAATCTATTTAGGCCACTACAATTCCCCAAGCTTGGTGGTATACCCCCACTAAAGTTATTGAAAGAAATAGTCAGAGTGGACAAGTTTTTGCAATTTGCAGATCCCAGTTGAATAGCACCTCCAAGATTATTACTTTCGAGATATAATTGAACAAGATTTTCAAGATTATTTAGACTCTCCGGAATAACTCCCTGCAATTCATTATTTTCCAAATACAGATTCTCTAATTTACTACAATTTCCAATGGACATGGGAATAGTCCCTGACAGCAGATTAAAAGCAAGGTCCAGTGCGACAAGGTTAGTGCTATTCCCAACACTTGAGGGAATGGAACCATTTAAACTGTTTTTACCAAGATACACTTCTTCCAGGAGAGGAATTTCGAACAAGGATTTTGGAATTTCACCACTCAGCAGATTAACTGAGAGATCCACATACTTCAAATGCTGCAAGTTTCTAAGGTTCTCTGGTATTCCTCCACTAAAGTTGTTTACAAAAAGGTATATGTGCTCAAGCATGCTGCAGTTGTTTAATTCTGGGGGAATTTTTCCAAACATACTATTATATGATAAGTCTATGGATTGCAAGTGAATCAAACGTCCAATATCAGGTCCTAATTGGCCAAAAATAGAATATCTACTGAGGTTTAGAGAATTCACATTGTTGGCATGATCACAATGCACTCCTGCCCACGAGCATGGAGTGGAATCTGACAACTTCCATGTGGAGTTTATGTCACCAGACCCAACAGTCCAGTCCCGGGAGAGGGACAACAAAGCCAACCCATCAGAGTTTAAGGCAGAAGCAGCATATAAAAAGCTAGAAAAACATAGAAGCAGCAAGAAAACCCCCATAGAAAGAACTGAAAGAAGGAAGAAGGAACCACAACAAGACAAATATGACAATGCCGTGGCAAAGGTTTAAGAGGGAATAAACACTTACCTTCTTGCAGCGTGCAAGAAGAGCAAATAATGGTGTGATGTTTTGGGCTCTAGGCTTTGTTAGGCTATTGTATAGAGAAAGAAGAAAGGTGAAGAAAAAACCGTTGAAGCTGAAACTGAGGATGCATTTTGGTGTGGAAGTTAGATAGTGGTGTCTGTTTGGTTATATTTGGGTTGGTTAAGGTTTCCAACCAAAGGGTATTAGTTTTTCTTTTTTTCGCTTGCAAAAGATTTGCTTTTGTTGGAAGTGGAAGATACAAGTGTGCTTGAAATAGGAATACTTAAACTAAAATACAAATGGGTGGGTGTGTGAACTGATATTGGTGTGCGCTGTCTTCTGGTTTTATTTGTCTGTTTGGTTTTATTTGGCTTGGTTCTGGTCTAAAACCAATGTCAACTAGTTCTTTTGCCACTTGCAAAATATTGGTAGAAGTGGAAGATACAAATGTGATTGGAATAGGAATAACTAGACTAAAATACAAGTGGGTGTGTGTGAATTCATATTAATGACTTGTGAGACGTGGATTTGACATGGTGATCCAATCCAAGTACTTATTCTGGTACATTTGAAGGAAGAGAAGAAGGAAGGAGAAAGCGTAGACTATTATTAAAACATAAATTTTGAATCTTGACGGGGTTAATGGGCGTTAATCATCTTTAGGGTTTAATAGTTCATGAATTACTTACTGCACCTGCTTTTTTTTTCAATAAAATATTATATAACAATAAAATAATAATTTATTTGAATGTAATGGTATTTTACTATATACAATATAAAAATATCACCCTTCATTAAAACAATACACTTTTTTTTTCATTTATTCACTCTCATGCAAACATAAACCTCTTAACCTTTTATCCATTAATTATTGTGAATAGTTGGCATAATAATTTTGGTAACTACTCTTCTAGCAACCATATCATCTCAACAACCATCTTTGGTTAGATTTATCCATTTTACTCATCACCTATAAATTGATTTTATTTCAGCTTTAAAAACTTTTCATTGACTAATGGATGAGTTGAAAAAGTTTCGCATGTAAAATCTTTACATAAAGTAAGTTATTGTCTTTCATGTGTCTAGATTTACATGATTAATATAAACATAGCTTACGCAATTGTTAAAAAAATAATAAACTATAGATTTAGTAATTATTGATGCTTATAATTACAACAGAGTTACATTTTAAGATAATTGATTTTCAAAACGTTTTAGAATATATATATATATGTGTGTGTGTGTGTTTTGTGGGGGTGACTGGGTTACTTTTATTTACAAATAAGAAAGTGTTTTGTTAAAGTAAAAAAAGGTTGAAAGCAATTATACATATTTTACATTAATTAACTATTTATCTTTTCAATTTATTAATACCATAAACAAGATAAATTTATCTATGTAAAATGTATTTAGTATCACACATATTATACCAATTCCCAAAAGTACTAAGATATACTTTTATCAGAATATCGTAAATAAAAAAAAAAAAAGTATAAATGTAGTTCTTCTTTAATAAACTAAATATAAATTTTGTTATTTAATTATAACATATATTTTAGTTTATAATAACTTATAGTTTCTTTATGATGATATTAACTTAATATTGTAACTTCATTTAATACTATTATTTATCTTTTTGATTGTGGATCATTATATGGAAATAGTATCAATACTATTCATGATTATTTTTTTTAGAATATAAGTTTTTCCTCTTTAGAATTTTGAGCTTTTTAACTAAGTTATGTTGAATTATGATATCTGCATTAACAATTTAAATTGGATTGTGTCCTCCACAGAGAAGCAAATTAACTTTTTACTAAAGTGTATAAATTTTTTTAAGTAAATACTTTTTGAAATTCCTAGTTTTAAAGAATTATTTTACTTTAAGTCCATAACTTACTCTTTACATATAACATCTGAGTAAGCATTTTGACCATATAATTTCTTTTATAATTATTTTTACAAATCAAACTAAATTGATAATTGTAGCTTGGTCAATTGTGGGAACGCGTGATGGAACTCCCACCTTTCTTGACTACGTCTGTGAATCTTAACAAACAATTTGAAAAAGAAAACAATTAACAACTTTTTCATTTATGTTTACAGATGTGAATTGTTTGAAGTGTATTTTGAAAATATAAGAATAAAATAATTTACAAATAAAAATTATCAATATTACTACTTATAATTTTGCTTTTGACAATTGGATCGGTTAGATATAAAGAAAAAGTGAACTTACCATGTGTTCAATCCAAAATAAAATTTTCATATATTTTGAAAGTTTAAAAACCTGTAATTGTTTTTAATTTATTATTATTATTATTATTATTATTATTATTATTATTATTATTATTATTAAAGTTGTCAATGTTTCAAAGGAGGAGGAATAAAAGTCCAAACATTAAAGAAGAGTAATAAACAGGTAAAGGTAGGTCAAAATCTTAAATCAATATTCAGGGACATTCCACTACAATCTTACAACTCATTTTTTCATACTTTTCAGGTCAAGAAAGATTGCATTGAAGTCCTTTGAGCAATTATACTTTTAGAGTCTCAAAAGTTTATTTAGTTGTTATTTCACATGGTGGAATACTTTTCAAGATTTAGATAAATAAGATTCATAGTTGTGTTATAAGACCATTTAATTTATATTTTATGTCACAAAATATAATAAATTCAAAGAATCTTGATGATTCAAACTTTCAACTCTATTTAACGAAACGTTCACGTTTGTTTAATTTTATGGAACACGCTTGGTATATTTATTTATATGTTATTTATAGTACCACTTGCAGAGAACAGAAAAAACATCACTAAGTTTAAATTATATATCTTCCACTAATTTTTAACCATATTATTATCAAATAAATATTTAACCACCAAATCACTATACAAATCATTACCATTTAAGTTAACCATTGATTAAGTTATATATTCAGCACGGTTTACTTTATTTAAATGTTGTATGAAGAATAAAGGTGATTTTTCATTAGTATAGAATATATTTCTATCGATTCAAATTGTTAAATTATAATCATATTTATTCATAACTGAATAATTATAACAGTAAAATAAATAGCTATTATTTTACACATTTTAAAAAATATATGATCATATGTATCAAAAGAAGATTCAATAATTTTACGTTAATAAAGTATTTATAAATATGAATTATAAAATTAGATTTGACAAAATATTGTTCACTAAAAAATATCGAATGATTTATAAAAAATAATATAATTGCTATCCAACAAACTACCTACATTATAGCTTATATAATTAATATTATATGCTTCAATAACCTCTATTAATCACTTGTAAGAGAAATATTTACCTATTAGTCTTAAATTACTTTGGATTTTAAATAAAAAATATTGTTTGTTAGTCTTTATTTATTGATTGATTAAATTTTGATTGGACCATCAGTTATTCTTCTATATAATATCAAATTCTATAATACATATACTTTTAGAATATTTATTCTTTTATTTACTACTAATTTAAAATTGTATCACATTATATAATATTCTATTCAATTAAAATACATTTTTCGATATTTTAGATTATTTTTTAATTTATCTATTAATTAAAACTTATTATAGAATCAAAATTCGTTTAAACTTTTAAAATAAAATGTTATAATAACATTATCATTTTAATTTTAATACTTGTATTAAGTGTACACAAACATGAGTTGGACTACTTTATAAATAAAAGAGGACAAACTAATGATTATACTTATATTTATTTATTTCAGTTAAGTGAAAATTAACTACTATAAGACATCTTCCTTAAAAAAGAAACATGAAGCGAAACAGAGAAAATAATTATGAAGCGGTTTAAATCATTAATACTACAAGTTTGCTTTCATGATTATATACACAGTAGTACTTTACCTTATTTTAAAAATTCACTATATTATTGTATTAAATTGATTTACTGAAAATAAAAGAATTAAAATTAAAAATAATAAAAATGTAAAATATGTATGAATCCATCTACTTATTATTGTAATTGTTGCACTAACAATTTCTAGTTCATGATTGTTTCCTGTCAATCTATATTATTACAATTCATTCAAGTGGAGAATCAAATGCCTAGAAGTAGTTAAGATTGTCACTATTGTAAAATGACTGTTGATGTCTTCATATACATATAATTGTTTATTAGTGAGGGATTCTAACAGTGAAACCTGTTGTCTTGTCATTCATTGTTTCTCGTATTTAAACTCATCAATAATAAAATTATTTTAGAATAATAATGAATATGAAAGGTATGTTATGAAAGACAAACAAATCTTTTTAAGAACTTACCATTTGACATTAATAGTTCCTAGAATTTAGAGAAGACAAAGATCATGTAGGAAAATATTTGCAGTGTGAAGACTTCCTGTCAACATCCCATTTTATATATTCAAATAATTTTAGAAAAAAATAAACAAATGATGAAAAGATTTATTTATTTTTACATATATTACAACACTAAATAAAATTCTTTTTAATAAAAGATCAAAATGGTTAATTTAAGATTATATAGATTTTTATTTTCAAAAAAATTATAAAAAATATATAAATATAGTTTGACCCCATCCATCTTAGTTTAAAAAAAAAAAAAAAAAAAAAAAAATAAAATTAAAAAAAAAAACAAAAAAAAAAATAAACAAAAAAAAACTTTTGCACCCCCACTTTTTCTAATGGCCCCCCCGCCCCCCTTTTTTCCCCCTTTCCCTTTAACAACCCCTGATTT
>Ga0099825_1008271_pt1 | contig 12372 bp, 5 predicted proteins | sample SiratroredBW_FD_76838 | JGI IMG/M metagenome (GOLD analysis project Ga0099825, IMG submission 76838) | Root nodule microbial communities of legume samples collected from California, USA - Siratro red BW | ecosystem: Host-associated > Plants > Roots > Nodule | place: USA: California | collected...
ACAAAAAAAAAAAAAAAAAAAGAGTCTCGAGCAATAACACAGTTTTTGAACTGGAAATTGTAGAAATTACTCAATCCATGCCAAACGAAGAAAATTCAAAAACAAAAAAAAAATTGCATTTTTCATGAATATGGCTAGAAAGAATCTTCGAAATAACGAAATCATCTGACGATTGAAACCAACCTCCGCTTCTCCCAACATATAAGAAGAAAATCACCCAGTGCTATGAAGCAGAGTTGGGCATACATTTCTGCCACACCACTACTAAACAAGCAATACACTGACCTAGTCCAGAAACCACAACTGGCACTCCCAATTTCCCTAATTAGTCATGAAACCGGGGGTAGCATCCATCAATTTGTTTCCCAAAATCACAAAATACTACTTCAGCTCACAAAATACAAAACCACAAAACTCAGACATTTTAATTTCCAGAATCACAATTTCAGAAACTCGACATTCTACGGTATCCAAGACAAGATTGATCGGCTAGCAATTTCTCTACAAAGTAAAAACTAAGATATAAAATAATAATAATAATAATAAAAGTGATCCAGAGAGAGAGACAACATTCTCGCATTGAATAAAAAACGAAGAGGAACCTCAGGGCGACGAGACTCAATCTTGTCGGCGTCATCAAAGTAATCATCGGCATCATCGTCGTAATCGCTGTAGTAGTCGAGGGGTGCATCCTCGGTTTCGCCGCTGTAGAAATCGTCAAGGGACTCGACGTCGTTGGCGTCGTGCATATCGTCCTCCGACTCCATCGAGGAAACCTAAGGGAGAGGGAAATTGAGGGAAAGGGGGAAAATCTAGGGCAAGAGAATTGGGAACTTGAAAAGGGAAAGAGAAGAATGTGTGTGTTGCTTGGATATTTGTCTGGTTTTTGGGGGAAGGCAAAGGGAGAAGATGAGAAAACAAAAAAAAAATATGGTTATAAATAGTGAGAGAGTAGAAAAGTAGGGAAATAAATTGTTAGGGAAAAAAGAGGGGAAGGGAAGAGAGGAATAATGGAGAGAGAGAGGAAAAGGAAAGAAAGAAGGGAAAAAGAGGAAAGTGAGAAGAGAAGGAAACTATGAGACAGAAAACCAAAGGAAGCTTGAGTATTCAGTAAAGTCAGCCACATAAATCAACCTAAATGCAATTACTAACAAGTTAAACTCTCTGAGATTGTTGAAAGATTTTATAATAAGAATAAGAAAGTATTTAATTCATCAAATAAAATAGAAAAAAAAAATGTGTTGGCTAATTTGGAGTGATATTTAATTCTATAAATGTTAATAAAATTAAATGATTTAAGTGATAGTTGTATAAATAAAACACAACTCATAATTGATAGAATAGCTTTTTTCAATAATTAATGTAATTTAGATAGTTAGTATCAAAATAAATGTTTACTGTGAAAAAAATAAATAAACCTCTCATTAATAAATTGTAGATATAAATTAAAATTACTTGTTATAAAATGGTAATATGTTTCTTATATCTATAAATAATACAGGGAACAGAAATGGTAGCTTTTGTTAAAAATACCAAAAACAAAATATCATAAATAGAAAATTACGCACCATGTGGCAAGCTCACAACGACACGTGGCACTCCAGAAAAAGGACACGCCCCAACCACTAGACATAGCTTGCTCTCTTTGTTGCACCTTGTGTCTTCTGCATGCATCAATACATTTGTATTTAACTGTTTCCAATTACTGCAAAACCGTGTTTTTCTAAGTCAATGAAGATGACTTGCAAAACCTATTCAATAGTGCGTTTCAAAACCCCTCTGTTCAATGCAAGCTTGTGGTTCCTATGTATATAAATATCGAAATTATTTCAACTCATTAAATGTATTTACAGTTTGTATTGTACATCGTTTTATATTGCCTTTTTTCTTTAACAGTGAAAAAAAAATTATACAGAGATACTTTAGGAGTAAAAATAAATAAATTAAAGAAAAATATTTTAGAGGTGTCTCAACCTTTATATAATTATATTTTTTATTCTAATCACAAATTAAAATCACATTAAAATTAATGTGTCCTTCTATAAGCATAATTTATACTCTATATACTGCAGATTAATTCAAATTATTAAGTAAATAAATAAATAACATATCATAATTATATATCATTTAGAATATAAATTTGTTTAGATACTATTTCAACTCATTAAATATATTTTGGATTTTTATTATACATGAAAGATTTTTATTGTTCCGATAAGTTGTGATGTGATCAGAATTATTTTTTTTTCAAGCTAGTTTTTTTTAGTTTCATTTTAGTCTAAAGTTCATAAATCTTTATATCCTCACTTTCACATTTCAAAATGAAAAATTCAAGATATTCTCTAAACGAAATTAAGGTTTGAATTTATCACAATTCATTTTTTAAACTATTTTAAACTTAATGTGTCTCTATTACACAATTTATAAAATCTGCTTATATTAATCTTATTCTTAAATTTTGGAGATTTTTGACTTTATCGATTTTCTTTTCATTATTATTTTTTTTTTCAGAACTTGGTCCACAATGGTTGTTGGTAGACCATAAAGATACTACGAGCATACTCATCTATAATAAACTCATCTATAATAAATACTCTAAGCAATTCATGATTACAGAAGATTAGAACAACCTTAGAAGTTTGTATAACCTGCAAACTAATTACCACATTTGGTTTTGCTATGTCAAAGACATTTTTTTTTCATATAAATGTCTTAAAAGGATTGTGCATAACAGTAGTTGTTGAGGTTCTACACCTGTCTTGCTACCAATGCAACAATAATTACTTCTTCTATAAAGTTGATAAATTACCAAGCCCATTTGACGAATGATTTGTACCCTTAATATTGGTATATATCAGTCTATTACATCGCTATTTAACATTGTTAATGCATTCTTTTTGCTTTCTATTGATTTTACTTCTTCCAAAACTTGTAAACATCTTGCGAACTACGTTCACAATTATAAATTAAAAGATGTCTTACTTCAAAATAAATGTAAAATCTTCATCAGTGATATCCTAAGAAAATCTATCAAGTTTAAGATGGAAAATTTTTTATGCTCTCAATGGATTGGTTAGAGGGAACAACATCGTCTTTAGAGTTGAAAATGAAGTCCATAACATGAATATAAAAGTTTGGATTAAAGAATAGACTTATTATATTATAGATTTTTTTTTGGAAGTTCTACTTGAGGCACTACTTCTTTTTAGTAGAAAATAAACAATTACATTTCACTCTATTATATTGGTATTATATATTGCTTTCTTTTTTTTCATTTCATTATATTGCTTTCTATTTTGTGAAACATGTTTGAAACAATTTGTAATAATTTTTATTAATCTTATGTTACATTTTTCATTATAATCGGTATAACTCTTTAACAAAGTTCTTAATTTAGCCTTATGTTAGCCTTCTTTGTATTTTTATGTTACTGTAGACTTTCTCTTACATTTTTTTTATAATTTTTTTTTTGTCATTAAACACCTTTTAAAGGGAGTAGGACATCATTATGTATTGTTACATTTTGCAGGATTTAGTATTGACATCACCTTCATCCCGACCACATAAGGTTTCTACTCAATATAGTACTTAGACTATAATGTGGGAGATCTTTAACAATGAGAACTAAGTCAAAACCCACATAAGGAAATGAGACCACCTTCAACCCAAAACTTTAAGGTATTGGGTTTATAGGTCTTCTTTCTTATATGTTGTTCAACTTTTTCATTTCTATTCAATGTAAGACTTAAACTCACACTTCTTTGCATGAACCAATCAACAAACATAAATGTCAAACTTTTGTTTAATGGATGTATTGTTGAAATTTTCTTACTTTTTTATATTATATATTTTATAAAATCCCAAAATTAACCATAGATTATTCAACAATTATTGTTTAATATACAAATTCTGATTTGAAAACATTATAACTTTTAATAAAAAAACTCTAAAAGACTACTGTTATTATTATTATTTATTAAAAAGGGAGGAAATATTGAACATTAGACGGTTTTTTTGGATTACAAATTCTTCTTTTTTTTGTTTATCAAACAAAGTATGTGAGGGAAGATTCAAGTTGGATGAAGTCAAACTAAGGAACACACTAATGCATCCTATAACATCACTTAACTTGGACAAAAAATCTAATTCAGTAGATAGTGTTGAATATAGGTAGATGATAGGATCTCTTTTGTACCTCAGTGCATCTAGACTTAACACAATGTTTAATGTCTTTTTTTGTGCAAGATTTCACACTGATCGAGAAGAAGTACACCTTTCAACAATAAAAAGAATTTTTAGATGTTTAAATAGAATCTTGTCTTCGTTGGAATTGAAGAAAAAGTTTAAATTGTATGATTATAGTGATGTGGATTACACAATAGGCAAAGTTCAAAAAAGAAAAAAAAGTACTGGCAGAGGTTCTCACTTCATGAGAGATAACTAATTTTATGGATAAGTAAAAAATAGTGAATGATTACTTTGTCCAGTGAAAACTTTTATTTAAAATGTCATTTATTCAATGTTGCTCATACCTCTTTGGATTAGAAATCATTTTATTGATTATGGAATTCATAAAATTAACATTTCGATTTTGTGAGTTTATATAAAAATTCTATTTTGCATTTTAGGGTAAACATAATAAAATTAAACATTATTTTACAACAGATCCTGGAAAAAAAATATATCATTTAAAAAGAATAGCACTGACTTGCGTCTCAACTAATGGCCAGTTAACATATATGATATCTTTACTAAATTCCTTCTTAAATAAGGTCTTATTTACTTATTATTAATTAATGCTCGTTACGTTAAATTAAAATGTTTTGGCATTAGACGATGTAATAAATTTATAATAGATTAGATGCTGCCTTTTACATGCATATTATAGACGATCTTTGCTTATGATTTCTTTCCAATTATTTTTGTTTATATTTTTCTGAATTAAAATTCTTTCTATCCTTTAATTTCTTTTTCTAAAAATATATTTCTTTTACAAAATTTTGCATATCTTATAAAAATTGCAGTAGATTTTATTATCTTTTAAATCAATTTTTAATAATACGACTTTACTCGTTAGATAAAATATTTCTCTTTCAAAAATCAAGATTGTTCTGAGTTTGATATATTTTGAAATTAATTTTATTCGTTTGAAATATAATTTGTTTCCTGTTAAAAACGTTTTTCACTGGAAAAGTTTCCTATATTAAGACATTTCTAAATTTTTTCTGAGCTGCAATCTTTTGTTTCCAATTACCTATTTTATTCTTGACTACAAACCTATTTAAACCCCAAATGTCTCATTATTTCTTCATCATCCTAAACCCTAGGCGCAAAGATTAGTCATACCCAATCCTCTGTGTGTACCTGATTCTCTATTTTTTTTTAATCAATATCATAGTGATGGCTTCCCCTTCTTGTTCTAAATCACAAAGTTCTTGAGTTAGAATTTGCTGTTAATAATCATTTCCAAACTACTCTTTTATACAAATTTATACAAATTTCAAGGAATATTAATATAGGTTTTTTTTTTTTTTTATAAAAATGCACTACTCTTTAAATCACTTAAACTACCACCTAATCTAATTTGTCATCAATTTTGTGTAGGATTAGCCGGATTGAACTTGTTATTTTTTAGAGCAAAGCAGAATAAATATTACATACAATGTTGGATGAAAATAATAATAATAATAATAATAATAATAATAATAATAATAATAATAATAATAATAATAATAATAATAATAAACATTGAAAAAGATAAATATGACTGTATACTCTAAAATAATCCACTTCCAGCTAACTATTTTTTTTCTCAAACAATGGTTGCTTCTAATGTTAATGTTACTCAAATATACATTTGAAAATTATTTCTACCTTAAATCTATCCGTACATAGGAGACACCAAGATATAATTTTTTGTCATGTAACAATAATTTTTTTTTTCAAAATCTTAATGTATTTAATGTGATTTTGTGTGTAAACAACTTGTTGACGTGTTTATTTGACCAGTGGACAGGTTGTTCATGGCAGTAGGTCAGTGTACGGTGCATGGAAAGCTGAGTTTACATTTAAGCTAACGTCTATAGAATTAATTTTGAATCAAACATGTGTTTGGTTTGTCATTTTTTTTAATAATCTCAACCAGATATTTTCAATTGCTTAAGAATTTGACATGTGTCCCATGCAAGGTAAAATAGTTCTACAGAAATGAATTTCACGTGTCTTAAAGTGAAGTTAATTCACATTAGTAATTAGTCAGAATCATGTGTCGTCTGAGAGAGATTGATGGAATAAATGAAAGAATATACAAAAACAAAGTTTTTCTCTTTCTATTTGTTTTGCTTTACCAGGCTGTATGTAGTAACTGTCAGTTCAACCTTAAATCAACGTTAGCTTTCATCCACAAATCAGTCATATGAAACAGTTTTCACTGTTATTTTATTATGTCTGGTTTTCCTCCTCACATCACAGAAATTCACAAGTAAAAAATATTTTTTTCAGAAGCTCACCCATCTTGTTTCAGAGACAGGATAATAAAAGTTGCATCAGTTTTATGAAACAGATTACACTTTTATTTTGTTGGGATACAGATTAATTAGTAACACATTGTAATGAATTTGTCCCAAGATGTTGTTGACCTAATTTATTTTGAGTGAAATTTTGGAGAGTGAAGGTTATTGGGAGACAGATGCAGTGCACTCTAGCTTTTGGAGTTTGACATTTATGCTGCTTAGCAGAATCCAACCTAGCACCAGTAAGTTACCCTATTCTAGCCCACGGATTTCAAGCTTCCCACACACGCTCACCACTCACTAAATACCCCACCATTTTTTTTTTAATACTGTGAAAAGTCACTAAATTCAGTTTAATTTCTTTCTGTCAAATAAAATAATTATCATTAAATATTTAGAATGAAATTGTCAAAAAGTTAAAAAAATTAAAGAAAAAAACTTGCAAAACACCTTATGATATAAAATAAACTTTTTTTGTATATATAAAGGAAATGATAGAGTGGAGAGAATAGAGATCCAGTGAATACAGAAACAACATCTTTCTCTGTCTCTCTCTCTGTTTCTGTTTCTGTTTCCCTTGGCAGCACTGTTAAACTACCCTGCAGCAGCAGTTCTTAACCTCAATCATTGATCCAACACAACTGTCTTTACCATCACCCTTTTGTTTCTTCTCGGGCCTTTACCAGGTTCCACATCGCTTGAGCTTTTTATCCATGTTTTTTGCTTAGTATTATCTTGTTTTCTATTGGAATAACCTATTTGTTTTCTTTTCCAAGCCTTTTTATTTCGTCTATGGCTATCATAGATTAAGGTCATTTCATTGGTTTTGATCTCTGTTTTCATGTTTTGCTCTGTATTTGTTTCAAAACTGTGTTTAGATCGGATTGGAAGAAGCCTAGCTTGTTCAAACTTTGCTGTTTGATTTAGTGTGCAGAACAATCAAATTCATGTTTCCTGATTTAGTTTTTCTTTTTCAAGGATAGATATCTCAATTCTCATGAAATTTGTCTTCAACCATTTTGAATATTGACCTAATCTTTTTGATTTTACACTGAAAAATCAAAATGAAAAAGTGAAATTGGAAGAATAAGTACAATTGAACAAACGTGACTTTAATTTTTCAAAAAATTTGTTTTGGCAGAGAAAGTAGTTTGCATGGTCACATTTTGTTGGATTTGGAGATTATGGGTAGAGGTAGAGGAAAGGGTAAGAAGTTAAGTGTTAGCAATGAAGAGGATGGGATTGTAAGTGGGGAAGAAGAGGGGTTTCCAAAGCAGAAAAGAAGAGGAAGGCCACAAAAAGTGTTGAACGATGAGTTTGATGAAGAAGAAATTGAGGAAATGGAAGATGATGGTGGTGGTGAGAATGTGAAGAAAAATGGTAACAGCACAAAACAAGGAAGAAAAAGAAAACGAAATTTGGAGGAGAAAACAGAAGCAGCTGAGGAGAAAAGTGTTAGAATGGGATCAAACATTGATGGCTTAGCAAAATCTAATGGATTTAGACACAATGGAAGCAGACGTAAAAGTAAACCTCGTAGAGCTGCAGAAGCTGGTGTGCTGTGTAAGCAAGACTATGCTTGAAAAAGCTTTCTTCCTTCTCATAGCTAGCAATTCATTCCTTTCATTTTATTTTATCAACCATTTTCTGGTTTGATTCATTGCTGTTATTTTTCTATTTATATTTTGAGAATGATTTGGGAAATTTACTACTGTGATTGTAGTTTTCTATTTACATTTTTTTGTTTCAGTGACACTACTATTTATATCTTATACCCATTTAATACTAAATTATATTACTATTTTATTAATTTATAATATTTTATTAATAAAAATAGTATGAAATGAGAATAATGGATGAATAGTCAAACTACTATTTTCCTTTGGTTTCTGCTGTGGAAACAACTGCTTGCAGCTCATCCCAATTACAAGTCCTTAGGCTATATTTGGATCAAATTCACTTTAAAGATTTTTAGAAAAATATGTAAAAAGTAAAATTAACTTCTTTACTCGCTTGATATACTCATATAGTCAAAATAAAATTCATTCATATATAAAATAATGGTTTATCTACACCAAAGTTTAGGTAGAATAAAATTTTATCTGCTTTAAAAAATACCACACTAGTATTAGGACTCAAGGTGAAATATATAAAAAAAATATTTAAAACGATGGTAAATTACATGATAAATTAATGCTGAGACCCAAATATTCGTCAACACTTTTAATTTTCAAATACAAAACTTTTTCTTCCTATACCCACTAATTTTATTTAACTTTTTATAAAAATGACTTCCAAATTAATTATTTTGTAAAATTTTCAGAACAAGCTTTCTAAAATTTCCAAAATATGATTTTTAAAATAATATTTCGGAACAAAATTTTCAGAATATCTTGAAATAATTTTAAAACATGATTTCCAGAACACATGAGATACTTTTTAAAATGAATTTTTCATAACGAACTTTCTGAAACAAACCTTTTAGATCATATAAAATGCGTTCCAGAACATATAATACATTTTGGAATGAGTTTCCTAAAACAAGTTTTTCCTCCAAGAGGGTATTTTAGTTTTTTCACTGGTATGGCGTGTAGGTAGTAATCATGGAGGTGACGAAAGAAAAGGCCTAAATAGAAAATTAAACCTCGACAGTTTTGAGCACCAGTCAAAGCACGCCAGAAAAAAGGGATTTGTTTGCATGTATGGAGATTGACAAATTCTTCCTCCACCCCCATACCCTCTTCCTGCACCCCTATATAATTTTTTTTCCACGACTGCCCTTCATGAAATTACATAAATATCTTCTCTTTCATTTTTTGAAATTGTGAACCGGATGGGGATGTATCCGGTTCTCATTTTCAAAAAATTAAACCGGATGGCTTGGTCATCCGGTTATTTTATGAAGATAGGAGTATTTATGTAATTTCATGAAGAGCAGTTATGAAATAAAAAAATTATATGGGGGTGCAGGAAGAGGATATGGGATGGAGGAAGAATTTGTCATGGAGATTTCATAGAAGTCAGAGAATAAAATATGTGCACATGTCTCTCTTATTTATTTTAAATCTCTACTTTTATTAAGGTTTTATTTTGAACAACATCCTCTGTGATTACTATTGCCATGTGTTGGATCACCCATATCAAATTCACTGGCCTTGTCATTACAAAGCAGAAATTGTCACACAAAACCAAATATTGGAATTAAAAGAAATAAAGGATGATACTGATTTTACTTTATATTTCTGTATGTTTCTAAGATCTACCAATTTTGTAATTGCTCTGTCTTTTACTGTCTTCAACCCAGAGTTAGGGCAAAGTATAATAAAAATGAAGAAACGTGTGTCTTCATACTTGGAGGGTTATACTTATAGGTTTGTCACTCAAAAAGAGAAAAATGTTAGAGATTTAGACATGATAGACGAGGGAACAATAATTTGAGTTTTCTCTTTACAAATTTAATGACAAAATGTCAGTACACTTATAAAGTATTTATTTAAACTAACATTAACTTGTGCATCATGGCTTTTAATTTGTAAAAAAAAAATTAACCCTTTTACCTTTCTATATTTATGAAGAAGTTCATTAAAACATACTTATTTTAAAAATATTTGTATTACAACTTTTTCAAAATATAGCAATTATTTTAACCCCTTCAGTCAAAAATTAGGATAGTGACCACACAGCCCCTACTAGCCTACCTCGGAGTGATTCTTACTGCACCTCCATGATGACTTCCCGCAACTCCATAGTTTTTCAAAATTTCCATTTTGAATATAATAAAAAGACCAAAATGTCATTCTTCTACAATCCATAGTGTAAAATTTTTTTACATTGCGGGTTGTAGAACCCGCAAAACAAAACTATTTATAAATACATTACGGGTTACAAAAATTTTTTTAAATGTATTGCCGGTTGTACAACCCGCAATGTAAAAATACAAAATTTTTTTAAAATGTATTGTAGGTTGTACAACCCGCAATGTGTTTTAAAATTTTTACACTATGGATTGTAGACGAAGGATATTTTGATCTTTTCTTTATATCCAAAATGTGAATTTTGAAAAACTATGGAGGTACAGGAAGTCGTCACGGAGGTGCAGGAAGAATCACTCCCTACCTCATGCTTGGAACAGATAATAAATGGGTTTGTCCATATCAAATTTTGGGTTTTGCTGTATGTACACCCGTGGTTACTAATTGCACCTCCATATTAACAGCAAAAGACTAAAATATCTTCTCTCACTGTATCACGTCACCATAACCACTACAATCGCCACTTTGTATTCTTCTTCGCCATTACACGCACATCGTTGTTGTACCCATGTCACTGCTACAGGGAAGGGAGCATTACGAAAAGGATTCGAGTTTCCATTGATGAAATTAAAATGGCGATGAAGGGTAAGGTAGTTTGAAACGTGTGGTATGAGTAATGACGAAATGTGAGAGGGACTTAGTGCTAACATAGTTTTTTAATTTTCCTTATCTTTTGAATTGTCAAATTTAAAACATGTTTATGAGTTACAACTTTCAGAGACATATTCTTAATTGGATAATCTAAAAAATATGTTATATGTTTAGAAAAGCTTATTTTAAAATATTTCCATAATAAATAATTTGAAAGTTATTATTGAAAAAGAAGGATATAGCAGTTATTTTAAAAATGGAGATACAAGTATTTATGGGGTGTAGAAAGCAAAAGCCTCAAATTTTAGTTTGTAGTAAAACGGGTAATAAAAAAAACAGTCTAATGATACGTGTTTAATATTTCTATAATCCTGATTTGTGATACGTGTTTAATATTTCTATAATCCTCATTTGTGATCTTATAGATTCTTAATGTAACATATATATATCGTGCTCATATTGTGCCTTTGATAAATTATCACACATCTTGATTAATTTATTCCCCTTAAGACAATGTTGTTGTTGTTAAAAGAGTGTTCCATGTAATCAATCAAGTATAATTAATTTACGCTATATTTTATCACCTTGTATTGCCAAATATGACAACTTAAATGAATATACAAATATTGTTGATTAAAATATATGATGTCGTATCCGAGGCAAAATATGAAAAAATAAAATATACAAATTAAATCAAAAGTAAAGATAAACTTTAAAATGAGAAACAAGGACCAAAACTAGAGATAGTATAATTTTTTTTAAAATGAAGTATACACAAGCATCACTGACACTCTAGATAACATCAATTATATTATGTTATACTTAATATTATTAGAGAAAAAAATGCAACAAAGAAACTAAACAAACTTTTAAAAAAAAAAGTAATTGACATCTATTAAAAAACTCCACATGTAAAAAAAAATGCATATTGATTGATCTCTAATATTGCGTAGCGCAAGTAAATTATTCACATATATATTATTCTATGTATTAAAAAGCTAATATAAGGTATGAAACCAAATATTTAAGTCTTTTATGTAAAATTTATAGACTAATTTATAAATTTTAATAGCCTAAAGTAATCTCAAACTCGTATAAACATTTTTACCAAACCCCATCAACATCTCAACACCGTCCAAAATGAAAGTCCTCATCTTTGTAAACATCTCAATCAATAAGATACTTTAGTCAAAGCTACATCAAAGTCCAATCAAATTAATCTTTCACACCTCCAACATCACATAATATATTTTAACCAACAATATTTATTTATTAGATCACTTGAGTCACCATTTCCATATTTTTTTCACACCTACTTTCTTCCAACAAGTCAATAAGTGGATATTACACTCCAAAACCAAAAGTAAAAAAAAAAAAAAAAAAAAAAAAATAAATTTAAATAAAATAAAAAAAAAATTTAAAAAAAAAAAATATAATAAAATAAAAAATAAAAATAA
>Ga0099825_1008273_pt1 | contig 12368 bp, 7 predicted proteins | sample SiratroredBW_FD_76838 | JGI IMG/M metagenome (GOLD analysis project Ga0099825, IMG submission 76838) | Root nodule microbial communities of legume samples collected from California, USA - Siratro red BW | ecosystem: Host-associated > Plants > Roots > Nodule | place: USA: California | collected...
AATTTTAAGATATATATTTTTTTATATATATAAAATATATATATAAAAAAAAAAAAAAAAAAAAATAAATAAAAAAATAAAAATATATATATATATATATATATATATATATATATATATATATATATATATATATATTACCTTTCTCTTGTACAAATATTTTAAAGTAAAAAATAAAATGGAAGTATTTATGACTTTAATAAAAAAAATTATTTTCAAACTAAACAAAATTTTGAAACTTTTAAAGGTATGTTTCATAAAAGGTAATTACGGAGTTGGTTAAAAGCTATATAACTAAAATCTGACTTTTAGTTATAATTTTTAAATTAAATTATTGATTCAGAAATATTTGATAAAGTTAACTATTAAATTAATTTGAAATTGCAAGTTTAATTTTGTTATTCAGTCAATATAATTTTCAAGTTTAATTGTTTGTTGAGGAATATATATATTCTTAAATAATTAGAGTTTTAGGTTCAAGATCAATCAAACCACACTGGCTAACTTTTACGATAATTCAAATTTAATTTATTTACTTTATGCTAGTTATTAAGTTTGCCATTTATACGTGCCCTAGTTTTCAACAACAATGAATTAGTATTCGTCCTATTTCATATTATTTGATTTTTTAAAGATAAAATAGAAGTTTAATAAAATTATTACACATTATACAACTTTCTTTTAATAAACAAAATGTAATTAGCTGATATATCAATAAGTAAGAGTTAACGAAAAAAATAATAGATTCTTTTTTTTAGAGCGAAAAATATTTTAGAAGAAATTACAAGTGTTATTTTAGAAGAAAATTAATTGTCATTTTATGTAGTATTTTGTAAGATAGTGCTTTAAATAACATTTTAACTTCTAATATCTGAATTATTATTTTCTATCCTTAAAATACTTATTAAATTTACTACTGAGGAATTTCATTATTCAATTTTAGTTTTTAGTATCTGCTCTGCATATTTTTTTTTTTTTTTGTATTATACAGTTTATTTTAACTATTCACTGTTTACGTATTTATTATATTATTTAACACTACATTTATGATATTGATATACAGTCATATTACCATATTAAGCTATACATATTTAAATTAGTGTGCTTATCTATAATGTCTATCATGTTATTTTCATTTTAAATTTAATTGGAATACTTTAAAACATAAGATTGAGAAAGATGAAAAAAAAAATTACAACAATTTTAAATATAAATAAAAATTATAAAATTTTAAGATTAATTTAAAAACTAAGCTTGTAATTGCTCAAAAATATTTTTATCTAAAAAATAAATTAATATTTATAAAAACATTTATCTATTATCTAAATAGATCAATTTAATACGTCATTTTTAACCACTTTACTTATTCAACTAGAAAACCACATCTGAAACAGAGTTAACCTTTTCAACCTTAAACTAACTTTATTACTTTTGCCAAACAAAATGTAAAACGCGGGTAATCCTTAAACTTAAAAAATAACATGATACATATCTTGCTTTCAAAATTTCAAGTACTTTTTTTCCATTTTCCATCCACTGTACGCTGTGAGAAGCTGGAATTTAGAATTAAAAAAAAAAATGTTCGTTGTTAATGAATCATGAATAACTAAACTAGGATGTTTGCAGCCTAAAATTTTGACGTTTGATTATTCACCCGGCATGAGCCAACGTTGAAAGTATAATTTCACCAAAAATCCTACCTTCTACTCAGTTTTAAAATTTTGTAGCAGTCTAAAGCGACACTGCCAGAGTTTATGAGGCCATTATGTCTAGAAACTTGTGAGGGTTTCGTCGGTAAATGGGAAAGGGTATGGAAGGCATACCAACAAGCCTAAGAGCAAAACTGTTACTCCAATGGCGACATATTTCTCACCAGGATCAGTTATTTCCTCGGAGAGTGGAGCAATTGGACCTCTTTGCAAGAAGAATATGAGAACTACCCAGTAGAAAGCTACATCATTAAGCAGTGACGAGAGTCCCAGCAACGCAATTGAAACTCCTGTGAAGCGTAATGAAGCCTGTGGAATAGACTGAATGTCAGTATATCCACGTAAAGGAAGCGATTATGTGATGTTATTAGCCAAATATTATCATGATACTGACAATCAAGTTTTGCTTGTAAGAGTTTCAAATATTACTGAATCTTGTACCTTTCTTCCCCATAGGGCAAAAGAAATCCGCCCTCCATCAAGCTCTCCGGCAGGAATGCTGTTGATGGCATTTATAAGGAGTCCTGCCCAAGCCCAAATCACAAGAGGGTTGATAGAAATTGCAGTTCCTTCCTTGAGAACGTTACCAAGAAGCAGCTTTGCTACAAAAGTAAATAAAAAAATGTCACTACATATTGATAAAAGTATTAAGTACATCGAGCAGCCATTGGATTTAATTTTTTGCTATTCTGTAGTAGTAACAATAGAAAATAAATGCTCATTTCAAATTATTTTGATAAACCCATAAATGAATGCAGACACAGTTCTTTCTAAATTTCTTTATGCTTACTAGAGTGAGTAGCTTACCAATACCGCCGGCAAGAAACGACTCGTGAAACACAGAAGCATCAACAACAACACCAATACCATCACTGGGAGGCAAGACAAAACCCAGAAGCAGAAGCAAAAGACCCAAGGAATAGCCAGCTATTGGTCCAGCGGCTGCAACCTTGAGCAGATCTTCACGATTGGGTACTATGTTTCTTATCCTCGTAATGGCACCAAAGGAGCCTATCTGCCGACCAAATTACGCATCAGAATTTCTGTTTCTTGTATTAAGATGCTAGAAATTCTACATATCAACGATAGAAAATTTGGCCATTGGCCAATATCTGATTGTACATATCAGCAAATTGTCCGTTGTGAATATCGACACCAAATTATACCATATTAAATTAGTTAGCAATAAACATACGAAGAAAACAAACTCCATCCCTGAAGTACCAGAATATTAACCAATCTAGGAGAATTAAGATGAATACGGCCATTTTCAGACACCAATAATATTAGTGGATATCCATCAAATCCCATGTTGTGTAATATGAAGAAAGAAAAAGTAAGAAACTACTAAAAAATGCAAAGTTGATTTGGATAGTTGTGTATCATGCGAGAATTTGCAATGCATGAGAGGATTTGTAATTCTTTCCAAAAAAATTACACGAGAAGATGTGTTTCCTCTAGAAGAGATTATTTTTCTTGTACGTGATTCCCAATAGTCAAAAGGAGTAGTTTGCTATGAGCAAGAGATTCTAATCAAGGGAGAAAGAGGAGCAGTTTGTCATGAGCATAGTCAAGAGGTTCTAATCAAGAGAGGAAGAGGAGCAGTTTGCCATGAACATAGTCAAAGTTGTGTGTTGAAAGGTCTTACGCAATTTAATACCAGCCACCAGTTATATTGTGCAAGACATACACACATGGAATGTTTCCAATTGTCATGCATCAACAAGGATGAAAAAATAATCAAACATAATTTAAAAATGAATGTATGCTCTATGCAAGTATACATCCGACGAATAATTTAAGTAATACATACCAGATGAAAAAAATAATACCCTCGATTATTGTCATTAAATTGAAGAAATATCTTTACCAAAAAAATATGATAGAAGATAAAGAATTTTATCTTATAACCTGCCAGCTAGGAACAAAGTACGGGACCCCAAGTTTAACTCCAGTGTCTTTGGCAGCTAAAAAGTGACCAAGTTCATGTACCCCCAGAATAAGTGCAGTAACAAGGGCTCCAGGTAGGCCATCCTTTAACAAGTTCAGATTGTCAAAAGTGGATCTGGAACATTAATATTAGTAGTTTGGTGAAACATCAAAATGTTGAAGTAAACGAATAAAAATCTTCTTATATGTAGAATAATTATTCATAGACATTTAAGAACATAAATCTTTAAATGACAATCAAGTGCTGAAGTCTGTGCACACCAATCTAAACTTACGCAGTAATTAGAACCTATAATACATGGACAATACTATCACTGCCATTTGGTTCGAAAAGGAGTTCTGTTTTTATTTTTTTTATATTCACTTTTAATCACAAGAAAATTCACCTTATTCTCACTTTTCTCATTTTCAAAAAGTTTTGCATGAAAAGTTTTTGTTTTACAAGAAAAAATGTTCAGTTTTCCTTTTTACATTTTCACTTTTACTTACAAGAAAATTCTCCTTATTTTCACTTTTCTTATCTTCAAAAGAGTTCGTATGAAAACAGTGAAATTGTTTTCACTATTTATAATGCAGACTTAACAGAGTAAGAAAACAAAGGAAAGACATTTGTAATTAAAAGCGAAAACAGAAAACCTTAGCTAAACCTAGCGATTTCTAAATTTCATTTAATAATTATAAATGCATACCAAATTGAAGCATCTATGATATGAAACAACTAGTCAACCAGGACAATGACAAGACTAATGAATTATTCCTATGAAAGCTGGACAAGAATTCATCACCAGTTGAAGTATTTTTAAATGAGAAACAAAGTGGGAAATGCTACTTTCTTTTGTAATTAAAAGTGGAAAAAAAAAAAAAAAAACTTCTATAAAACCAAATGACATCTAAACTTCACTTCATAGTCATAGTGCATACGAAATTGAAGCATATATAATATGAAACAATCAGTCAACCAGGGAATGACAACAAGAAATAAAGATTTATTCCTATGAAAGGCAGACCACAATTCATCCATAATTAAGTTATTTTATGAGACCATCCTATTTACGAATCAAACAGCCTGGAAGATAAAAATTAGTTTACCTAAACAATGTAGTTGTGATACTTCCTTAGCTTATTACTCAAGCGAAGGAGTATACACAACTGTATCAGTATAGCAAACAAAGCACATGAAACAGTTTTTTGTGACACTACACTCTTGCCTAAGAGATAACAACGTATGAAGTGACAATTTAAGGCATAAGAAAACAGCTCACAATAAATCGGATTGCAAAGCAGGAACATTGCGAATCAGTAAGGTAAAAACCGTAACCAGTCCAAAAGCTCCTGCAGCAAACCACTCAGGTACGGCTGCCATTATAAGTAACACCAGAAGTACAAATCATGAGCTTTACGAAAAAGAATTTTTGATCCACAATGTTGCAAGAGCTAAAACAAGTACCAGTTGTCTCTGGTTGTAAGGTTGTTCTTGGAACTACAACAGCCACTGGCTTATCATCCTCTGGATTTACTAAAAGGAAAAGCTTGTACTCATCTCCAAAATTATCCTACAATAATGATCATGCATAAATATAGTTCAGACATTGAGTTATTCTGGAATCGCTCACAAAAGCACTTGAGCAAAGAAACAGAAAATATTACATACTTTCAATCTCTTAGAAATTTTCTCATAACTTTTAGCAGCTTGCCCTCGCAAGTTTCCTTTGAACAACACTCCACCCTGGCAGAAAAGAAGGACCGAGTTTTCATACAAGACCTCTTCACATACGGAAAAATACATATATAGGAAAGATAGACTCACACCTCGTAAGGATCTTGGCTTGTTACAAAAAAAGTATCGAAGCCAAAAACTTGATTCCTAAGAATTTCGATTGCTTCCTTGGGAATTTTTATTGCTTCATCCAGTTTCTGAGGCTGTTAGAACACATAAATAACAGAAACAACGAAAAATTAAAAAAGGAGAATGTCTCTTCTGAAGGAGGAAATACTTAATACAAAGTAATCACCTTCACACCTGGCAGAGGTGATCCACTGGCAACTTCATCGCTATCCACATTCTGTTTTAACCATAAGCCCAGAGAATGAGAGATAAGAAAACTATAACATAATGTTCCTAACTTCAAATGACAATTTTTTTTCATCTTTTCTCTTTTTGTGTACTCAAACTAAAATTGAGTCCATGAAGGAATAGTTATAAAATTTATATAGGAGATTATAGCATGAAAAATTGATACAATCACACTGGCAAAATTAGGTCCCATTTTAAGGATTTAGTTCTGACAAATTGCAGAGAAGCTGACTTATCAAAAGCATTTTATCATAGCTTAAAAATAATTCTCTTAAACATTATAAGTAAATAAGAAATGAAATCAATTGTGTAAGGCAAATTCTTGAGTACATTATGTCCGTGAGTAAACAGCCTTTATAGCAGTCTTCAACAAGAAGATAATAAACAATGAGAAGTGTGTGTACTGAACAAACTTTAGCAACCTATCTGTATCTGATAAAACTTGTAATGGAAGTTGACTAAGATAAACATCACCTGCACATCATTTTGGTCCTTATTTGCATCACTAAATTCATTTAGTTGTTCTCCATCTACAGGTGGAGAGATACTTTGCTCAGAGGAATCTTCCGAAGGTAGTGTTTCTCCATTTTTATATGCTTCTTTCTCCTAGGTAAATTAAAAATTGCAGATTGTCAAGGTAAAAGTACGAAGAGAAAATAAACTTCTACATTGTGTTTGAGAGCAAACAATATAAGGAAAAAAAAATCATTTATTTTTATCCCAATAACTAAGACATAACCCATTAAATTATGTTGAATTTTAAATTTGCTGAAAGGTCCACATTCCAACTGACAATTTTTGCCTTTTTGACCCCCTCTCTATCTCTCATTTTAATGCAAGAAATTTGTGTGAATCTATCCATGTGACCCATTAAAGTAAGCAAAGATCCCTAACACAATTGTTTTTTCATGTACGAGACTCGACAGATTATCTTAGCAGAATAAAACCTAAATCCTTGCTCTTGTACCAAAAGTTATTCATTATGTATTTCAATTTTATCTGTCTCTTGATATTTTCATAAATTGAAATGAGAGAGAGAATTAAAAGAACGTAAGGGCAGTATAACGCATCCTCATATTTCTCCTTCACAATCACATATCATTAGGGAGTTGCGACCTCAAACTAGCCAGGTGCTACAAGAGTTAAAAACGAGTTGTATCACATCATTATAATCAAAATTCCAACTCTCATCAAATTATGCTGAATGCTGTAAGTCTATAAGGAAGCCTTTGGCTAAGTTGATAAAGACAAGTGAACGTTCACGAGTGTCACCAGAACATTGACTAATAAATTTAAAATAAAACATTTAACGAAAAATATTTATTATATTGAAAGCACAAACACTATATTAAAAGTATTAAATACTACTTAAGCATTGTCTTATTATCATTCCTTAGCAGACCCCGAAAAGAGAACGAAATTTCTATTAATTATGGAAAGTTAAATTGAATCCAAGTCAAAAGTCTTCATGATATCACACTTCAATTTCTGAAGCTTAATGTCAATTAAAACGAACATGCTGGTTCCTGAAGAAAAATTCAGCAACAAAAGGAGTTGAAAAAAAAAGCAGAAACAAGTAGCAAATGGAAAGTACCTTCTCGTCGCTGCCGTTTTGTGGCTCAGTAACACTACAAGCAATCCCTCTCCTCCGGCTCGATCTATTCCAGTTGAAAACCGCAACAGCATTTGAAGCCAAGTTAGTAACAATCGGAAAACGGAACGATTTCCGCTACAAAAAGAAGAAACGCGTACCTACCTCGGGTTCCGAAACAACTTGAACGAAGTAAACCGACAACGCGAATGAGGAAAGCCGTGGGAGTGGTGAAAACGGAGATCAAATTGGAAGCAAGAGGTGCAGCGCGACAGAGGAAGGAGGAGATTCCGGCGAAAAGCTGAAGGAGCTGCTAGCGAGAGACTCATGGTTCCGTTTGGAGCGAGCGGTGCCTCTAATTGAGATGAAACCCTAGCGCCATTGAAACGAATGAAGATTGAAGAAATCGGTGGAGAAGATGAAGCAGTGGCAACAAAGAGGAAGCAATTATCCGCTATATTTTTATCTTAAATACCCGCGCAATGATATTTTCTGCAGTTTCTGGGACAAATCTGAAGCGGGCGAAGTTCGGAAAGCCAATCAGCGTTTGACACCTAAGCGGATTAAACGACTAGATAGAATCCCTTTTGTTTTTCTTTATTCAATTTATTTAATTTTTATTTGAATTTGCAATGAGGAATATAAACAGGGCACGCGTTTGTCCTAAGAATTGTGTCCTATTAAATTATACAACCCTAATGATAAATATACTTATTTTAATAGCCATGTTTTAATGGAAAAAAAAATCAACTACCATAAAATAAAATAGGGAAGCGTAATAAAATCAGTAACGTTTCATATTAATATAATATAATTGTTTTATTTGTCATCACTTTGTTATTATTATTATTATCTAATTTTTTAAAATAAATCAAGATATTTATTATTGTAATCTTCCTTAAAACTTCAAACTTTTTAAGATTAATATAATTGTTTTTTAGAAGACAATCATAACACTAAACGATTAGAACATCTAATCACTAAAGTTGCTTTTACATCTTTTCACAAAACATAGAAATTAAACTTTCGTCAATATACCTAAAAAGCATCTATGTATTGACTATTGTGTTGAACTTTTATTAATATAATTTAGATTTCAACTTCATTTACAGAACAGAACATTGAAAATTTTACCAATTAGTGAGGGAACTATACTATTTAATTGCATTTTTGTTTAGATCTCATGTTAATGTTAATATTAGATAATATAAAAAGAATAAATCAATTAAGACATCTTCAATGTTTCATGAAATAAAAGTTTATATATAAAGTTCGGATACGTAATTTTAAATATTGTGACGGGTATGTCTTATAAATATTGACCATGTATCCAATTTAAAAGATATTTTTATTAGGTATTTGATAATTTTAATAAAGTTGTAATACAATTTTAAAATAAATTAATAAAATATTTTTTTTAAAATTTATAACCTTATCTATCTTATCGTAGTCTTATTTACATTATCACATAAATAAAAAAAAATCTTATATATAGTAAAAAATATTTAAATTATATATATTTTTTTACTTTTTAAATTTTATATAAATAAATCATATTGTTATATTTAAATAAATTATTAATAGATAATTTTTTAATAAATAAATCGATCTAATACATAAATAAGTGATCATCTCGTTTCCCTGTCCGTGTTCCATGAGTTGATACTTATAACAGTAGGTTACTTACGATCCCAAAACAATGGTGAGGAGTTTCGTTTACATGCCTTCTGGCTTTTCATCCCATCTACTCTTGCGCCTTCTACTGCTGCCACTTTGAGGAGCTTCATACTGCCCAATCATCTTTTCAATTTGTTCAAATAATGGTGGAATCGGAAACTGGACATATTCCTTATCCTCATCACTACCATTACCAATCCAACCATAGTAACCTTCACGCTTGTGACTTGAAAGAGGATTAAAAGCTTTGGAAGATTCAATCACAGGAGCCTTGTCATAAGAGCTCTTAACTTTGTTGACAATGGTGCTATCATTGATTCCTTTGCCATTATCTGCAGGCTTTTGCTCATTTTTTGACTTGTTCATGCCCTGTTCAGGTCCTTCTCCAGCAGCTTTCAAGGCCACATCCCCAACATCTAGAGACAAATTGTCAGATTTACCATAAGCAGAAGAAAAGTCAGAGTAAGTTTTTACTCTACTCGGAAATTGGACATTTTTTTCAAATACAAAGCAGTTAAGTAGCAAAATTATCATTGTTTGATTTTAGAACTATTGTTTTGAATCACATATCAAGACTTTGTTTGGTTTGGTTTGGTTGAGAAAGTAGATTTGAGAAAATAGATTTAAAAGAATATAAATGAATTGTGTGTAAATATTAAGATTGTTTGGATTAATAAATAAATTGTAAGATTTAAAGATATTTGAAGGGATTGGTTATCAAAGTTTGAAAATGATTCGATAGATGTTATAGATTTGTTTTAATTTTTTTAATTAATATATTTTTGAAATTATTAATTGACTCTTGTGGATAATAAAAACCTTAAACCCACTTAAAGGAATATTTTGTAATTTTCAAAGTTATAACACACTTGATATTTTGTAATTTTCACCTCATTTACAAAAGTTATTTCGTAATTTCAAGTTAATCCTTTCAAATCTCTTCACATTATAATATCTCCAAATTCCTTCTCATCTATCCTCTCCAGTTAGGTCAACCAAACTATGTTCATCCCCTCAAATTCATCTTCTTATACAATAAATCCAACTAAATTGATTCATCCAAAGAGACTGTAAACTTGAACTTGTATCTGATACAAATAATAATATAATGGGGTCCAAAAATAAAAATTCACAGACCATGAAAAAAGTGAAGAGGAGTATTAGAATGGGCCAACGGCCCAAGTGGCTAAAGAATTATACATGTTGAAGGACATGAGAAGAGATAATGTGTGGAATGTGATATCAGATATTCAAAAGAATGATCAAACACTGATTGTTATAATACTTTTTGTTATTCTTTAGTTGCTGTATAGAAATTGGTTTTATTCAAATAACATATATGAACAATATTGCACATATACTGTTTGTTGGTATTTCATGTTGATTTTAGAAACATATCGTATTATTGGTGCTTTCATCGAGTTACTTATGGCTGACAACACAGAGATACAAGGCGAACTGAAACGCATTTCGGAGACTCTGGGTTTACATCATGATCAATTTATGCAAATGGATCAACGATTTGACAAGATTGATCAGCAATTTCAGGAGTTGCATCAGTTATTCCTGAAATCTTAGAAGGACTCTCCAGCACATCATTCCACTTCAATTGTTTACCATCCTCGTTCTATGAAGCTAGATTTTTCACGGTTCATTGGTGATGATGCAATGACTTGGTTGTACAAGACTGAAAAATTTTTCACATTATACAACACTCCCGATGATTAGAAAGTGGTAGTTGATTGGCCATCATTGTCCACTACCATTCAAATCCAATTTGGCCCATCTCAATTTGATAATCCTTGTTCGGATTTGTTCAAGCTAAAGCAATCCTCTACAGTGGCAGACTATTATGCTTCCTTCACGGAGTTAGCTAATCAGTCATATGGGTTAGATGATTATGTATTGCCTGATTGTTTTATTAGTTGATTAATACCTGAATTGAAGCGTGAGGTGATATCCTGAGCCCCTCACTCAATACACCAAGCTATGTCATTTGCTAAACTCTTTGAGGAAAAATTTCACCCACCATCCCTAGCTCCTAAACACAGAATTGCTTACTTTCCAGCCAAATCACTTACACAAAATATTTCTAAACTTTCATTAACAACAAACACAAACCCACCTATAAACACAAATCCATCACCATTACTTTCCACACCACCAAAACCCAACAACTTGAAGCGTTTAACCCCATCTGACATTCAATTCCGTCGAGAAAAGAGGATTTGTTTTACTTGTGATGAGAAGTATTCCCCTCATCATCGGTGTGCTAATAAACATTATTTCTTACTCCCATGTGAGGATGAAATACCTCCGGATCCAAACCCAAATATACAGAGCCAGCAGATTGTCCAAAATCAGTATGAGAAATTTGATCAGACATCTCATTTATCATACAATGCCATGAAAAGTACCACGATGAGAGGCACGATTAGATTCACAGGATTTATCCAGGGCCATAAGATTAAAACCCTTATTGATGGAGGGAGTTCTGATAATTTCATCCAACCTAAAGTGGCTAAATTTGTACACCTATCCATCTATCATACTCCACAAAGTGTTGGTGGGCAATGGAGAGCAATTGAAATGTGAAGGTGAAGTCCAGAATATCCTAGTCCAAATTCAGGGTCATTATTTGTATGTTTCAGCCTATGTTCTACCTATCGCTGCAACTGAATTGGTTCTTGGAAGTCAATAGTTGACAACTTTGGATACTCATTTAGTGAATTATAAAGAATGCTTCCTCACTTTTTACATCAATGGAGAACTTATCACTTTACATGGAGAAACCTCAGATCTGCCTAGCCTGGCTCAGTTTCATCAACTTACCAGCTTACATGCCACAGACTCTATAGCAGAATTATATGTCATTCAAATTCAAACACCTAAAGTGTCTACCCACCATTTGTTGGAATTGCCAACATCCATGGAGCCTGAATTGGCTATAACTATACATCAATACAAGAATGTTTTTGAGAAGCCTCATGGCTTACCACCAATACGGTCTCATGACCATACCATCCCATTGATGTCTGGCAATGCCCCTGTGAAAGTTCGACCTTATCCTTATCCTCATAGTCAGAAAACTGAAATTGAACATATTAATGCTGAAATGTTATCAGAGGGTATCATACAACCTAGTTCAAGTCCATTCTCCTCACCCGTGCTACTTATCAAAAAGAAAGATGGAATATGGCATTTTTGCACCGATTATAGGGTCTTTAATGCAGTCACTATTAAAGATTCTTTTCCTATGCCCACAGTGGATGAATTACTTGATGAATTGTTTGGAGCACAATATTTCTCAAAGCTGGATTTACATTCAGGGTATCATCAGATTCTTGTTTCTCCGGAGGATCGCTAT
>Ga0099825_1008276_pt1 | contig 12362 bp, 5 predicted proteins | sample SiratroredBW_FD_76838 | JGI IMG/M metagenome (GOLD analysis project Ga0099825, IMG submission 76838) | Root nodule microbial communities of legume samples collected from California, USA - Siratro red BW | ecosystem: Host-associated > Plants > Roots > Nodule | place: USA: California | collected...
AATAATTAAGTTAGAAAATATATATATTTTTTATAAATAAATAAAAAATATTTTTTTTTTAAAATATATTTATAAAAAAAAAAAAAAGAAATATATTATATATATATATATATATATATATATATATATATATATATATATATATATATATCAAAATAAAAGAGAAAATGATGATGAGTTAACGGAGGAAAAACCCATTTTTAGACCCAAACCAAATGTGCAACACGCAAAATTAGGGGGTGCAAAGAGTGACCTTATTGGGCCATGCACAGTGGCCCAATCACCTAAACCAACAACCTTAACTTCTTACTTCCCCAAAAGCATATCCTATGATTTGGTGGAGAAGCACGGCGTAGCATGGGAGTCATGACCAGCGTAAGCCATTGATGGCGGCGAAGACCTGGTCTTATGCGACGGTGGCAGCTTGTGGAGGTTTGTGAAAGCGTGGCGGTTCACAGAGACGTTATGTGATGTCGTGGCTCTTGATGATTGAAGCACGGTGGCACGCGGTGATGTCGGAGGCTTGCGGAGGCTCGTATGAAGCATAGGTTGACCGAGAGTGCGGGGCTGCTCACATGGTGTGTTGCGGTGGCCATGGCGACGTTCGTGGTGGCTCAAGGAGGTTGTGGAAGAGCCACCAACGACGGCGAAGGCCTAGTCATCGACCTGGCGAACCTGCGGTGGCACTAGGGGTGTGACGGTGGCACGATGGTGTTCATTGATTTCCAGCGGCGGTGGCGAATGACGATGGTGGCAGATTTGGTGGCGATTTGGTTGATGGCAGAGGTGTGTGTTTATGACAGTGAGGTGTAGGGTTCCGTCGCGGGGGCTCGTGGTGGTGACACGACGGTGGGGGATGAAGATGAAGCAAGACATGACATAAACGAAGCTGGGAGGCTCTTTGAAGTATGATCATAAATTTAATAAAGAAGAAATTATAGGTTTTGCTATTTGTGAATCAAATTCAGATTTGAATTAAAGATTGGGGATTTCTATGATAATTATTTGGGTTTTGAATGGGATCTATGTTTTTTCGTTTCTTGGAGTTTTTGATTTCTGGGTTTCGATTTCCGATTGAACTTTCTTTAAACTCCGACTAATTTTTTTTTTTACAGAGTAACACAATGACCACCATCACAAAACCTTCTCTTCTCTGTAAAGAATTCAATATTGAATTTGGATACACTGCCGGCGAAAACACCGTGTAGCTCACGCAATCCCTAACAACAAATTCCCGGAACAGTTTGCTCTAAACTCCATTTACATAACTAATCTTATTTTGAAAATTTTCTGGGATTGAATCATTCACTGTTTTCATATTTATGAGGAAAAAATTGAAACAACATTGGCATCACGATGAGCACAAGAATATCAAGACAGCAAAGAACATCAAGACAACAAGCATCTCAGAATACACAAACATACAAAAGGCATAAAGATTATTCACATACCTATTGAAGCCTCTTCTTCAGAAAACCTTTTTTTTTTTTTATTCTGTAACTTTATCCTTTTCTTCTCTCAATTTCTGAAAATTTTGTATTAGGCTGTACCAAGAACTACTGTAACTTGGTTTTTTCTATAATCCCCCCTTCTTGATTGCAACTGGACTGTATGTAATCTCTGCCTTTGCTTTCTGTGTAAAACTATTGTGATCCCCTGAATCAGTAAAAGTCCCCCTGATATGTACCAGTGGTATATGAATGAACGTGTAGGAATCGTAAGCCACCCTCCCATCCCTCTTAATTGTTCAAGATTTTCTTTCATATGGAATCAAAATGACTATTAGATAGTAGAAGAAAACCATCCCCTATTTACTGATTTCTCTATTTAACTAAATTCAAGAGTTTGTAATAACGCTTAACCAATATTTAACTAAATTCAAGAGTTTGTAATAAGGCTTAACCAATTCAATTTAATGCATAACCATATCAACTAACTTAAAATGAAAATAGTTTAAGCAAATCATAACAAATTTTTTCTAATGTTCATTTATATTCTATTCTTTTTCTCTCTTCATATGCAATGGCAACAAAAAATAAAAAGCACAATGTAATAATAAGAAAAAACAAATAACAGCCTAAAAAAAATGATATTGGGCTCAACCCAAAAATAATAAAAAAACATGGTTAAAAAAAATGAAAAAGAGAAGGTGCAAATAGTAAAATAACTGAAAGAAACCTAATAATGGGCTTGGCTCAACAAAAAATATCAAAAAGAAAATGTAATTAGTAAAATGATCTATCAAAAAGAAAATGTAGAAAAAAATAGTGTAAAATAGTAAAAAATATTTTTATTTTATTTGTATTTGTTTCATCAGGAGAAAATTGGGTATTGACAATAAATTTTGAGGAATGTTCCATAACTTAAATCCTTATTTCAAAATACATGGTTCTGACAAAAAAAAGTAGCTTATAGACTATTCTTACTACATTGTCTACTATACTTTATAACATAATTCTTTTCTTTCCTTTTCCAACTAGGTACATGTAATAGATTCATTAATGGATTTTGGTAGATAATAGATGACAAGGCAAATGTCACCACTACTAGTCCATCTAAATTCAATGATATTCTGACACTATAAGAAAATTATATTGTGGAATTAGTTGTGCCTCGAAACGTCACTATATTTTTAATGACATTGTTGCCCTAACCATGTCTATAGAAATAAGTCGAAATGTCTATCATTCCTTGCTTTTTATTTGAATGGAGGAGTCATCGAGTAGTCAACAAAGAAAACTTCTTTGAGGTTTAAACAATTGTCATAATAAAACAAAATAATCAATTTAAAAATTAGTATTTTTAGGAGAACGATTCCTTTTCAGCAGTTATATGTAAAAATCTTTGTCTACATGTTGTTAGTAATAATCAATTCATTCATTCTACTCAAGATATCACTTCTGGATATACTCCTTCTAAAAATAAAAGATATGTGTTATAAATATGTTTTCTTGTTTTTGTATAATAGTATTGATAGTATTAAAGATATTAAAATATGTAAGTAACATAATAAATAAATTGAATGGAACTATAATGTCTTGTTAGGATGATTGAGCATTTACACACCTCTAACCACCTGAATAAGTATCTGCTAGCCAATTATTCTCAAAGAATTACATCTCCGTTAGAGACATTCACATACATAACATGATCATGACTATCAATCACATCATTATAGTAAATACTTTAATATAATCAATGTTTATTCTACAACATATCTTTTATAAACTTATTGTAGTTCATTAAATCTTTCAAAGGTACAGTTCCTAATTTCCATGATGAATAATAAAAGATCAATTAGAGTTAAAACTTTAACAGGTAGTAAGGCTTAGAGTTACCTTACCAAAAATACGAAAATAGCTAATATGCACGTATATCTGCTTTTTCTTACCTTGATTTTTGTCATTCCTTTCTTCGAGTTCCTATTGATGAGTAGTGAAGTGTATCTTAAACATTTGAGGGTTCTATTTATAGAGGGTATAGTAATCATTACTTCTAGTTATATTCCAAGTATTTGAGGACAATTTAGATTAGTTCTAAAGTTTAGTTTCCAATTTTGAAGTGTAGAGGAAGTTTTCAATTGTAGTAATATATTAGGGTACACTAATTATATGTAGAGTTTATCCATAACATTTAATACAATTCGGATTTTTATCCTAAAATCTTATGTTCACTTGAAAACGGATTCGTCTGACAAAATTAAAATTACTTAGATGATCAAAGAATGACTAAAACAAGTTAAATGATGAATGACATTTATTAGACGATGCCCTTCCAAAATCCTGACAGATGATATCATGGACTAAATACAATAATTTTATTATGCACACTATAAGAAAAACACAAAATACCAATGAAAAATTGTCGACAAATTTTTTTTCATCGCTAAAATCTAATTATCGACTAATTTTAACGATAAAAATTTTACGATTAATTTATCGACGAATTTAATCCGTCGATAATTATTGACGAAAAAATTTACCACCAAATTATTCATTGATAAATTGATCATCAAGCCATCAATAAATTGACCATTAGTTTACCGACGAATATTCATCGATAAATTGCCCACCAAGTTAGAGATAAATTTATTTCATTAATAATAATAATATAAATATTTATAATAATAATAATTATAATAATAGTATTAATATAATAATAATAATATTTATAATTATAATAATAATAATTATTTTAATAATAATAATTATTTTAATAATAGTCGTAACGTGACAGGAAAGTTATTCTGATGGTATGATTATAGGTTCTCTCGAACTACTAAGAGATATTAGGTTTAATATTTATAATAATAATATTTATAATAATAGTAATAAAAATGATACTAATAATAATATAATATAATAATAATAATAATTTTTATAATAAAATAATATTTGTTAATTTATCGATATATTTTAGAGTGTTACTGACATATTTGTCTATCGATAATTTCAATTTTTTTTGTGATGATAAGTTTTTTTAGGATGTTACATATACACTTTTCATATATTCCAATACCAATTCAATTATGCATATGAAATCTAAATATTTTGAAGTACACTTTGTTAAGGAATGAGTTCAGAAAAAAAAAAAAGAAGAAAGAGCTTCACTTGATTTATTTTTCAACATATTCTAAATTGCAAATGTACTAATGAAACATTTCTCTTTCTTTCTTTCTCTTTAAGTTTTATGATGTTTAAATGTAAACTTATGGTTAAAGAGAATACTAAGTAGTGATACGTTTATATCTATCTTCACACTCATATGAATTTCACTACCATCAAATATTTTCTTATTTATATCAAATTTTAATTTTTTAATAATTATTATTCATTTTTATAACAGGTTCTTTTTTGTACTTGATTGGAGGAAGACTTTTTTTTATTATCATCTATTTTGTTTTAAGTTTTAATATTTTTTTTATTTTAAGTTTTAGTTCAATTGTATTATAAATATTGACAGTTTAAAACATTATTATTATAATTTTAAATGTCTTTTAAAATTTCCTTCTAATTGCATCTATATATATTTATTAATATTGGGATTTTTTTTGATTTTCAAGATTGGGTTACTTGACATATATTTTTGTAATTTTTTTTATCACAATTCCACATTGCGTCGGCCTTTCAATGACTTATCCGACACTACATTTGTAGCATTTTGCGTCGATCAGACTTACGCAAGGATATTAGTTTGTAATTACTTTTAGCATTTGCGACGACTTGATCCTTGCTAATGTCCTTGTATTATATTAGCGACGGCTAAGCCATTACAACTATCTCAGCATTTGCGACAACTTGGCCCTTGTATCCTTGTGTGGTCTTGGCTATCGCAAAATGTTACAGATGTAATGATGCCTTAACTGACACGAGCTTTTAAAATAGCAACGTTTTTTGTAACGGCTTAATTATCGCTATTTAATCTAGTTCGTGACTGACGTTAATTTCATGTTGCTTCTAAAATTTTAATGTCTGTTATATAATCACCACTTAACCGATATATAAATATCAATTTTTCTATATTTGCATTGATTTTTAATCGATGCTAAAATATATATTTTTTTGTAGTGTTTCTATGTTTTATGATGTTCAAATAGAAACTACCAATAATTTTAAAAAGAGCAATAGGTAGTGATACGTTACATACATGTACGACCATGCATGTTTTTGGTTTTTTGTGTTGTATATATTTTTCTTTTAAATATTACATCTTTTTGAATAATATCAATTTGCTTTTCTTTTTTCTTTGATTCTTCACATGATGTGAAAGTTAAAAAGAGTATCTTACACATGTCTGTGTTTAAGAATGAGACTAATGTTTTAGATATATGATAATTATGTATCAAGAACCTCTATGAAAACATAAATATAATAAAACTAAAATATGATATAAAAAAATATCTCCTCAATCCTCTTCATTTTTTTATTGAAAAAGGTTCAACTTTCAACTTTTGACTTTTTAAGTGGGTATATAATTTGTTGAATCATGTTCAACATTAAATAATAATTTGATTTTAAACACCATCATTTTGTTTACAATATAAGTCCTATATGATTATGTTTGCAAATTAGGAATGTTGGTAAACCTAAATGGAAAATGAGTAAAGATAAAATTGAAAAATGTACATTTATATTTTAAATCAATATTTATTAACATTAATGATTTGTAAAAAAAAATTAATAATTAGTATAAAACGTTATCTTTTTAAATTGGATAAGGAAACTTTAAAAAGTAATGTGTAGTTTAAAAAAAATTAACAATTAAAAACTGTGATAAAATTAAATATATATAAAATTATATAATTAATTATAATTTTAACCATTAACTTTATAACTAATGATTCCAAGTGTATTTTATCAACTATCATTCTAGAAATGTCAAATCTCAATTGACTCACACCTTACCTAGTAGCAAATACACACAAAAAAAAATATAACAAAATACAAGGAAGTTATAAACCTTGCAGTTAATTTTTCTATTATAACTTACTGAGTGAATGTGAAAAATAAAAACATTTGACAGTTGTTTTAGATGTCCATAAAATGAACCCTGGTTACCAATTTTATGATCAAATATTAATTTTTTTAATGTCTCATACTCACCTAATACATACATACCTAATACATACATTTTTAGTATATATAATGCTGACTTATTCAATTATATTTAATAATCAAACTCAAATTAATTTAATAACCTGAAAATGGTAATGGATGATTACATTGAATATTTAAACTCAAATTAATTTAATAACCTGAAGATGATAATGGATGATTATATTGAATATTTAAACTCAAATTAATTTAATAACCTGAAGATGGTAATAGATTACTGTTTTACTATGTTTTCTTCATTTCCTTTTATATTTTGTATATCTGCATTTAACAAAAACAAGTTAGTAAACTACATTAGTTTATTTATCTATTTATTTTTATGACTTTCCTTAATTGCTTAATATGTTCATGTCCTTATTTCTTATATAAGATTAATATCAAAGAATAGTGAGTAAAAGAACTATCATTTTTCGCACACAAGGTTCTTACCTCATCTCTCTCTTTGCTATAGTTTTGATTGATGAATGTTGTAGATAGTGTTTTAATAACTCCTGTCTTAATTTTTTTCTTAGTTTTAGTTTCTCCAGCAGTAACAAGCTAGCTAGTAACTAGCAGCTAGCAATTTCACGAACACTTTCTATCTAGTTGAACAATTACATGACATTATGTTTATCAATAAATGGTTAATTTCATGTTCTTTCTCAAACTGATTTCTATATATATTAATTCATGCAGGTACCGAAACTTTCTCCCTCAATTAAAAGGATTTCTCCAGAAGGTTCATTCAAACTTTCATTTTTCTCTTTGAATTGTTGTCTCTCTTCGTGTATAATGGCCGAGAAGTACTTTCTCTTTGTCCTATTTCTTCATTCATCATGTTGAAAATTAATTTGTTTTGGGGTGAAGTATCTACTGATTTTAAAGTTGATTTTTGCTAAATGAATTTGTCTGGTTATCTTAATCCTCTCAACTATAACCTTTTTATTTTCATTCACAGTACTTCAATTTGAAACATTATTTAGGGAGATTGAGTCTAATACCACTGCAACTAAGAACTTTTTCGACCGATGATTTGATTTTTGATATTTAACCTGATTGAATTATTTGATCAATTCTAATGACAATTATGAAAAAAGTTCAAATCCTAATAAAATTGTTTCATTTTACATTTTCTCTTCTTTTAAAGTTAATGATTTACTTCATCTAGGAATAGTTCGAAAGAAAAACTTAAATTAGACTAGGCTAATGGAGTATTTGTGGTTTGACCTTTGGAGTTTCGGTTACGATTTCTTTTAACGACAAACTGTAACTGTGAAGAAGAGAGTGTATAACAAGTACCCGGATGAATATAGATAGATTTTTAATTTATGAAAAAAAAAATCAATATATAATAAAAAATATCAAAGTGATTAAACTGCTAGATTTATTAATTTTATATTTATTTTCTAATTTCACGTAAAATTTAGTGAACTACCATTCATTATGCATACATATGAAATAAAATCTTAAATCTTTTAGTTTGGTAGGAGCTGCGAATGGATCAAGGACAAACAACCGCAATGTCAACCTCCAATGGTGTAACTAGTGCTTTTGACTTTGATGAAATCGTCACAAATGCTGCTCAACTTCCCCTATCCTCAACCAAAAGGTATTCAAAATGGTTAGAAATGTAAGTGCAAATCTAAATGTTTAGCTAGAAATAAAAAATTAGCAACATATGATAAATAATAAGATCACAAAAATCATTATTTTAAAATTTTGTTATAAGTAAATCCCTTTAAGACTAGAATGATATGATAAACGAGGATTTCTAACTATAATTTATAAAAATGAATTGTAGGTCGCGACCTATGCTTGAATTTGATCTTGGGGACCCCTTTGTTAATAATAATAACAATGGTCCACACCAACAAGAATCTTTCTCAGGAGCAATACCCCAGATTTTTCCTTCTTTTGTTGTGAGTATTTCTAACATATACATACTCTTATTATGCAAACGCAAGTTTTTAGTTTAATAATTTACATGCCTTTCGATCAAAACAAGCAGTCAGAATTAGAGAGAGATTTGCAAGCCCCGGAGAGTTTGTTTCATGTCTCTCAAAACACTCTGCACCCTCAACTGTTCAATCAGTAAGTTATTATACTAAAATTTGCAAAGTTTAAAGGGTTACCATATCAATTTTATATTTGATAAAAAAAGTCTTCTCATATTAGTGAGTAAATTTAATGAATTTAGTACTGAAATTAAATTCAGGCTTGGGAATATGGAAATGGGAACAAACTATGGAAATCACTTTCCAATTGCTTCACCAACTACTGATAGTTTGGGCAATGGTAATTACCATCCAATATCAAACTATACACCAAAGCTGCTTGGAGACTCTTCTTCAAGTCTTAAACTGTCCTCAACTCAGGAATCAAGTTCGCAAGTATGAATCATATTCATTTTTAAATTCAAAAATTTTGTGTTGATTGATATCATAATTTTTTTTACAATGAAAAAAAAAGTCAGTAAAATGTTATCTTCTTGATAATATAAAAATCTGTGCATATCATAATCAATATTCACATTTAAATTAAGTGTTGTTTCATTCAGAACCAACTTGGAGTTGCAAATCGTGCACCAACACCTTTCTTTCCAAGGACTCAGTGGACCAGTTATCCCAATTTGCAGAAACCGCATTCTCAACCTTTCACTGGCCTAGCGTAATTAAAATTTTCTTGCTTCAATAATAACTTTTATTTGATCAATATCCGTGTGTCTGTCCATATATATTTGGAGCTAATTCAGAAGTATACTCAAAATTAAAGGGCAATCCCGGAGATGATACAGTTAGGAGGATTAAGCAGCTTCTCTTATGGTAGAAGTGGAAGATTCTCCAAAGATTCTCCAACTCTATCCTTAAACACTAGAAAGGTATGGTTATTCTTTTTTCTCAAGCCCAGTAAAAAGATGCTTTTAAGCTGATGAAGAGGATAATGCAATTTTAACCACATTTTGTGTCAAGAGAATAGATAAATTGTAGAATGAAATAGGTTATGTGATTTAAAAAGATAAAAAGAAAACTGAAATAAACATAAATTGTAGTATATGAAGTAAATAAGAATAGTATTATTCTCTGATGAAAGCTTATACCAGTATTTGATATGCAATTGTAAATATACTACCCAAAATATCTGAAGGTGCTTTTGTTTTTCACTCACTCTCTAAATTTGTTTCATTCTTTTTTCCTTTTCTTTGTGAGCAGCATGGACTCAGGGGCAATATTTATCCAATTCCCAGCGTACGTGAAATGGGAGAGCCATCATCAAGGAATGTAAAGGTATTCATTACGGAATGATATATGATATACTCCTTCCTCTTTAGCCTTATTTTTCTTTTTTTATATAAAATATAAAATAAAATATATAGTCTTATAGACTTTTCAAATCCATCTTTCTATTAATAATAATTATATTATAATTAATATTAAACATATAATTAAAAATAATAATTATTAATCATCAGGTTTCTGCTAAATAGAAAACTCATATGAACAAAATTGATTGTATTTGAGTGTAATGTCAGGACTTTATGTTAACAACTTTTTTTCATATGATATATTGATTTTGAACATATGTAGATGAAAATGACTGTGTTAGACAACAGTCAAACATCAACTGACATTCATGTGGGTAGCTTGCTTAATCCAATTACTCAAAGCAATGGAAACTCTAAGCCTCCAAGGTAGAGTGATCTTAATTACTTAATGAATTTAATTCAAGGTCATTTTGTATATTTTAAATTATAACAAAGGCTAGTATATGTTGACTACCCTATAGGCTTATCATGAACTCCCTTTATGATCCAATGTATGAAAAAAGGGGCCTTCCAGTGGATCCCATTCTGAGGACGTTTTTAATGGGGCAGGAAGCATACATGATGTAAGTTTTGATTGTAATATAATCTTTAAGAAATGTTATTTTTTCTTTTTATTCGTACAAGGCCTTATAACTCATCTGTGTGTTATGTATTCGCAGGTAACATGTGGGATTTCTTCTGATTCAATGCTTTGTCTTCCTGTTCGCATGAAAGCTGTCATAAGCTATATATAAGTTTCAGAAAAACATAAATGTTTGATGTTTTTTTTTTTTTTTTTTCCTTGTTAAAGCCTTGTTTTTTTAAAACTTTTGTTTTTTTTCAGAGTTTTTTTTTTTTTTTATTTTTTCGCAAGTTACCTGTTGGATTTCTTTTTATTCCATTCTTTTTCCTTCTGTTTCCAAGAAAGGTGTTAAAAGCTTAATTTAAGTTTCAAAAAAACATAAATTTTTGATTTTTTTTTTTTTTTTTTTTCCTTGATAAGGCCTAGACGTTGTAAAACTTTGATGTTTGTTCGGAGATTTTCTTTGATATTATGTAAGACTCGTAGAGTTTCATGTTAAGTGTGGTTTACTTTTGCTTTATGGTTAAATACTTCTTTGCTCAATTTGAAATCCCGAAATTGCGAGTGAGTTTAGAATGATTATTGCATGGAACTGAAAAAGGTGGTAATTTTGACAAGAAAAAATCAAAATTATTTCAAATTTATCTTTATAATGTTTCTGTCACCGTTTTAAAAAGGTACATGGAAGCATTGAAGAAGAAAATGAATTATTGTTACCATTTTAAGTAAGAGTTTGGTTAATTAAATAGTAACAATGAACAATATATAAAAAAAAATTCTCAAACTCATAAATTCAAAATTTTCTTAAATTAAAATAATACTTTAATCTCTTACGTAAAATAATCAAGAGTCCCTTACACTCAATCTCCTCGAGAGATTTTCTTTGCAACATCGAAGAAATGATGCAATTAACTTAAAAAAAACATTGGTAGAAGTGACTAGCCACTATTTTGGACTTTTAAGGGGTTTGGATATAAATCCATCCTGAATAAGGACTACTTCCTTGGGTTGAATAGGAGGGAGGACTCTATTCATGAAGGAAACATCCTTTAACCGATATTAATGTCAAGGGTTCTACATGAGAGTAACTGCCCAAAAGCCCACTCGAGTCATGAATGCCCTTATGACCCGCTTAATTAGTAGTTAAGAATTGTGAACTCCAATAATGTTCCAAGTCTTTAGGCTCATATGAGGGTATACATAAATGATCGTTTAACTAGGAGTTTTAAATGCACCGCGATAGGGTTCAAAGTGCTTCAATGCCATCACTAAACGAACATAACGACTTATCAATGATTGACAAATGAACGGAGACCAAATTTGGAGACAGAAACAAGGAATAGAACAACTCATTCACTAGTACAAAATACACATTTAACGTCTGTCTTCAATGACAATTAAAAGGAAAAACGACGTTATCCAAAACGCGGTGGCTTTTTTTGTAAATAAATGAACAACATAACGTCGGTTACAGAAAAAAACCGCCATTGAATTCCCACTTAAGCTTTAAAATTCAAAATTTTAAATTTTAAAATGGCGCTGATGCACCACGTCGGTTAATATGTCCTAACCGACGTGGTGAAGTCTCCAATGACGTCGGTTTGGACCACGTAACCGATGTCATGGTGACTTTGTTACTGAAATAAAAAAGGAGGGTAAAATTAGGGTACGTACCACGTCGGTTGGGAGCCCATAACCGACGTGGTGCTCTCAGTTTTACCACCCCAGCGCGTTTTCACTTTCACTTTTATGCTTCCTGAACTTTTCGCGCCTTCTTCCTGCATTGTTCCGGCGGCTTTCTTCCTCATTTGCGACCTCCATTTCGTCCTCATTCAACTCCATTTCACTCTTTCTCCATCATAAAGGTTGGTAGCTACATTTTGAC
>Ga0099825_1008278_pt1 | contig 12362 bp, 11 predicted proteins | sample SiratroredBW_FD_76838 | JGI IMG/M metagenome (GOLD analysis project Ga0099825, IMG submission 76838) | Root nodule microbial communities of legume samples collected from California, USA - Siratro red BW | ecosystem: Host-associated > Plants > Roots > Nodule | place: USA: California | collected...
GAACGTGTGACCAAAAATATCTTTGAAAAATTGACAAAGACAAAATAATTAAGTACGATGCTAATTCTAAATAAACTTAATACTATTATCATACTATTAGACTAATACGAGCTTAATTACAATATCTATACGATCTAGACTAACATGTTGAGGACCAATACAAATCTATACATATGCATAATTTAGCCAAATAATCCAACTTTGAAATGAAGAAAATTCCTACATCCTTCACCATAAATGGCCAAATGCCCAATGATACCCTTTTACAACTCTAGCCACTTTGAACAGTAATAATATTTATTTGCTGTATAAGGTCAATGTCACATTTTTTTTAAAGCAAAGAATACTATTCATTGGCAAAATTGGAGCACAAGGTGTGTCCAAATGTAGTTCTTACTCTATTGATCAAATTCCCTAACCATTTGAGACCTTGCATCGAAATTACAACGAGAGTAATAGATGTGTATGAGTATGGGCTTTTGGAGTCTATTGTGTCTTTATCTGGTATAAGCTTGGTTGAATATATAGAGATATCTTATTTTATTTGAAATGGGTGACAGTGCAGAAGATGTTCCATTGTGTCAACATGAAAATTTTTAAAAATTGAAGTCTTAAAATTAGGCATTTTTCTACTTCTTCTCTTACTTAAGTAGCTGTATTATCAACCAAAGTTGTCAAATAAATTAGTTGATTAAATCACCCAAATTTTGATGTGGATAGCTGCAGTTCCAATAAAAACAATTGTCACACATGTAAGTGTATATTTTGTTTCACCTTGAATTTTTCTTAATTACATTAGGATACTGATTAATCTTCTGTGTTCAGAATTTGTTTTTGAATAAGATTGCTTGTTTGATTCGGTGTCTGAAGTATCAGATCCATGTTTAGGATATTAAAAATGAAAATTATTAAAAATTTCAGCTTAAAAATATTTTTGTAGTAGATAAAAAACGTTGTACTAAGTTTTTCTGTTAATTTACTTTCACAATAAAAACATGTAGACATAAACTACAACTTCAAAATCAATTTCCAATATTCATCAAACACAAGTAGAATTATATGTTGATTGCAACATTTAGAAGACAAATGGAATGACAGCCTTAACATTCTTAGGAAAATCTTCAAACTTGGAAAGATACCATTTCCTAGTGGAGTAACTCCTAGCCAGCAAGTACAAAGTAGTGCCTATAGCGAAAGAGAATGCATAAAATGTCTGAGAAATGAAGAAGATTCCATAAAACACAATGATCTCAAAGAGGAAATGTGGGCAGATCACAAGCCTAAAAAGGCCACCCTTTGGAATCTTGTACTCCTTTTCACCCTTTCCCCTCAAGTTGGATAGAAGGTAGTGGTGGTAGAAGTTGCCAACAATGCCTACCACAAAAATCACAATTCCAGGATACAACAGATTGATTGGTGGTTCTGGAAGGCCATTTGTAAGGTGTTGAGAATAGGTCATAGTTGCAGCTGATAGGAAATAACTCAGACTGATGGGGATTGCAGATTCAAGAGTCATGCCTCCACTATATTTGTGAATAAGCAGAACCTACACATTAACCAACATTCTTACTTGAGCTGAAATCCAATTAAAGAACAGGTATATGACTCAATCAATTAATTGTTGCAAAATACTCATATACTACAGTTCAGTTCAGAAGTTCACCCCAAAACTATGGTGGATTGATTGATAAAAAGTCAAAGTTGGAACAGAAAAAAAGGATATAGATTGAGAAAATAACATATTTGATGATAAATGATATCATACAGAACAGTTATAGACAGAAAACATAATGAAAATTGTTTTGAATTGGAATCTATTATGGTATTAGATTCTACAGTTTATCTTGACAATTGTTTGTTCTGCTAGATTCAGCTGTTCTGACATAAGTGAAGGGGTGTTGAAATCTTGAAAACATAAACAATAAAGCTTAACTATTACTTCCATATATACTAGGCGTTTTTCTATGAATGGTAGCAGAAAGAAAGTGGTACCTCAAAGACCCTCTTGAAGAAATGGAGAGTAACAGCAGATTGAAGGATGGTGGACCTCACACTTTGAGGAGGAAAGATCCAGAAGGAAGCAAGGCCAGCAAGGAAAGCAGGAGTGTACAAGAGAAGCATGCCAGCTTTACTTGACAACTTGATCTGCTTTTCTGAAGAAGGGTTAGCATTCCAAAACTTTGAATAGTTCAAATGCTTCCCTCTAATTTCTGACTTGAAAGCACTCAGAAGTATCAGGAAGCTTATCACTGTCAACACAGAAACCACCAGAAAAGGTGGAGGTGGGAACATGAAGCTCCACAAAACCGACATCACCATGGTGGTATATGGTAATTCTACCCTCTATTGTTTCTTGGATCTAGCTATAAAGAAAATGCATGATAATGGTTCATTTATATACTTACAAAGTGTGTTGAAATAATTATATTGGGTTCCACATCGATTGTGTTTGTGATTAAAGGAAAACAGAATCTTGAATGAAATAAAGGTCAAGAGTCAAAGGTTGGATTGGTAAGCTAAGAAGGAAATCATATTATACAAAACTGACAAAACACGTGAAAATTATATTAGTAAAAAATTTGTAAGTGTATGTGTCCTGACTTAATGACTTTTTATAATGCAATTCATCTAACTTTTTAATGAATAAATAAATACGAAACGTAATAAGTGATTGATAAAAGAACGAGGATGATAAAAAACTGAAATTGAAAAGAAGATGAAAGGGAAATTGAAAGAATATGATATTGAACTTTTCTATTGTTGGGGAGCAAGTAGAAAATATTATTACTTTAATTTAATATATTAAAAGTTAATTGGTATTTGTATCTATTTCAACTACATTAAGATCACGTTATTAGAATTCATCACTAATTTTAAAATAGTATTAAAATTTTTATCACAATTTTATTTTCAGAATACATAATAAGTTAAAAAAGAAAAAAATATAAATAACTTATTATTGAACTCAACTTTTAAGTAATATAATGAAGTAAACTCATATAAATTACTTAAAATTTAAGAATTTGATATTTTCATCATAATTTCCTCTTTATAAGATATCTTTTGATATTAAGGAAAGTGACTTTGGTCAGTTCTTGAGTGTAATGGAATTTTCTACACAAATAAAAGTTCCACAACATTTAGAAATCAAATTTAACTTCGAAAATATTTCGGCTGTGATGATTTATAATTGAAACATTAATTACACACAAAAAAAAATAGGAACATGCAGCCAAAAAAAGACAGGAGACAGGAATCAGGGAAGAGGAAGACACGTGTGAATTTGAAGGTCGTTTTATTTGACACGATATGCAATTTCCTTGCTTTTTAACTTTGCAATTGAAACCAATGAATATAATGTGTTTTCCAAAATCAAATAATTAAATAATAAAAATTAATTAAAGTGGATAGAAAACCATTTTATTATTAATAAATATTTATTGTATTTAAAGGATACAATTTTTAAAATTAAAAAAATGCAAAAATGTATTAGTAAATTTAGAATTAATTCTATATTTTATCATCCAACTATCATAATTTCCTAAATTTTATTACTTAAGTTTATTTTCTACATATTTTATTATTAATTTTGTTAATATTTAGACATTTTAGGCATAAAGACTTGTGTTTTTGTATTAAAAAATATATGAAATAATTTACAAGTTATAACTAAATTTAATTTATGTTCAATTTTAATTTATTTAATGATATTTTATTTGCTTGAATAATATGAAGACCAGAGCAGGATTTTTAACTTAAAACTCTTCATTCAAGCAATCAAATATCTTTTAAGTGAAAATTATCTCACTCGAATGACTACTCTTCATTTCAGTATCGAGACAACAAAAATAAAGTATACTTTTAATGTTCAATGTATCTTAAGTGAGAAAACTTCTATGAAATAGATTCTTTTTGTTATTTAATAGGTTTCATTGGTTTTAAATTAATTCTTAAGTGTACTATAATGTATTATTTCATGAAAATTGGATATAGTTAGTAATGGTTAATATATATTGTAAATTAATGGAATGAAATTAAAGGAGTATTTTAAATGTTCAATTTATTTTTGTTAAAGATTATTTCTCTCTACCGAACAAACAACAAAGTGTGGTGTATCATGTATTTCATTTCTTTATGTTTGAAGTCACTTCCAATTAAGAGAATGATGACGGCTTATTAACGAAAAGGAGTAAGTTTTTACTTAATTACGAAAGTGGTGTAGAATTTTTTTTTTATGAATTTGGGTAAATGGTATGGCATGGTGGTGACAATAAACAAATAAATCGTGAAACAAGACCATTTCATATGTGGAGCATAAGTTGGGTAACAATTTGGCGAATTTAATTAACTTAATTGAAGTTTTGCAAATGATCCACGATTTCAATTAAATTTTTTAAACTATAGTCGTGTGGCACGACTTCTATGTGAACTTTACAAATTAAAATCGTACTAACGTGACATGACTTTTTCTGTGTGAATTTTAGGATTAAAATCGGGTTAACGTGACATGAGTTCTGTATGAATTTTAGGATTAAAGTTATGCTAGTGTGATATCATATTCATGTATTTTTCATAATTAAAGTTGTGTCAGCGTAACACGATTCATGTGTTATTTTGAAAATAAAATTCATTCACACAGCAATAATCGAAAATCATAGCTTTCAATAATATAAGAGACATATATAAATATTTGATAACGGAATTTCAGCAAGTGTACTGAGTCCACAAGTAATATAGTAAGTAAGAAGAGTATCGTATCCACAGGAAACGGAATTTGATTGAAAACTGAATATGTATCAATGTATGGTGAACAAGAACAAGTAATAATAATGATTTTGTTTGGGAAATTAAAAGAAAGTAACAATCAAGCAATTAATAATAAAAGTGATAAAATCAATTGTAATAAAGGTCTTGGGATTGAATAGTAATACTCTCCTTCGTGTACACTCTTAACCTAATTCAATATCATTACTTCCAATTACCAATCTATGCAAATAAAAGTCTTTTCAACCTGATTCCTCTAGCATTGAATTTCATAAACCAAATTACCTAGCCTCTATCCCTAGTTACTAGAATAATTTAATCAGCATTAAGATTAGTTGCTATAAACAGTCACCGCACTATAATCCATCCCTGAACTTCATAGCTTCAAACACATTGAAGCTCACTTCCTCATTCTCAACACACACCTTCAACTTTCCCTTATCAACATCTATGATCACCTTCGTTGTCTTCATGAAAGGTCTCCCCAAAATTAGAGGAATATCTACATCCTCCTCAATATCCATCACGACGAAATCCACTTGAAAAAGGAGTTTGTCCACTTTAACCAGCAAATCTTCAACAATACCATATGGGCACTTGATAGATCGGTCTGCCAATTGCAAAGTCATGCGTGTAGACCTGACCTCTACCTCTCCAATCCTTCTTAGCATAGATAGGGGAATCAAGTTGATGCTAGCACCTAAATCGAGCATTGCCTTCCCAACATAGAAATTTCCCATAGTGATTGGTAATGTAAAACTCCCAGGGTCACAGCATTTTTGTGGAATGGCCTTCTGAATAATTGCACTACAACCTGCCTCCAACTCCACTATTTCCTCCTCTGGAAATTTCCTCTTCTTGGTGAGTAGTTTCTTCATGAACCGAGCATGGTAGGCATCTGCTGTAATGCCTCAGGAAAAGGAATATTATCTGCAAATTCTTCAAGATTTGAGTGAATCTGATGAATTGCCTCTGAACTTCTTTTCTAGAGGGTGCATGAGGATAAGGCACATTCTTAATAGGAATACCCTCTTTAATCATCCTCCAATTCTGCCCTTCAGTAGGCTGTTTCTTCCCACTGTCAACCCCTGGTCTTTCTCCTGCTTTGCTGGATTCAGTGTCTGAACTTGTCTCTACTGTCGCATTTGCTTGTATAGTTACTGGTCTGTCTTCACTAGCTTCAGCTACATTCTCTGCTTTAGCTGATTTTCTTCTTTGCTCGTCTCTATTCTCATTAGCTTCCTCATTCACATCAGAACCAACCTTCTTTCCACACCAAATGGTGATGGCTTTGCATTGTTCTTTTGGATTGGTCTGAGTATTGGCAGAGAATTGTCCTCCCTGTTGATCTGCCATCTGCTTAGCCAATTGCCCCACTTGAGTCTCCAAGTTCCTCATAGATGCTTCTTGATTCTTCTGATGTGTCAAAGTGGCCTGCATAAACTTCTCAAGAGTATCTTCCAGCTTGCAGTGAAGGATACTGCTGTTGCGGCTATTGTTGGTATATAGGTTATCTTCCTACATTTCCAACATCTTGCTTCTAGCCCCAATTTTGATTCATATTGTTCTTCTAGCCTGTAGGTGGATTATTCAGGTAATTCATCTACTGACCAGCTTGCCTTCTTGGAACTCCCATGTACTACACTTCTTCTCCTCCTACATTCTGTTGAAGACAATTACCATTTAAGTGATTGCCTCCACAAAATTCACAACATAGAATTGGATTCTGGTATGTCATTGGTTGTGCAACTTGAACAGCCTGCAACTATTGTGGCAGTTTGGCCATTGTTGTGTCAAGGCTTCCATCAGCTGTGTTAGAATTTTATTTTGTGCCAAAATTGCCTCAGTGGTGTTTAATTCAAATACACCCTTCTTCTGCACACTTTGCCTATCATACTGTGCCTGGTAATCCGTAGAGGCCAATGCATCAATGATCTGTTTCGCCTGCTCCACATCCACTGCCATCATTGTTCCTCCTGCTGCAGCATCTAAAATCATTTTGGTCTCTGGTTTCAACCCATTATGGAAGATATTCAACTGTGCAATCTCCTCGAAACTATGATTAGGGCATCTTCTCAGCATAATCTTGAATCTGTCCCATGTAGTACAAAAAGCTTCATCTGCCCCTTGGCGAAAATTCGAGATGTCTGACTTGGCTTTGATAAGCCGACATAAAGGGAAAAATTTCTGTAAAAATTTCTCCTCGACCTCGCTTCATCTTCTCAGACTTTGATTGGGATGAGAATTCAACTAATCCTTCGCTTTCTCTACCAGTAAGAATGGGAACAACTTCATATACGCAGCCTCCTTGTCCCGCTCTTCGATTCCCATAGTAGCCGTCAATTCATAAAATGTGGATAGATGAGTGTAGGGGTCCTCATGATCCAATCCCATGAATTGTGTATTGCTTATGAGAGTCAAATATGCTGGCTGCATTACTATCGCTCGAGCAATGTTAGGAACAATAATACTTGAGAAGTGTCTGGGTCCTTGCTGAAAAGCGTAATCACCCAGTACCCTTCTTGGTGTTGATTTTCGTGGCCATTAGGTTCCTCCGCCATGATTGCACCACCACTCTGCTCAACTGCTCGATTCTTTAGCTCGCGCTTATTCTTTAGCTTAAGTTGTCTCAGCGTCTTGTTGATTTCTGGATCAAAAAGAAATTCTTCTTCCTTTACCTGATTTCTCAAATGCATAAACCACTGTCTAGCAAAAGTTCAACGCTCACAAAAGATTAGAAATTCACAACACAATCAATACAAGATTCAATTTTTCAATTCTTCACCGTTCCCCGGCAACGGTGCCAAAAACTTGATAGCGGAATTTCAGCAAGTGTACTGAGTCCACAAGTAATATAATAAGTAAGAAGAGTATCATATCCACAGGAAACGAAATTTGATTGAAAACTGAATATGTATCAATGTATGGTGAACAAGAACAAGTAATAATAATGATTTTGTTTGGGAAATTTAAAGAAAGTAACAATAAAGCAATTAATAATAAAAGTGATAAAATCAATAGTAATAAAGGTCTTGGGATTGAATAGTAATACTATCCTTCGTGTACACTCTTAACCTAATTCAATATCATTACTTCCAATTACCAATCTGTGCAAATAAAAGTCTTTTCAACCTGATTCCTCTAGCATTGAATTTCATAAACCAAATTACCTAGCCTCTATCTCTAGTTACAAGAATAATTTAATCAGCATTATGATTAGTTGCTATAAACAGTCACCGCACTATAATCCATCCCTAAACTTATACATGCAGTGCATTTACGTTTAGTTCTGATTTCGAAAAGTGCTTTCCAGTCACAATAAGAAATCTAAAATAAATCAAAGTAGGAATGAAACGTAAAACAGAGGTATTGAATTAAATGAAATCAAACTAAGATTAAGAGTGCATTTGAAGAAGAGAATTTACATCCAATCCCAAGAGTAAGAGACTTAGCTATGCATGATAGCCATGAAATTACAAAGAAAAAGAAAAGAAGAGATCTTGATAACAACGGCTGCCTCCCAAGTCTCCAAAGAGTGCTAGATGATGGATCCCCAGATACGTTTGACCTAGACTCTCTTTTATAACTTTCGCCCCCCTTGAATTGGGTTAAAGTGCAGCCGTTATTTCGTAAGTCAGGCCTTCAGTAACATTGACATCTCCAATTTAGGTTTTCACGCATGATGGACATTAAGTGAGTTTTAGCCCAGGCTGTGCGTTTAGCTTAAACGAAAAGTCACTTATGCTCTTTTTTTTCTCCTTTCCTCGATTCCAGCGCCTCTAATCTCTCTCCCTTTAGATTTAACCTAATTTTCAACAAAAATTTATCTTTCCACAATAAAACACATTAAATAGAAAAAATCAATAATAAATAAAATAAAATCTCTAATTGAAACAGAATCAATAACAAAATCTCTAATTAAAATAGATTTAAACAATAAAATAAATAATAAAAGGAAACAAAATCTCTAATTAAACATAATTGAATAACAAAATCATACCAAATTTTCATAAAATCAAACTAATAATTAATACGAAATAAAATCAAGACTTAATTAAATTAATAACAGAATCAAATAAATTAATAACAAAATGAACACAAAATATTGCATAAAATCACTAATAATTAACGCTTATCAATATTCTATACACCATAGGCGAATGAAGTCTGAGTGAGTAATTTCATATCATAGCCTGAATGTATAAAAATGAGAAGACAAATCCATCTATTTTGTATATGCATATTACATCATTATGGCAAATGATACATAAACTACATATCCCTTAACTCAACTCCAAAAGACACATATTGATAAACATTACACATTCTTGGTAATTAAATAAATTTACATATAAGATTATGCATATCATATCTTAGGTGTTATTTATATATATACTATACTATAATATTAAAACTAAACTTCAGTAAGACATTTGAAGCAAAATCACATGAAAGATGACTGAGATCCATTCAAAGTTCGTTTAGTGAAACAATGCTTAGTGAGTCTAATAAATTAGCCTTCCTTAACCAGTATTTCTGAAATCTCTGCCTTTGCATACTCTTTATAGTCAAAGGAGCCTGTAAAGTGGTATTCTCTTTGTATGCCCAACGTGGATACAAAAAGTGTTTGTAAGTATTATTATCATGCACAAATTTTGAAGTATTTGGCAATCAGATTGATTAAATAGAAAAAATTAAAGACCGCTAATACCAAAGGCAAAGAATATATGATCATAACTTACAATTATAGTGATTAATTTTGTCTCCTCCTTCATCATTATATTACCATATTGTATATCATTATGACAAAAGCCAATCTTTTCATATCCTTCGGATAACTTCTTCTCTAGGGTGTTTATTTCGTCATCCAGATTGTCCAAGCCAAAAATTTTTATATCCCTTGGAGAGCACATACTTTTGGCTTGACCAATCCAATTCCTATTAAATAGCACAAGAGACAGTATTTAATATTCAGCATAGTAATGAAAAAGGATTTTAAGACTGATCTAACCAATAATCACCTCAATTTGTGCCAAATCTAAGCTTTCTTTGCACCAGGCATGTGAAGATTATGGAACTTTCTTATCTTTGATGTTACCAAAGCTGACATTTTAGGGTCATCGAGATCAGCAGCTGAGAGAGTCTAAAAAAAGGAAGAAAAAAACAAAACATGTTATTGACTTGTGCATTGAGGAGTTGTAAGCAGAACCATAAGTATGAATTGAAATAGTGTATCATAAATTTATTTCACAATTTTATATTTTAAAATGTGATAAATAAAAATAAAATAATTTAAAAATAAATAATGAAAAATATATTATTACATTGTAGAATATTTTTTTTATAAATGAACATAATTTATTGTCGATATGGACAATGTCCTATTGTGTCCTTCATTCTTATAATAAGAACATTTTTTTGGTTTGTTGATTGGTTCATCCATTTCATTATGGATACGTGTAGTTATTGCTCTTCCATATGTTTTACGTATCATATGAGGATCTGGAATGAAATTTGGTCCATTATAAGTAGACCAATATTCTTCATTCTACAGTGAATGAAATGACATCTGATAAGCCTTGTAAATATTCTGGAAAGTGTAAACTGGATCAACAAACATCAATAATTTGAAGTGACAATAGGAACAAACTACGATGACATAAGGACAAGGTAGTTAGAGAGCTTGAAACTCCCCACGGTCACACCACCATTCATTCAATTTGACTTTAAATGGCATAGGTCGGCATCGAAGATGGAGAGAGGCGATCTCTTGAGCATCAAATTTTGTATTGTCTGGATTAAATCTCTAGACATGACATGGCAGATTGATGTTGATTTTTCCTAAGTGAAGTAGCAATATCTTCAGGAAATTGATAAACACTTGCTATCATAGATGTTACCTTGGTACCTCGCTCAAAAACCATGAATTCGTTCTTTGAAAGGTTGTTTTAACAAGAGCCCAGATGGGTAAGGATTGTGCTCCATTCAAGATAGAATCCATGCATTCATCCATATTAGTTGTCATATGGTTATATCATTTACCGCCGTCATAGACCTGAGTCCATTTTTCTAGTGGTATGCGATCTATCCACGAAGCAGCTTGGCAGAATTCTGCTCGCAATACAGATAACTTGGCTTGAAGTCCGAGTTGTTTCATTTCATAACCTAGCACATAATTTGACACTTAAATTACAAAAATCAGTACACTCAGATAATATATGTATAAAAAGGAAGTTAAGGAAGATACATACCCATGTTAATTAGTTGTCTTTTAAGCTCAACATTTTTAAACTTCTTATTGAAGTTTGAGGCAATGTGCTAGATGCAAAATACTAATTGCAACCCATGTGCTTCCCAACCAATCTCTGGAGATTGTAATGTTGATAGAATCGGTAAGCATCTGTTAGCTATGAGGCAAACATTTGGTTGGGGCGTGACATATGCACACAATAACTAAACGAACCATATCGTGGCCTCCTTTGTTTCTCCTTCAAAAATTACAAAAGTCAATGGAAATACGTTGTGGTTCCCATCTTGACTTATTGTGGTTAACAAAGTTCCATGATATTTGCTAGTTAAAAGGGTTTCATCAACTTGGACAATGGGCTTGCAATAATTAAACCCACCAATACAAGATTTAAAAGCCCAGAAGACATGCTCTAATATTTGATAGGAGTTGTCTTTTACACCGTCAAAAACAACTGGTCGAGTGATATACTGTACAATTGTTCCAAAAAGACTTTCTTGTAAAGCTTGCAACCATCTTAGAAGATAATTATAAGAGTTTTCCCAATCGCCGAATTCTATGACAATAGACTTTTGCTTTGTTGTCCAGGCTTTTTTGTACATGACACTATAACCATACTGGTTTTTTATTTATGCAATCAAACTTTTTATTGGGATCAAGAGATTTTCCCTTACTGAATTGACCATGATTGATATAATTTGGTGTGAATCAAGGTTCACGTGATCTTGTGACATTACAGTTGACAGACAAGTGTGGGGCACTTCAATTCGCTTGATCTCCCATTGGTCTCTAATTTTGGAGTAAGATGTTCGAAGTCGCCATTGACAACCGTTATTATAGTCAATGCATCTAACGACATATTTGTCTGTCTTTGATTTAACAACCACGAATTTGTACCCTTGCTTAATGTGGAACTGTCTGATTACAAATATCATTGAGTCTTTGGAACTGAAACCCATGTGCTCTTCAAGCTCATATTCTATATTCTTTATTGTTGTGGTATTTGACTGATATGGATGAATGGTGTTTGCAGGCGCATCGTCTTCCATGTCTTTGACATCAGGATCTTTATGTTCTGAGCCAGAATCAATTATCATTATCGCGACAGGGATCGCGAAGGCGGAGAAGACAACGGATAAAAACAATTTAAAAAACAATAAATTGAGAATTGGAGTCGCCACTATAGTTTATTATTGGAAAACTATAGAAAACCCAAAAATAAGAAATAGTCTGCAAACCAAATTTAAGATTCAAAAGTTGGTTACACGTGGGGAAGGTGTTAGCACCCCCACAACACTCGTCCTAAGACGTTACCTTTAATCAAATAAGAAAAATGAGTGTGGTTTTACAA
>Ga0099825_1008283_pt1 | contig 12354 bp, 3 predicted proteins | sample SiratroredBW_FD_76838 | JGI IMG/M metagenome (GOLD analysis project Ga0099825, IMG submission 76838) | Root nodule microbial communities of legume samples collected from California, USA - Siratro red BW | ecosystem: Host-associated > Plants > Roots > Nodule | place: USA: California | collected...
AAAAAATAATATTAAAATAATTAAAAATATATTATTATTTTAATAAATTTTTAATTTATTTTTAAATTTTTTTTTTTTTTAGTTTTTTTTTTTTTTTTTTTTTAGAGTTTCTAGCAAACACATCTCACTTTCAAGTGTACATGAGTAGTTGTAGCTCTTTCACTAGACCTTCATAGTTAAGAGCCAACTTATGCCTTTTGAAGAATAGTTGGCACCACATTAGTGTCTTTTGGATGAGTTACCATGAGTTGCTCCTTAAATGAAGGAGCCACCTTCTAGATTTAAGGAATAAAAACCCATGTATGTTTTCTAATTTTAAGGAACTACTATGTGTTAGTCTAGATTAGGAGTTAATTGAAGAGATCGGGTGAGTTAACTCTAGTTTAAGTGATCCAAGTTGTCTCTTCTTATCCCTTGGATCCAACTTTATCGGTATAAATAGAGGTCTCATTCACTTGTAAAGTCACTTTTGAATTGAATGAAATTCTCCTTATGAGTTCACTTTGAAACACTTAAGAGTTTTCTATTTTTGCCTTGATATTATCTTGATAAGCTTTCTCGAGTGGTGAATCTTCCTATACTTATCCTTTGAAATTCATCACAAATGTGACATATGCTTTTCCATTTCTAAGTCTGAATCCATTTGTTAATTTCTTTTGCAAAATATTCATGTTTTCCATATTGTTTTCATGTATTTTTGTGACGTACGCGATACACTTGAATAGTAGGCTTAAACCTCCAATGAAAATATTGTTTTAATGATGTTGAAAGATGAAGATGGTGAAGATGTTTTAAGAGTTTTTAGAGTCTTTCACATAAAGTATTCACAAAGGTTTTAATTCAATACATAGCCTATGCTAAAATAAGTTAAAAGAAAATTATTGTTAAAAATGTGAAAAAAAAAGGTTTTATGACTTTGTTAATCCATCAAATTTTTAAGTAATTAATTAAATTATTCATGGAAGGTTTTGGAATAAGATCATTGATTATCATTGTAGTTGATCAATTAAACCAAAGAGCATATTTAAGTGTTTTTAGTGTTCTCACTATTTAACTAATTAAAACCTTGCATAATGGGTTAACTTGATTTTCTGTATTAAATACAAAGTTGAATTAATCTATTAACACATGTCATAATCAATTACTAACTTGAAATAATCTATTAAATGCATTTGAACTTTCTTTAAATCAACACTTTTTGAATTCTGTAAATAAAACTTTGGTCTTACTCTTCTATACAAGTGATATTATTGTGAATGACCAATTATTTTGAGATCATTTGAGCTATTTTTAATTTTCAAAGAGTGCTTTTAAGTTTTCAAATCAATAAGGATGTGTTGTGATATTGAATCAACCTTGTGTTGTGCTTTTGCTGTGAATTTTAGTATATTTTCTTTTTTTTTTCCTAGTTGCTAGAAGTGTTCCAATATATATCCTCTTGTGTTATCAAGAGTTGATAAGGTTTGTATTCTCTTGAAGTGTTTCAAGGATTAAACATATCCTTATGAGTGTATTAATTTAAGAGTTAATCTTATGATGTTTTACTGTGTTTATAATTGTTATTGTTAATATTTGTACAAACTCTTAAAGATAGTAAAATGTAATTATTCTAAAGTTGGATAATTGAGTCTGGATGTATCATCATTTTTAATCTAAATCAATTTTTAATTCGCAAACTATTAAAAGTGTTTTAAAAGAACTTCAAACAAAAAATATTTAAAAAAGTTTTAAAACTACTTCATCCCATTCTTTTAAGTTATCCAAAACACTTATTTTTTTCTAATCATAATGAAATATATTTCCACATCATATATTCTCCTAAGTTCCACATCACTACATATATTTAATACTTTAAACCCTTTATGAATTCAATTTTCTTATAACTATTGAAACATATGCTTTTCATTAAAAACTATTAAATATAAATTTATTAATTCTTTTCTATACAGGAATTTTTGGATAAGTTTCTTTAATAGGATTTCTACGATAAAAAAATAAAAAAAAATTCTCCCTAAGTTAAAATGAGTTAATACATAACTAATTTATTGAAATTCGTACTTAACTTATTTAAACTTTTATATTTAACTTTTGAATAACTTTATTAACTTATAAAAAAATCATTTCACTTTTTTTTTAATTTTTCTCTCTATTTTATGAAAAAGTCTTTTCATATTATTTTATTATTTTCAAAAACAGGTATCAAGCTAGGTGGTGTTAATTAGGACTATCATACAGTTTCAAACAAACAAACACAACTAGACTACATCAGCCTATTAAAAAAAAAGAGTCAACAAACAAAGGATTTTTTTTTTTCAGTATCAAATCAGGGAAGAAGGCCTTTGCACTAACTGGTGCTGAAATGAGCTGCACTTCTCAAGAATATAATTCCATATTTTCATCCTAGAGTAGAATTTCTGACAATATCTATTGTCATTTTTATTTTTGTTCCCAATTCAAAAAGATATTAGATTACTAGGCACACTATATTCATTCAATACTTCATAACGTGTTTCATTCTGTAATTATTTTGGACGTTATTCGCAATGAGTTCAATCATCATTTTTTGTGGAGCCCAATCCACATGTGTCTCATGAAAAGCCCAATTCATATGTTTGGATCATACAAAAGATAATTTCTCACTTCCATAATTTCTTCTTACACAATTCTGCATTAGAGTGAAATCACACAAATTATCTCTTAAAATTATTACATTTTCAGATAATATTATTCAGAATGTATTAAAAATTTCCAGAATACACATTTCAGATGTATTTTGGAAAAAAATATTTGTTCCGTGAATTAATATCCGCCATGATTTTTCAGAACGAATAACTCAATTTTGAAAATCAATTCTGAAAGAAATAAACTCATTGCACGTATATTCGCAATATGTAATCTTAAAATCTTCTAATACATTTGAAATAACATTTTTTAAATACAAAAAAACTAAAAAAAATAATTTTTCTGAAATTGCAATTTCCCATGTAAAATTTTGGAAAAAATAAATATTCCGAATTCGTCATAGTAAATAATTCAAAATTTTGAAAATCAATTCCTTAATAAGAGAAAATGCATTTTGAAATATTTTCTTCCCAAATATGTTTAAAATGTATAATCTGAAAACTTTTTAATACACTGTAAATAACATTTTCTAAAAATGTAATAACAGTTCTCTTACATAAGAAAAGAAGTTTCGAAAGACAAAAAATGAAAAGCAATGGAGCCCCAGGCGAGGATCGAACTCGCGACCTTTCGCTTACGAAGCGAACGCACTACCACTATGCTACGGAGGCAACTTCAATCCTATAATCATAAATAGCATATTTCTATAAATTATTAAAATTGTTTTTCAAAGGTCCAGTTTAACATATTTAGCCTTTTATTATGGATTAGTGATTTGGTATAGTGTTCATACCATTTAAATATAAAAATAAATATGCCTTTACTTATGTTAGAGATAAACTCACTTAACAAAACACTTACTCGTAAATGACAAGTTGAAAACCTTTAGTTAAAAGAAATTCAAGTCATCTTTAATTACTTATTATTTTATACAGTTGTATAAACCTTACATTTTTTCTCTATGTTTAAGTAATCCATTTTAGTGTTTAGTACATATACACTTTTTAATCGATTTTAGTTCCAAAGACAATATTTTCAATGCTTTTATTCTCTATCTTTAAAATTCATTGGAGACTAAAAGAGATTGGCAATAATATAAATATATGTTTCTAGTAAAAACGATTTTCATAAATTTTGACAAAAAAAATTATAATCATTGTTGATTCTTTTCATTTAGAATAAGAATGGTATTCCAACTATTTGAAAATGTATTTTCTTAATGTTTTGTTTGTACATTTTTTAATTTTTAAGTAAAATAATCCTATTAATAATGTTTTTTTTATCAATTTGTCTAATATGTTTGTTTAAAACATAAGCAGGTTTTAATTTATTTGAATAAGAAAATCTTGTCTATTTTTTAAATAATTTAGTTTCAAAAAAGTTGTTTATGTCCAAACCCATATTTTAGATTTAAATAATTGGACCAAATTAATATTTATTTCGATAGAAATTGTGATATTTTTAAATTGATAAATGACATGCATGTAAGACTTAGACATTGTAAGTACATCAAATTGAAGAGAAAAAAGAAAAAGAAATGAAGAATGTTAATATATGTTTTAAACAAAGGTCAGTTAAAGGAACCACTGAGAGGTAACCCTGATAAAAATAAATTTTAAAACTTTTCGACAAATAGTTACCTTATCCATAAAGCAATTGAGTATTAGAAATAATAAAATAAGGCAACGCCTCAAGATACAAATGGTAACCATAGAGTAAAAATCAAACGTATATATATGTATGTAAACGTATATATGTATGTCTGTATGAAATAAAAATTAGTAATCACATACTAGATCCCAATAGAAGCATTCAAGCTAGTAAATACATAAACGAAGTTATTATGTAATATTCTAAAAAATTATTGTCTATTGCTTTAATTTTTTTAATATCTTCAAAATAATTAATTAAAAAATAATAATTTATTGATATTTTTCCAAGAAACTCATTACTGAATTTTAAATAAAATTTTTATAAAAATTTATTTGATTTTAAAATACAAGTCGTCACTTCTATAAATTTTATATATATATTATCAAGTAATAATTACTGTGAAATAATTATTTTTTTAAGAAGTAATTTTATTCAACTCAACATCATAAACCTTAAACCTATAAAAGTGAAATAAAAGGTATAGATTGCAATTGTCTTCTCACTTTTAATTATAATTTTTGGTTTAATAATAAGTGTATATTTCAATACTAAGTTGAAAGAGGAGTTGAACGTGTTATTTTCATACTAGTTCACCAAACTATATCATAGTACCCTATGATAGGAGGTCAAGTTTTTTAAGGCAAAACTTTGACGGAGGTATTCTTAAAAGTTGAAACTCTACATACCTAAGTGATGGTGAACCATTTCCAGGACTGCAAACGAAAATAAAGAGGTGATAAAACTAAAGGTTTGATCAGGAGTTTGACAAGAGTTTAGACTTATTTGGATCTCCAAACAAATTTTAAGATTCAAATTTAACTTTGAAGAGATCACTCTAGAGTTTTTGAAACATCAAGAATATAGAAATTATATAAAATTTAACCTTGAAGAGACTTAATACTATAATCAATTTTTTGTGACAATATATTCTTTGTTTCATAATTACTATCATTCATTATTGTCTAATCAATTTTAAAGAACTACTATATATTTCAAATTTAACATTTTCAAACTCTAAATTTCCCATTGCATCAATGCCTAATCGATTAATTTAGTGTTTTAAATATTTCTTATTTGAAAATTTGAAGTAGATTTTCATGATAGTGAATTCAGAATCCTCGTAGTTATTTTTTCCTATCAAGAGTCTCAATATTCTTATTTCTAGATATCAAAATATTTATTCTTTTATATTAAACAATGTAATATTTTTTTACTCTATAATCATAATAATACATCTTGTATTGTGTTAAAACAATACTTTAATTAATATATTACTCGATGTAATTTGACTTAGGACATTGTTATAATAATATTCATATTAATCATTATTACATTTAATTTCTTATACACTTGTAATTTAATTTACGATGACACATTTCTTTTTATCAACATTGTTTACATTATTACTTTGCTGTTAACGGATTAAAAAACAAACTCACTTGAAGTAGTGACATTTTTATCAAAGAGATGCATTTATAAAAATAATTTTGATGTTTTCATTTCCTAAACAACTTCCTCTTCAATATTATTTTTATAACTTTATCCTTTAAAATTTTTACAAATAACTTCTATTTCGATTTCTTCTCAAAAAACTTCATTTTGAAATTTTTAACAATAACTTTACATTTTTCTGTATTTTATTTATTTATTCAATTCATAACTTTGATTTATTTTTTCCATCAAATTTTATTATATTTTTAATATTATTCTCATCAATACGACATATTTCAAAAAAAATTATGAACAAAATATTTACCCCTTACAACAATTATATAAACAAGACAGGTATACGTATAATTTAATAAACTAAAATTAATCATAAGAAACATATCTTTTTAATAAATACCTATTAAACATTTTTTTTCTTTTACTCTCTTCTCTTATCACATTATATCTTCCACAAATCTCTCAACTTTTTCTTTTTTCTAAATGGACATTTTGCATCTTGATTTATCCATAAACTAATTTAGAGAGTAATTGCTCCGAAAATTTGGACTCAAGAACTGAGCACATAGAATAAAATAATTCTGGCGACATGATTGAAAATTAAATCATTGAATTGCTTATTGAAAATTAAATCATTGAATTGCTTATTAAAATAAGAATCAACCAACTACTTTGGTTTAGTTTTTCCTACACCCAAACCAAACAATAAAAAGAAAAAAACAAAAAAAAAGTTCAATAAATAATTCAGTCAGCTTTATTTAATTCGTAGTCCCACTTTACTTGAAATCCAAGATTGGATCTAAAATATCCCAATTTACGTTTCACTTTCACAGCCTTAAAAAGCAAAAGGTAAAGTAAAGCTCCAATTTCCCAATATGCCATCATGCACTCGAACAAGATGAAAATCTTGTTTGTTGGCTTAAGATTTAAAAAAATAAAACAAGGCTTAATTTAGACATAAGTTAATTTGTAAAAACCTTTTTAATAATTTTTCTAAAAAAATTATTTTAACTTATTATAAATTAATTTTAACTTATAAAAATATTATTTCATTTATTTATTTATTTTATGTTTAATAATTATTTTTTTTCGATTATCATGATAATGTTTTTAACTCTACTTTAATATTTTGAACATTTTCAATTTGGTCTAGTTAAAAAAAAATATTATAGTTATTTCTGTTAAATTAATGATAAGAATATCATTATAATAACACTCATGATGAGAGTCTAAATCCTTTATTGGTTAGTTTTTTTTTTCCATCTATCATTTTTTTTAAAACTCTGGATTTGATATATTTAATTTTTTTAATATATATTAAAATATCAAAATCAATACATTTTAAAGACACAGTAAAAAAAATCAATACATATTTTGCTATTCAATGAACATTTAAGTGTCATTCGTTGTATGTGTTATATATCAGTACAACAATGTAACTACCTTCAATTTGACAAAACAACAACATTAACTCCTTGAAAAATATCTTATAACAAAAACCTTATAGAGTTGTTCCAACCATATTCTTAGGTTGAGAGGAAACTAAATCTCCATGGTCTTGACTCTGCACATATTTTAGTGGAAAAAATGAAGTTTGAGTTGAAGGAGTAGGGAGTTAGATCCCAGCTTTTTGCATAGATGTTGTTGTGATTGAGGTGAATCTAATAGTGTACACATGATGATTATAGGTGGGGATGCTTGCTTGGAAAAAGGTAAAGCATAATGTGGCAATGAATGAGGGTTTTGGGTAATGTTAGTATGAGCATAGGTTAGTGATGATTGGTTTAGGTTAGTTGGTCCTGCCTGATAGAGTCCGGCACATCACATGTGCCTTCCTTAACTTTGTGGTGTGGGGTTATTTTGCTAGCTAGCTACCCCAGATATCATTATCACTTTCAATTTCTACCACATAAGTCCATGCAATTCTCCCTCTCTATGTATCTCTTCATGCACTTACAAAATCCAATAATTCAAAACAAATAAATAAAAATACACTTATCATTTCATTATGCCAACATGGGTCATCTTCTAAGTAACAGCTGGACTCATTTTCCATCAAGTATATATCCACCCTCAGGAAAAAAAAAATAAAAATAACAAGCATTATTATTGTAGCCACTTTTAGAAAAACAAGCATTATTTTTGTAGCCACTTAAAAAAAAAAGAAGAGTGCAGCATGTTTTATTAGGTATATGTTATTTGATAAATTGATCAATGACTCAAAAGGGTTGTGAGCAATACACTCCAACACATTTGCTACATGCATATTTCCTTCTCAAAAATGTATATTTTGGGAACTAAAATGATTAAAAAAGTAATGAATATATTTTGCTCTTCAAGATTAGATTTGGAAGGAAAAATATTATTTTATAAGTTGTGATGCAAGCCAAATTAATGTGATTTGATTTTTTTTAATCGTATTTTATTTAAGTTTTCTCTCAAATACTTAGGATAGACATTAAGAAGATTTAATATTAATGAGTTATAAATAAATTGATTTTTAGATAAAAATACTATTTTTAATTTAAAACCTTGAACTAATAAATTTGTAAATTTGTACCATATAATTTTTATCTCACTTATTTCTAAATTATATGTAAATTTTTAATAATCATCTGACACTCTCCTATAATAGAACTTAGATGCACACCCAGTCTTAATTTATCAGATGAATTCTAAAAAAGTTCTAAACAAATGCAAATGCTAATAAACCAAAATTCCAATTAATTAAAAAGCATTAATAAATAGTATGCACAAGGTTTAAAATACTATCAGGAGATATTTCAATTTTAAAATATACAAGATAAAATGCATGCAAATTTAATTATTTCAGTTAAATTTCTTTCATTTTAAAACTTTTTAATAAAGCGATTTAAAGCTCTCGTGTTTCAAATTATTTAATGGGATAAAATAATTTAATTCTTGAAAAAAGAAATATCTACTTAATCCCATCATTTTAAATGTGACTAAATTTTCTTGTTCTCATTTGTAGCTGATTTGCTGTTTTGATGCTCCTTTTTTTCATGATTTCTGATCATATATTTTAAAAATCTACCATTTTAGTCCAAATATTAATTTTAGATACGCTATTTGTTTCTTTATTTCTTATATTTTATTTGATTAAATTGTTCCTTAATACGTTGAATGAATTTTAGTTTTATTATTCAATTGATCCAAAATAGAAAATAAATGTTCGTAAAATTGGTGATTGAATAAAAAATTATATTTTTTAAAATACAAGTGCTAATAAATTAATTGGACTATAAATTCTGATTAAGACTTAAAGAAATACTATTAATACATTTTACTATTTAAATTTAATATCTAAATAGAATATTTTAAATTCATTTGAAAAACAATTTTTCAATTAAATTCCTGCTTCAAACTCCTCATGATATTAATTGTCCATTAGTGATTTGAGTGGCATATTGTAGTGTGAACACGAGGGCTCACATTTTATATAATTTTTTAATAATAATAATAATAATAATTATTATTATTATTATTATTATTATTATTATTATTGGAGATGCTGGAGGTAGAAAACAAATGAGTTATTTGGACATTTACGGGGATTAAGGGGTCCATTGGAGCGTCAATTATTTATTCTTTTTCGAATACTTATATTGTTGACATATTTGAATGAAAATAAAAAAAACTATAAAATTAAATTTTATAATTAAAATTAATTTATATACAAATTAATAATAAAAGATTATGAGAAAATTTTTAACTGAAAAAGGTTAATTGTTTTATTTGAGAATTTATAGTGAAAATGTGTAATTGTACATTGAAAGTAAAAGAGTAAAAAGCATAGTGTAGGGGTTGTTGGGAGAATTGGAATGCAATAGGGATAGGTGGGGAGGCATGTGGCCGAGGAATCTGACACGGAATTCCCAGTTTCCTTCACTATCGGACTTTTCCATCATTTGTTCTTTCCCCTACCCTCTCAAATGCAACCTACATACTTAGCTATAACACAAATGGAATAATAGCCATTTCTAGATACTTCCACCTACCAACTCAATTATACATCAATACTTTTATTTGTTTTTTAACATCAAACTGCCATTGTTATCAACTTAGTTATATTATTAAGATTAAATTTAACATCTATAAATACAATTTAATACCTATAAGTATCACAGTTTATCAATTTGATTCTTACGTATTAATTTCTTAGGATATTTTCTATGTAAGATACTTATTTGGGGTATCTTATGATCCATTAAAACAATTTAATATAAGGTGGCTCATATTGAAACAATTTGTACATAAATTTAATATTCTTTTTATGTCATAGATATTGTATATTGTATAAGTTACAAAGCTAAATTATTTTAAGATATCAGAACTGTATGCTCCAATAAAATAAATATTATGATATTTTTAACTAAACCAATTAAAAGATTACTAATAAAATAAATTTTTAACTAAACCTATTAATTTTTAATTATAACTTTTATGTTTTACTATTCAATAGTTATTTATAATTACTTTCTACATCCTTCATTATGTCAAATTATGTTTGGTTATGAATGTTTTTCATTGAGTTATGAATCTTTTCCTTTAAAATTACAAAGTCATAAACCAAAGTCACACCATAAGTTAAGTGATTTCATTACTTGAGTGTTGATTATTTAAAAGGAGAGATAATGGTCTCAACATCTCTTTTACTTAAATCTCAAGTCATAAAATAATATATTTTATCGTTTGAGCGTTTATATTGATGCTTAAAGGACATTGAGTAATGTATGCAATAATGACGCATTGCTTAACTGATATTAACCTAGAAACACATATTCCCATCTTTAACAAATTTGAAAACAACTTTTACTTCATATACCATGCAATATTCATCTATACTACCAACTTCACCAATTTATATCTCATTATAATTATCTATAACACTTATTTATACTCCCAATACTTAATATATCATTCATTAAGCTTGGTAATAACATTTTGATTATCCCACAAACTAATGCATAATCATATAATTCAACATCTAAACAAAATATCTTATTGGATAAATATTAAAATTAACGCCTCTTATCTAGAAATAATATAGTTACTAGTTATACAACTCTATAATCCAATAATTTTGTTATAAATGAGTAAAGATTTAACTATTACCCACACAACTAACATATTCTTTCTTAATAAAACTCATATTACCTCCAAATTCCTAATCTCACGAAAAAAAAAAATATTGAACCAAACTTACATTAATCAAGATTTCAATCGCCTTTCTTGATAAACTCCTAACTACCTATTCATAGATATACTTTTATTATAAAAATAAATTACTTCTTAACTTAAAAATTTTGATGAAATAAAGAATAAACGTCTTTATAACTTATTTACAATTGTTAATTTTTATCCACTAAAATTTTATCTCTAAAATAAATTTCATTTCATGTGTGTTTGATGAAAATTTGTATACTAATTAATTAAAAATTTCAAATAACAAAAGAAATAAAATGTTATAGTGTTCATTTTATTTAAGACAGTAATGGTATAATTTTTAATTTGAATATGTCAAAATTTGTACACATTAACTAAAATTACTTGAACGAGATACATTACATATGCGAGTGTGTGTTTTGGATGAAAATTTATATATCAATAGATTTAAATTTTTAATAGAAAAAAATAAAATGCTATAGTTTTCTTTCTATTTAAGCTGGCAATGTATAATTCTCAATTTACGTATTTCAAAATTCTTACATGTCAACTAAAATTAATTTAATATGAGACACACTACATTGATATAATTAATTTGTAAAATCATATTAAATAAACATGTTTGATTCTTTATGATTATGAACACATATTTCATTCATTACATCCAAGAAGTGACATATTTGAAATAATCAAGTTGTTTAAGTTTGTACATTGAAATTAGTTTTATAAGTTTATTATACTATATTAAAATAAATATTTTAAATGTTTTTCTAAGATAAAAGATTATAAAAACAATGAAAGAAATATAAAAACGATAAATATTTAGAATCTTTAAAAAAAGAAGATGCCTGTAAAGCTTTCAAAGCATTGATGATAACCAATTAAGTAATCAATTTGGAAAGTGAAAAGCAATAAATAATGAACCAGGAGTAATGGTAATGGAAGATAAAGTAAATGATTAAAAAAGTAAATAATGGAAAATATATATGACAATAAATTTAATGGTAGGAAAAAAAATAAGAAGAAATTACTAATAAGAAAAGAAAACTATAAAAGAAACCATAAATTGATAATCAAGAATATCATTCCTAATTTTTTTATTTTTCAATTTTAAACTATTTTATTTATTAGTAAAAAATTTAATTCCACCCCACTTAATTTCAACCAATAAATCTTTCATATAGACAATGTATTCGAACAATTATCTATTGTTACAATTTTACTTAATACCAACTTACATCTTCAATTTACAATTATATAACTATTCATGTTAATCATTTTAATTGATAAAATCATTTTTACCAACTTTTAAATATATATATATATATATATATATATATATATATATATATATATATATATATATATATTTTTTTTATTTTTTTTTTTTTATTTTTTATATATTTTTTATTTTTTTTTTTTTATTTTTTTTTTTTTATTATTCTC